>Ga0163217_1040629_pt1 | contig 11522 bp, 4 predicted proteins | sample SynspAceP_FD_185933 | JGI IMG/M metagenome (GOLD analysis project Ga0163217, IMG submission 185933) | Saline lake microbial communities from Ace Lake in Antarctica - Synechococcus sp. Ace-P (PacBio error correction) | ecosystem: Environmental > Aquatic > Non-marine Saline and Alkaline > Saline ... | reverse complement strand
AGATTTTATTACGGACTACAAAAGGATTCGTGCCTTTTATATCGCTTATGCTTTTGTGACATTAATATTTGTTTTGTTATTGCTACAATACCTTCTTTTCAATGTATTATGATATGAAAGGTGGCGCTTTTAGATAGTTTGGCAGCAGTAGTACAACTCTTTGTTGGGAAATGTGTTATTATCTATTTGAAATTATTATTTTTAACCCAACTCTTCTAGATAATGATAGAATGTTCAATACATACACAATCATTTGGTGATGTCATATTTCTAAAAGTATATCTACCACTTTTTGAACAAGGAAACAATTTAATAATGGCCAAGTGGTTCGGGAAAAAACTGATTTTCTTAAATGCCTTTTAGACCTATTTCGCCCGATAAGTAACTTTGTACACGGAAAGAAATACGATGACTTTCTGAAATGATCAAAACGAGAATTTGAGACAAGAAATGTATGGTTTTTCAAGTAGCGCCTTTTGTAGTAGACGGGTTGAAGGCAATGTAGATGTTTCCATTAAAATGTTCACAAAGCAATCTAATCAGAATGAAGATCGCGTCGATACATGCTAAAAGAGTAAATTTATGATGCCCATAACAAATATCTTCTGAGATTTTCCGTGGTATGCAGAAAGAGATTCTATTGCGCGTGCCTTGTAATGAATTCCTAAATATATTTTTGCGATGAGCAAATTCAGTCTCGATCCAAAACGCTTTCTAATAGTGACTTATTAAGAAATTACGAGATATAACATTACTCGGTTATCAATACGAAATGATATTGAACTTCGTAATGCAAATAGGAGAAAATTATTTTCTAAAAGATGAACTCTGAATGGGGAAGGACAAAAAATGAAATTTTCAAAAACGATACGAGCGGTAACCAATTGTTACTAATCTGACCTCTTTTAAGAAGTTCGACAGTTATATTCAAGAACAAATTAATCTTTGGCATTTCCTTATTGATACTTTTATGTTAAGCCTCAATGACCAAATTTGAGTTTATTCATGTTTTTAGAGTTCATCTATTAGCTTCTTTTTTCAAAGTACTTCAATTATGGAATACTATCAGTTTTAGTAAATCGGTAAGATTAAATATTGATAACCTAGTCGTTTAAATTTCGTTAATTTTTTTGCTCAAGCTAATTCTTTAATGAGAATTTGATTTGAAAATCTTATTAAACGAGTTAGTTTCATCTCTAACTTGAATTTTTATCTTACTGTAGATATTTTTTTTGTGATTCATAAAGTTCTTCAATTACTTGCTATTCGCTTATCGCCTTCTTGACCTGAAACATTGTTTAATTCGCAATTTTTAATTGTTTATTAATCTAGCATTATATTTTTTCCATTGTTGCATTACATTATCAGTGTATCGCTCAATTACCATAAACTAATTAACTTTTGGATTTTGGCCATCATTTAAAACTCAATATTCAATAAATTATTTAGATTTCTTCACCCGAAATTTTGGTAAGTGCTATTTCAACTATAAAATTATTTGGTCTTTGTAATACGTTATTTTTTGAAATACGTTATAGAAGGTAAGCCGCAGGTATATAACTAAATAGCAAGCAAGAAGAAGCTAACCTTACATATTAAACCGTCTTCTTTGGAATTGACGTAACGCACATTGGAAAACGCAACAATTTATTAACAGAATGTCGCGAAGAGCAATAATATTGGATTAATCTAAAAGTATAAAGCTCCGGTTAGATAAGACCATTTCCTATCGCAAAACCCAAAACCTACGGTAACAAAGTGCATTAAAGCGGTAAGCATCGCAGCACCAAAAAATAACACGAGCGATTAGTACCCTTTTTTGCGCGTAGCATAACATGTGCCAATCCCCAAAAAATGCAATTTAGAACATCTATTATATCTGCTCATTCTGGCCAAAAGCTCGAGATTCATCCGTAAAGGAAAAAATTAAAAAAAGATTAGGCTGTAATACCTAGAATTACCATAACCGTAAAATTCTTTAAAGACCTTTAGGTATCTATGTCATATTGCAAAAGACCACTTACCTAAAATAGCCCATTAAAGGGGAAAATCAACATCGCTCCATTACATCGCTGTTGAATGCGTTAAGACCTATAGAAGCAATAAAAATTAAGACAAATTAAAATCCAAATGTGTGCCCTTTAAACGGATATGTCGGCTATAAGCGCTTCTTTCGTTGCTGTGGGTCTGTATCGTACGATATCAAAACTCAGAAAGAAATTATTCACATACCTAAAAGCTTGAAAAGTCTTTTTTACTTCCTCATACCACTCCCCATCATTACTTGACAAGGTAGCTTATTTGATTTGAATTAATTCTCACATACTTACGCGAATTCTCCAAGGCATCTTTCACTTAATTAAGAATTGTTTAATATCTTGCTCTTTTGCCTTGGATAAATTAGCAAGCACCTCATCTTTATCTACAATAATATATCATTTAAAGCCATCTATAAAATACTATTACCCGCCTTTGCCTAATCATTATTACACTTGCATCTTGAGTTAGACTCTAGCATTTACATATATAGCATTATTATTTTCTTCTTTTTAGCTTGTCATATAAGAGCCCATAACCAAGTCGTTCCAAATCAAAACTAGCTTTAACCAAAATGAGCTTTGAATTTTCTAAAATGCTAATCAATAGAAAATATTTTCAGTTTAGATAGTTCTCTGAAATAAAATTTTCTCTCGTCATCAGATTGAGCAAAACTAATCCATTCTCTAAATAATTTGTATGCTTTGGCTGAATTTCTGAAAACGATTAACAATTGGTTTTTGCACTTACCACATAAAATACCTGCATTCCAAGGAAATACCTTGGCAAGAAATCCTTTGCAGTTATATCGTTTTCTCTAACTGATTTACTTTTTTAATTTGTCAGTATCCGCTTTATTATATAGATGTACCCAAAACCTGTATTATGGAAAAGAAGTTAATACTAAGGTGCCACCCAATACATCTCAGTTCACAATTTTTTTAAAACAGCAGTAACATCTTTTGCGAAGCTTTTTCAGCTTCGATCGTGATCACTAGCGCTACTATCATTACTGCATTTACTTATTTCTGAATTTCATCTGCAGATATAATATAAAAGAGCCGTTTTCTCATGGCGGCCAAACTACTTGCTCTTTTTACCATAGGCCAATTTGTTTAAGACCATCATTTGCTCATTGTGAGAATTAATATATTCTCTGTAGCACAAACTTGTTCATCTTTGAAATGTTTTCTGTATGAGCGTAGTGCCCGACCTAACATATCATGGAAATTGCTTCGGATTTTCACTAGTACTTATGCCAATCTAGGACCCTACTTCCACAAACCATTTAAAACGCATAATACATGTTTTATTCATGTCAGCTTTTTATTAATTCTACTTGGCGTTTGTTGAAAACAAAAACATCCTGCAGATAGTATTTCTGTACATATAGCGCTTCGGTCGCTTGTTACCTTTTAAAAAGTTTATTCATTTATAAAATACGAAACACTACTATCGGAATCGTAACGTAGATTTTTGATTGTGTTGTTATAGTTTTAAAGCATCGATTAAGTGCACATCGTACATCTTTTGTTTTGGATTTTTGAAATGTACTTGCCAATATGAAGTATTTGAAGGAAAACCTCTTGACGATAAAGGGTAGCATTAAAATATTGGATAAATTTTTCTTTTCCTCCAATCCGTGTGGTTTTACGCCCATACTTTCAAATGTACTAAATGGCAATTTCTTGAATTAGCGTTTATCAAAATCTATATTTATTGGAGTATGATTTACGTAATTTGATGATTCAGTCTTTTCTTTTCTGTAATCTCCGTTGTAACTCGTTCATTACGATTTTTCAAATGAACATGGACTACCTTTTATAAGTTCAACAGTTGCTGCGTTTCAGGGAAGATATTTCGTTAAGTTTGTTTGATACTAAGATAACTACTACTGGAACTTGTAAATTTTACCGTTATATATTTATTGACCGTCAGGACAAATTCATCACGTATAGCCCATTTCATGCCGAACCAGCTTTTTACCCTGAAAAGCTTTCTCAAGCATTTCGTTGTACCGCTTAATTGGCCAGGCAATTAAAAAGAGATCGTCTTCTTTAATTCTTCCGCAGTTTAATTTCTGTAAAAATGTAAGATGCTCCGTTATTGAACTATACGCAGATAAGCCAGATTTAGCGTACCTGAATACCTCATAAACTAATTGTAATAATGACCGTACTGTACATATATGGAATAACTATTTGGTATGGCAGCAACACAAACATTCACCTCATACAATTTGAAAAACTCTTCATCGAAGTTTCTAAAATGTTTGTTCTAATAATCTTCTGCATTGTTTATTAATGCCTTCTTACATTAATCTTTAAATAGCTTGCTAGTTTTCGCATCAGAACTGAGAGAATCGAAAGAAAATGTCTGAATATTCTTAGTTAGATTTTTAAAGGTTTTTCATTCTAATATCCAAAGACCTCAATAACCTGCATTGCAACAACTTGCTGAGCTCCAGCCATTCCCCTTTACCTTACCAATAATGTATTCCTTATTTACTTAATTCTTTATGGGATTCACCAATACCTTTATCATTGTATGTTTCATTACTATATCGCATATGCAATATAATCCTTAAGATCTTCATCTCCGTACTTTATGATATCTCCAATTAGTGAATCAAAAATGCTTTACGTTGAGAAAGGGAACATTAAAAAAATCATGGGAAGGAGCTTAATCTCCGTCTAATAAAATATTGCTTTGCTTTCGAACAAAACTACAAGATTTTTTTGCATACCTATTATAACCGCAATTAGATATTCGATAACGGTTAATATAACTTTGTTCTTTTAACCATTGGAACGGCACCATTTCAAATATAGCATGGACATACAAATCTTATTTTTATCTTTATAATTTACCGCAAATGCTTCGACAGCAATCCTTTTTCTTCAGCAGAAAAGAGCAAAAATAATACTTTCGTTATTCCTTTAAGTTCACCAAAATATTTCGAAAATTCTTAGAACTGTATTGTTACCTGGAAGCATTGTCATTGGCTCCGTTCGCATACTATCAGAAAACTTGACGCTCATTAGCCATTGATAATAATGCGGCCTATTCCACAAACTCGTTTTTAGCTTGCATCTGTTCCTGGCAAATACCCCATACATTAAAAGCGTGCCGTCAGTATATAGTTGGTTAGGTACTCAAGGTAGGAAGTAAATAGGTATTATTTATTTTTTTTTAATAAGTTCAATAAAGTCGGGCCTTTTAGAAATACCTCACTACGGATATCTTACCTGTATTATCAGAAGTAGATAACCATATTCCTTCTATACTCTCAAGGGCTGCTGTATGCCTTGAGTTTGGAAGTTAAAATAGATGATTGAATCTTGCATTTGATTGTATTTTGATTAACACTTTACGAACATTTTTGTTTCGTATCGGATTCAAAAGGTTGACTGATCATTTTGTCCACTACAACTTACAACAAAAACCAAAAAGGATAAAATAATATGTTTTATAATTTTGATGTTTCTTTTAAATTAAGATAAAAAAGCATCCTGTGAGGGAATGCTTTTAGCAATTATATTTAAAATCAAATTCTAGGCTTAACATATCACTGGGTTTTAACAAAATACGCAGTGTCTGTAAAATGAGCTCCCACAGCACCATAACAGTTCTATGGTACGGGCCATGTAACTTCATGTGTTACCTTACTACATTTCACCATTCTTAACCCAAGGTTTTCAACTATAGCACCCTATGAAAGTATGCTGAATTTGCTGATTTATAATTATAGGAATTCCAAAATACCGAACATACCAAGGTTTGACACTGTAAAGGTGCTACTTCCATTCTGAAGCGCAATTTTTTTGTTTCGAGACTTTTCCCGCTAATCTTTATGCACTACCATCTGCGTTAAGGCCCTAATAATCACGTGCTTTCAATGGACAAACTAAACTTCATTTACACGTTACTGCTACACCATATGATATGGCGATGATACATTGTCGTATCGCCATTCCAAGAGATATTTACTTGAGGATGCATTCTAAGAGCCATTGAATGCCATTTAAACACCATCATCCATTAAAAGATACTTAGTATCAGGCAAGCTATTATTTGAGCACGAGTTCTGTCGCATTGTCCATATCTACCTCTGGTTAGATAAAATGCGGTTGCGATTAAATTAGAATACAAGCGCTTTTTGCTATTGCTTACGGCCCAAATTTTTTTGGTTTTTTCGGGGAATTTTTTTTTTAACTTTTTTTTTTTTTCCTTTTTTCAAAAGTAACCTTTTTTCACTTCACCTGACGGCAAACAAACAATAGATACTGTTGTGAGCAACGTTATTCTCACCTTTAATACAGAACTTTGCAGACTGGTGCCGCAAGTCGTACTAGGTGTATTAATTTTCAATATCATTTTGGATTCTACCATATTTCCTGACCGAAAAACTTTTCTAATTTCCAATACCTTATTATTCTTCGCTATTTTCTGCAAGGTGAAGCAAAAAATTCTTCACATCAGGACCCTTTTGAAACCTCTTTTCTCGAAGAATTTTCAGATTTCTTTTTCCAACTTTTATTTTCTGATGTAGATGACTTTTACTACCGCCAGATTCATTACCTTACAACCGCAGACATCAGTACCCTTCATGGACCCTATACTGCTAAAACATGTATAACTGGAGAGATTCACCTCCTGAAACCCAATATATAATTAACTGCAGAATAAAAAGACTCAAATTCCATTGTAGCCCCTTATCCTGTCTAAATTCAAGCCTAAAATATTATATTCAAATCCACACGAAAATTTTTTTAAAACTTGACAAACATACTTTATGGATATTAATAGTTGCATTTGATAACTTCAACATCAGAATTACAACTAAAGTTAAATTATTTTGAAAAGCAATCTTACAAACATTTTCAAATTGTGAAGAATTATTTCTAAGAACTTAGAATTGAAAACGATAAACCTTGAATATCTTATAATCACCGATTAATAAGCAAATAGGTATATATGGAGGGGGCATACCTTACTGCACAGGATAATAATTAAAGGTAACTTAATTAAATGATTACAATAATATAGCTTATCCAGTTTAAGATTTAACTAACATATAAACTTTTAACATTTATCCTTAAGTTTTTTAACATTTTAGTAAGTACTTATTCAATGTATACACTATAAAAGGGATATTTATACATTATACAATATATTAAATTTTGTTGAAACATGGAAAATATTTGTTACGTTAACAAATCATATTAATTTGTTAATGGTGGATAATCTGATTCTTTTGAAATTTAATACTTAACATTTATTGACATTTTTGTTTCAATGATCCAAATTAATTTTAGAGAAGTTGAACACGTTATTTGTTTATTTCTTAATATCACAAAAATTGATTATTGGATCTATTCCTTCTTGTACTTTAACTAATATTTTTGTTATATAATGAGTGAATTCAAGACATGGAAGGAACTATATTATATTAGTTTTTTCTAGAAAAAGTTGAACAGAATAGCTAAAGTACAAAAATGACCTTGCTAATTTTTGTGAAAAGTAAGGATTTTAATAAAGGTAAAAGGACATTTTTTTGTAAACACTAAATATAATTTACCAAATTTAGTGAAAGAGTTGTGTCAGAATCACATCAGAATAAACATTATTATAAAATAATAAAAAAAGGTAGTGAATAAATGGACTAATTAAATGTTCTGCAAGTCATGTTAAAGAGTTAAAATATAACATAAGTAAAATGCTATCTACATGGTATTATTATAAAAAATGACAATACAGGAAATAATGAAATTTGAAATACACTACGTGAAAATCATGAAAGTGTCTTTAGAAAAATAGATATGATATATTAGAAGAACTTGTTAATTTAAAATGTAAATTATTTTTAGGGTATAAAACATATATTGGTGAACGTGATTTTATAAGACGTTTATTCAGATTTTAGTAAGATAACATTGATGTAAGATTGCAGAATGGTATTGACAATTTTACACAAATGAAGAATAATATTACATTTTGTGAATATAAACAGCGGAAAAATTGTCTATTTTATAAAGCATGTAAAGAATAATTTTAAATACCGTTACTTGGGAATTTTTTTCAATACAAATTTAATAAGGGTTTTAATTTAATTAATCACAAGGTTTGATTTCAAAAGTATCGAAAAAAAAATAAAATATAAATGAATAAGATAAAAATATAAGACAATTAATCCAAGAAATTATCATGATTAAAATAAAAATTAAACCGTGTTTATTCTAACTTTCATTAATAAAATAAGTTAAATAACCTATATTAAAAACACAGAGGAAGCAATTGAAAAAAGAATAATATTAATATAAACATACCATGTATCGAACATTAAAGTATACTTATAGGACTATTTTTGTCTAAATTCATTATTTGAAATTGAATGCATAAAAATTAGCAAGGGTGAGTTAGGTAATTAAATCAGTGATGTAATATGTGAAGAAATTGAAAATCCAGATTATTTTATTCAACGGATATTTGAGACAGAATAAAAAACAAGAATTTAGACAGAGTAAATGGATATGATTTGCATTTTCTGGATTATTTATAAACTATAGACGCCATTATCCACAAAAAAAAAAAAAAATGGAATAATAAAAATAAGGAATATGGAGAATTAGACCATTTTTAGACATAACACGTGATTAATTAAATTTATCTTTTAGTAATTATTCCTACTTAGTAATATATAGTAATATCAAAAAAGACTTATAACATCTTTTGATAGAATATGCCATTTTTAATGTATATAAAAATAATAATTTGGAGTTTAAAATTAAGAGAATTAGGCATAAAAAAAACATGCGATATGAAGGTTTTTTTATGCATTAACTTTTATATTTATAATTGTAAAATTTTTTAACTAAGTTAAAGGTAAGAGAAAATTTAATGTATTATCTAGTGGATTTTACTGAGAACGTGAAAAAATTAAGATAAATTTATTTGAGGTGTTTAAAATTTTAACAAACGACTAGAAGATATTTAAACCTTTATACTATTCATTAAAATATCAACAATTTTTTAAAAATGAAGTATGATTAAGTATTACTATGACTTAATGAATGTATAAATTGATTTGAAATATTCAAAAAAAACAATGGGATAAGGTAAAAGAGTTGAAATACACAAACTGAAGACTTTAATTTTGATAATTCTTATCAGAAGAGTAATATCACAATTAGTATTAAATCTTGGTAGAAGAGTTACTTGAATTTGTTGTTTAGCACCATATTAAATTATTTGATTAGATAAATACGAATAAAAAAATAATTTATAGGTAAGAAATTTTTTTGTAATAGATAAATATTGAATTTTAATCAAATATTAGAAATTAAAACATGAATAAATAGAAAGTACAAAATTATTTATAGATTTAATCGAATGTTATAAAGAAAATAAAAAGAGAAAGAATGAGTTGTAATTTCAGATACATTTTGAGGTAAGTTTAATTTATTTATATAATACAAATACCTTGAAAATGAAAAGTAGATTAATTTAAGTGAATAAGAAAATCTAAAACTCAATTAGGATTAGGATAGCTACTGGTAATTTGAAATTTTTAATTAAAATTTAACTTAAAGTAAAATATATAGATTAATGCAAAGACTCTGTTCTAAAGTTTATTATAGAAACTGGATTTAAAGAAAGATTAGTTTATAATATTTTAAAAATTAGGGAGTATAATAATCACATAACCATTTTAAGTGGAAAAAGAAAATTAGAGTCAATTGTTGAGAAAGAATATTTAATGTTAAATATAAAATGCAGAGAAGATAGAGACAATTGTTAAAATGAAAAGAGTTGTAATTACTGTGGTATTTGTTGAGATAATTAAAGTAAAAGAATTATTGAAATTTTATCATTTATAGAAAGTTATTTTAATTAATGTGAAATATGTGTTTATCTATTTCCAAATTTATATTTAACAGTAACGTCATTTTTAAGTTACATTGCATAATATTAAGTTTTTTTATTTAAAAAATTTTAGTAATAAAGTAAAAATAATTTAATTTATTACTTTTGAATAAGAGTAAATCATAATTTAAAGAAAATATTTGAAAAATAATTTTTATGTTTTTAACAGTTTAACTATTTAAAAAGAATAAATTTATTGAGTTAAATTTAGAGTGATTAATTTTTTGAATTGTAAATAATTAAAAAAAAAATTCATTGAGAGAAGTGACAAACAATTAAAAGAAATAGTATATATCATTTATGGCAAAATATAGTATTGAAATTGAATAAAGTCTATATGAAAAACATTTAATAAAAGTGTATATGTGTTATAGTAGAGGATTTAAGTAATAGTGTTTATTTAATATTAAAAATAGATAAGTTGGAAATGAAGGAGGATGGTTTAAATAATATGAGTTTAAGGAGAAAGGAACTGAAAGATTGTATTTGTTGAGGTGGTAGTTTACTATATGTAGTAAAAGTATGTATGAATGATTGAAAAAAAATTTAAAGTAAATATTTTATATGGGAAAGGAGAATGAGGTTAAAAAATGATGTATTTATACTTAGTTATATAAAAGTGTTATAAAAGAAATAACGAAGTAACATTTTATGTAAGGTGATTACAATGATTACTTTAGTGTGGGAATAGATTAGGTTTTAATGAAAAATGAAAATAATATTTAGAAAGTATGAAGAATATATGGATTGGTGTAATGGATAAAAGTATAATGTTGAAAATGTGAGAAAGGAGTGTTAAATGAGTGATGTTAGGAAGAGTGAGTATTTATAAGAAGATGAAAATAACAAAGAAGCAACTGGAGAAATAAAGGAATTTTATAAGGAAGTTTAACTAAATAGAAAGATTCTGTTTATAAAAGGACAAATTGATTTTTAAAGGGAAATGAGAAGATGTTCATAATTTAGCAAAAAGAGTAGTGGTATATTATGGAAGAAATATAGATTTAAAAGAAACTGAAATGGAATATGCTGATTCAGAAAGTTGAACAAGAGATAATATTCGTGGTAGAAAAAAAATATATGGGAGGTTGAATTAAAAGGAAAGAGTATGGTGTGAGTGATAAATTAGTAATTTAAAAAAAGGGAAAGTGATTAAGAGGAATTGAAGGTTGGTTGGATGAAGTGATTGATATAAGATGAAGTTATGTTTAAAAAAAATGACCTAGGTTATAAGACATGGATGGTAAGTTGACAGATGGAAGTTATGTTTATGACAGATAGTTGATGATGAGTAAGTGATTTAAATATAAGAGAATTTTTATGAAGTGATTGAGATGATGGAAAAGTTAAAATTCTTAGAGTTCCAATTAGTTTTGAATTAGCAGAATGAAAAGTTGTGAGTAACAGGAGAAATAAAAATTGGTCTGTTGATTGGAAGAATGAGAGAAGATTTAAGAAAACAAATTTTATTTAAGGTGAATAGGATAAGAGATGGTGAGAGCCTATCTAGTTATATGAAGATTAAGTAGAGGTGAAGAAGAAATAAAGAAAGAAGATGT
>Ga0163217_1023128_pt1 | contig 11522 bp, 6 predicted proteins | sample SynspAceP_FD_185933 | JGI IMG/M metagenome (GOLD analysis project Ga0163217, IMG submission 185933) | Saline lake microbial communities from Ace Lake in Antarctica - Synechococcus sp. Ace-P (PacBio error correction) | ecosystem: Environmental > Aquatic > Non-marine Saline and Alkaline > Saline ... | reverse complement strand
ATAATGGGGTTGAAAAGACGCGCGACCCTCGGTTCCGTTTTCTTTTGGGTAGCGTGATTGTCCCCGTTTTTTGTTTGGTGAGTAGGTTATGGTGGTACGATCCCGTTCCTTTTATGTTTCTTTAGTTATTTCCAATTGCCCGTCCGATACGGGAGTTCTAGTTGTCTTTGTTTAGTCCATGGACGGGATTAGAATTAACTGATAGTCCTTTGTTTGCTTCCAAGATATTTAGATTGGTCATCAGCTCCGTTGGTAATTAACTCCGAATGGCGGTTTCAAATTCGGCACTTAGGTCGGGATATCAAGTCATTTTTTATGTTCCTCGGATTGAAAGGCGTTCGGATGTTTCACCGAGATTCCAGATTAATCCGCATTTATGTATGTGGTATTCCGTTGGGTAGAGTTTTTGGTGTATGTCCCATGAGCACTATTTTGGCTGGCCAAGATGGCAGCTGTCAGAAGGTCATCAAATTTGTGCGATTTGCATTTCATATAGCCGATTTAAGGTTGTTTTTACCCGGTGTGTGAATTTCTTTTAAGTAGTTTCGTTTTCTTTGTTGGCGTTTGTCGTTGATATTAGATTTTCAGGTTTTTTGTTACCTCCTTGCTGATTTTTTCTTCTTGTTTTTAGTTAAAAAGTATATAAACAACACTCATCCACTGGACTATTCAATACTTAATAACTGGTTTTTTTTTTGCGTTGGGTTGATCCCAATGTGGTATTGAGAAAGAAGATTGGTTTTCGTCGTTTGTCGGTTTGTCTTTCCCTTGTTTCATTTTTGTTGTTGCGTTTCTTGATTTTGGTTCTTGGCTATTATCTTTCCTTAGCATGTATGTGAAGGCCCATTGGCTGATTGGCGCTTTTAGCTTTTGCGAGGATTATATATGATCTTTATTCATCAGTATTACGCTTTTTTTTCTGAATGCGCTCCTGTCTTTCTTGGATTTGCTTCCACGATAGTTTTTCCTGTAAATATAGTGCTCATGGCCGCCTTTCAGCGTTGGCCTTTCGTCGCCCGTATTTCCCTCTTCCTTTCCAGAGATTTCAATCTGAAGTGCCTCGTGCATATCTTTACTCTTGGTTGTGTCGCCAAGCCTATTTAACGTTTTTGATTTTTGTATTGTTCGGGCCATTTGGATTATGAGTGCTACGCTTATTTGCTGCTTTTAGGGCTTCTTCGGTCATTAGTTTGACGTAATTCTTTGCCTTTTAATGCCCTGATTTTAAAGATGGGTGTTTTTCTTTTTCGTAGCCCGGAAAGCCTTTTACTATATTTTATGCCCGATGTTTTAATCTTTAGTATTTGGCGTACTGGTTGTTAAAGAGATATTATGGCATTGTCCGTTTTTTTGTCTTATGTTTGTGCAATTTGTGTCTTTAAAATTGGACTCGCTTCGATACGTTGCATAAGTTAAATCCAGCCACCGTCTGTGCTTTTACTTGGAGTTCTTTTTCGCCGTTTTTAACAACTTCTTGAAGTGCTTTTTATGAAAATAAATGTCCCTTTAGTTTTGGGATTTGGTTTGCAGTTTGCTATTTTTAAAACTTGCCGATTATTTGGTTTTTACCAGCTTTGTTGCGGTTATGTACTCCTTTAATTTCCTTTTAATTTCCCCGGGTGTCTCTCTGGTCATTTGATTGTGGCATCCCTGTTTCATTGCCGTTTATTGAAAGACTGAAGTCGGGTAATTTAGTTTCTCCTTGAGCATAGGTTACTTGCCAAAGGCATAGCAGTCATGCCGGTTTTTTTAAGCGGCTTATTCGTGTTTTTCTGTGTTGTATTTTTATTGTTGTAATCTGTTTGTTGTCTGCTGGGTAATGGTATTTAGGGCTTTTACATCACTTTATTTTTTTATTGCATCTTGACCTGCGGTTTCCGGTTGTTGCATATTGGTTAATGGCTTTCATAGCTCATCTAAGTTTTGGCTCTGTTTTCAATACCCTTGGCACCCAGGGTCTGCATTTTTTTTGTAATTGGTTTTTGTTGTTGATTTTGAAGCCGGCCGGCTCCTAGGGAGCACCTGGAGGCTCCCATTTAGTCTCATTTTAGAGGGAACTGCCTTGCGAAATAGCGCATTTACGTGCCGTTTTTATTTGGGTAGGTGATTGTACGTTTATTGTTTGGTTGAGTAGCTCCCCAATGAGCATGGTTCGAGCCCGTTCCTTTTGTGTTTTGTCCAATTACTTTTCGATTCCGTCAGGGGGTCTTGAAAATCGAAAGTTCCTAGATTTCATATTTGGCTCTTGCGTGTTTAAATTCCCTGATGGTGCCGTTTTTTTTCTTAGTATGTACGCATTGTGTGAGCAGTTTAATTGGCCGTTAGACCCCCGATGCCCCCCCCGGTTGTTGTTTCTACTCGTGACCAGTTATGGCTTGAGTTAATTTTTTTTTCTTTGGAAGTCGTTGAGTTGCCGTTATTGTCCGTAGGTTGACATTTTCCGCATTTCTAATGGAGTAAGGTGTGTGTTTGTGAGTTTTTGGTGTACCCCTGGAATGCACCTGTTTGTCAGTTTTAGCATTGCGCTTGTACTGTTGGGTCTTATTTGCCGACGTTGAGCCCTTTATAGCTAGACCGATTCCGTTTTCTTCCGGTGGTGGATTTTTTTAATGAAGTTCCGTTTTCAGAACTTTTTCTCGAGAAGCTCTTGGTTTTGAATTAATTTTAAAGGGTTTTGGCTTTAGTTATTGCGCTGCTTTAGCCTGTAGTGCGATACAGAAACCAGTAAATTACTCAACATTCCCGTTACGGAGCTTGGGTTTTGTTGTTTTGCGATAATGTTTTTTTGATTCATACTTTTTTTTCTTTTCCGAAGGGCTTCGCGCGTTTTTTGTTTTTTTCGGTTTTGGCCCCAAGGTTTTTGTTGTATTGTTTTAAAGCTAGGCTTGGTTGTTTGCCTTGTTTCTCTACGTCTAGATGGCAGTGTCCTACCGGGATTTGAATTATTGTTTTATAGACCTTCCAGTATGTTTGAATCCTTTGCGGCTTCGTCAATTTCCTTCTTATATAGTTCCCTAAGGTCCTTACGATGCCGTAAATATCTCGTTGGTTCATTTTGTTTTCTAATATTTCCTTCTTGTAGGACCTGTTGTGTTTCGTATATTTTTTCTTTTCGGGTAATATAAACTCTATAGGGTTGCATCATGTAACTGGTTTTTGTTAGGGGTATCTTTGCTTCGATTATTGGATTTTGTAGTATTGGCCGGTCTTTTGTAACCGTGGCATGCCCTTAACGTATGGTTGGGTGTGAAATTTCGGGTGGCGTATTTTATCGGGTTTTGGCGTTTTGTTATGCGGCTGCTTTCATTCATAGTTGTGCATTTTCTTTTCGTCCGTGTTGATGTTGCTAAATGGCTTTGTGCCAAATTTGCATACCGCCGGTCTTTTATCGTTTTTGGTTAAGTTCCGTGTGCTGTTGATATTTCGACTCTTTTGTTCCCTTTTCGATTTATAGTGCCCCAACGTTTTAAAGGTGTTTTGGGTGTATATCCTGATTTTTTTTCGGAATTACTATTTTGTGGCCTGGTTCTTTGCAGGGTTACTCTAGTAAAGGGTGTGTGATTTATTTGGCCGGGGCCCGGGTTTGCCGATCTCATGTTCTTGAGTTTGGCATTGAGTTGGTGTTTGCACCGGGGTTTTTGGTTTTCTAATAGCGGTAGTTTATCAATACTAACGTTATCCGGTTACTCGGATTTCTAATAGCGCTTTGTTTTGGTAATTTTAGCTGTTTCCGGTTGACTTGTGGAGGTCGTGTACGGTGTTGCGACTTGTTACCGTTGCCAGAAAAGTAATAAGTTAAACCAAATTTTTAAAAGTGTTTCTGTTTGTGTCATTGGCTTGAGTTCTGTCTTTCTATCGGACAACGGGTATGTTTTGGCTTGATATTCCAAAATTTAGGGTGCTTTTCTGTATCTTTATCAATACGTGAGAATCCGTGTTCAAAGAGAGCGGTATACCCCGTCATTCAGAATTATATTATTGAGCCTTTGGATGTCAAACGCATTACCAACTTTTTCGGCTTTTTTTGCCCCCACTCCAAATGTAAGTTGTTCCATTTTATAGGTATATTGCTTGTGCTGTTATTAATTAAACGTTTTTCTGCCTAATACCGCTTCTGGCGTGTTCATTTTAGCGGATAGTCGATGGCTTCTTAGTGTCGCCTTTTGATGTATGCGGTATTACTATCTTATGGTCGGTGATTTCCGTCAGTTAGCATTGCAATTGATAGGGGTTTGTGTCCTCCCATCTTTCGGCCCCGTTCCGCATTAACCAACCCCTTTCCTAAGCGCCAGAATCCTGTTTTTTCTAGCGATACTTTTGTTTTCTATAGCCCTTCATTTGTAAGGGATGGTCCAGGAATGGCTTTGAAAATGGTCTCGGTTTACTTATATTTGGTGACTTGTGGGAATTAATACGCCTGTGTGTTAAAGACATCGAGTTACAAGTTGTATTGTGCGTTGGCGATTTTTCACCGAAAGTTCGGTCGTTTTTACTATAAGGTGTTTTTTTTGGTTTTTTATCGAAAACACTTGGCAGTTGGGGCATGTTGCTTTTTTTGAAATGTATCCCAATTTTTTTAAACCTGTGTGGGTCTGCTGCTAGAGGATTAGTCCTTATTGGTTCGATCATGAATTGAATTTAACAGCTTCCTTTATAACGACTTGCTTTTTTCTTATTCATTTTTGTTTCTAGTTCGGCGCTTCAAGATTTTCTAAGCGATTATAGGAATCTGCTGGAAGGTTGTTGAGTTATTTTCATTTGGTTTTTTCTGCTTCAGCACCGCCCGGTAATTGTAAAATCTGAAGTGATCGCGGCAGCAGCTATACTCCTTTTTAAAATTCGGGCTATTTTTTATTCGGGATTATCTTCATTTTGATTTTTTGATAGGTATGTCAATCGACAATCTTTTTAGTTTCGTGAAACTTTAGGCATATTTTTTACCGGGCCTGTAATAGTGCTCAGTTAAGCGCTTGTGATTAGCTTAAAATTGCGGGATATTTTTTTTCTTATGCTTTCTGGATGACATCAGCTAGCGTATACCTTCCCCTGGTATTTTGGTATGCCCGTTTGCTATAGCATGCGTTATATCTTCTAGTCTTTTATCAGTTTTCATAATTCTGTTAGGGTAGCAAAAGGTGTCATATTCCCCCGAGGCCAGTTGCCCAACTGTAAGATTACCGAGATTAAATTGGTCAATGGGACTATTTAAATTGTGGTTGTGCCCGTTTGTTTTTGCCTGTACCGACCCTATTCATATTGCTGGGTCTTGTATTGAGTTTGCGCTCTATCCAAATTGTGTTATACGAGGGTGTTTGTCATGGGATTCGCTTAGTCTATTATCCGTCAGGTTTTGGGCTCGCGTGTCAAAATACTATTGATCCATAAAATTTCCATTATAAGGGGTCAAGGCCAACTCCCTTGTAAGCTTCATAGGACCTTCAGAATAGGAGGTATGCTATTTTTCTCTATTCCTTTTTTTTTATCGGCGAAGCTTGTCATGGTTATGCGCGAATGCGGTTTTTTTGTAAGATGACTGTTTCCTTTTTTAGTTTATTTTTTTGATAATCTTTTATAGTTTTTGTTTTTCGAAACTTTATTAAAATCTTCTTTTTCAATCAATGGTAGCAATTTGTACGCTCCAATATTGCAACAGGCCCGTGCCAAATTCAACGGGCTTGGCTAATTGCAGCCAGTTTTTATAGTTTGATCCGCCAATGCATGCGCATGTGACATTTGGTGGGCCCGATTAATCCTATAATTGGACTATTTGTACGCAGCACGCAGATTTGTCGGCCCCGATATAAGCCTTTATCGGCCAAGCGGGGCTCTGGGCTGGTTAAATTGATGAGGATTGTGCTTTGGCATTTGGAATGATTATAGCATGTGAACCAGCTCTAGTATGCGGATGCTGTTGCTGGAAGTGTTCTAAGGGTCCGAACAGTCCATAAACGATGGGAATCAATGCATCCCATCTTCAAATAGAGAACTCATTTGCCTAAGCATATCATCAGGCGCAAAAACAAAAAACCATTTTCTTAACCCGTCGATAATAAACTTTCAGTGTTTTATTAAAGTAAGCCGCGAATTTGTGAATTTTACCAACCATAAAAAAGAGGCCCATTTCATTATGCCAACCTAGCGCTAGAGTAGGGTTAACATGGCAAGTAAAGTGCCAGTAGGCTTGAGAATATTTTATTTTGAATGGGAGAGTTTTCTGTTTCTACTTCATTCTATTTTTCGATTCCCGATTTTAGACATATGTAAGACATAAGACCATACCCGATAGCAAGAATGGCAAGCGACCAGCCGAATCGCTAGCCCGAGAGTGGTTACTCCGGCTTTCCTTTTGCGCAATGCATTGACTCCAAAGGACTTGGAACGGACTAGGAGGCACTAAACGGCACCACCTAAGCTTGCGGCAACCATCGTTTTTGCATTGTACCCAATATTTACCAAATAGAAGCATATTATTGGGGTCATTTGCGTGGTCTTCTTGGTAGCATCTGGTAGCAGACAGTTATAAATAGTAGCGTAAATTATGACTAATGCTAGGACTCTTTTCCTGCTAAGTTTTAATGGGTGCAGTTAGGCCTTGATTTTGAGTGCGCCCGTTTTTCTTCAATGAGGTAAACATGCCACGAGCAGGGTTTCACAACTAGCTTCAGGGCTCGCCCGCAAGTCCTCTTGGGTGTGCGAGCATAATCAAACAGAAAGAGGGGATGGCTGTTGTTTACGTGTAGGAATCGGGTAAACAATAGTGGTGTCTGTGGGCTGTCAAATCCGTGGTAGCTGCTTGTTGGGAATTATAAAAGGTAAGGTACCTGCAAGAAATTGACCAATAGACATTATGACCTTGCTTTGTGAAATTGTTTTCATACTTCCGGTCTTTTTTTTTTGTTTTTGGTTAATTATTTTTGTTTTCCCAATTGTTGAAAGGAATAATTTTTCAAATTGTATACAGTTAAAAAAAAGTATTGGATGTAAAAGTGTGATTGTTTGAACGACTTCGCTAAAATCTAGCTTATTTATATCGATTGAAATTTGTATGCAACATTGCTTTTCATGTTCATAACCTGGGGTTTAGAATTCTGAGGTTAAACTATGTAAACTGTAAAAATAAAAGTGTTAAGGACAAGAGCAAAGATCTTGTCCGAACAGACCTTTGTTTATTTATCGGCAAAAGTTAAAAAATGAATTAGGGTTTTAAATGGTCTGTAATCTCTTGAGTATTCTTCTTTATGTTTTACTAACAAAAGATAGCTTTTTTAGCAACTACCGATTATGGCTTGGTGGCAACTTATCTTTTTGTGGAAAGATGACGATGAAGGCGATTTGTACGTAAAAAGTTTTTGTGTTAGATTTTTGCCTATCGTTGAGTGTCATGACAAAGATACTCTTTGCCTTTGGAATAGATGCGACATAATTGCGTTTCCCGTTCAATATGAGGATTGTCTTATTTCTCCTTCACCATTTATCATTATATCGAACAAGACAAATCACTCAAATAAGGTATATGTATCTATTGTCCCTGTAGGTTTTTCTTAACTTTTTCTATTTGGGATAGCTTTTGGTCACTCAATAGTTCGGTTGTAAATCAGTTTTGGAAAGGTTTTGATATAAATGCGTGCGGATTGGTACCCTTTGCGCAATTAAATTAAATCATCCGATTTGCGTCAATAAATACAGGTTTTGTTGAGTCCTCTTTGCATTAATAATGAACGGTTTTCTATACCAATCGGCTCGCCCCTTTTAAGATAATATCAGTCATAAAATATCGGGCTGGTTTTGTTTGATGCTGTTCAGCGCTTCTTCACCCTTGGGATAATGCCTGTAACCTCATTACCCTAACTTGACAACATTGCAATGAAATATTGGCGGCAATAATTTCATTCTTCTCTTTACTTCATATTTTTTCGGTTGAGACATTAAAGCGGCTGGGTGTTATTTTTAGCATGTTTCAACAGTTCATATTCTTTAGTAAGGGTTGCTTTGGTATATGCAATCATTTTCTAAACTATTGTTTATGTCAATTGACGTTTTTTTTTGATAACCTCCTAACTGAATTTAAAGTATTGATTTGTAAATATCTAAACAACTCTATAAAGTTGTTTTTTTGGTATTCAGTGTTTTTATCTTTTTTATCTGATTTTTGGTTGTTATAAGTGCTAAAGCACAGATGTGATTTAAGCTCAGTTTTACTCAGAAATTGGACATTCGACATAGAATCCACCAAAAAAATTAACACCTTTTATTTGTTTAATTTCAGCTTACAATTGATTACAACTTTTAACGTTATTTGTGAAAAACACTATGCCTGTTTTACTTTTTCAAAACTAGTTTTTCTACCGTTTATGAACCACTCGCGCATAGGTGGGAAGCAAAGCGCTTTTGTTCATTTTATACCTTAAAAAATACCATAGTGGACACAATTTTAAACTAGATCGCCAAATCGTTTAAAAAATTTTCTCTAGGTTAGAAAGAAATTTTAACTTAGATAGAAGCCTGGATTACACAGGAATTTCAAGAGCTACCTTTTACAGCTTACGCTAAGGGTAAATTCACCACTCCAGGCCACGGTAAATGCTATTTTTTGAGAAACAAATTTGGTGGAATGGGGTTGCGTTCACATTAAAGTATGCTCGACCTGATGAGAGGCTTAACATAGGACTAAAAAAATTACATGTCTTTTAATTTACTATATATTAATCACACCTTATTTAAGGTGTAAATTGTCTTATGAAACAAACACCCTATATTACGTGTTTGTTCTTATTCCAAGGAAACAGTCCAAGCCCAACCATTGAGGGCACTTTAATGATATTTTTAGTGCATGGATATGGGAAGACCTAAAACAAGCCGCAAGGATTCATTTAAGTAGATTCCGAAATATGATGGCCGTTTAGCCTGTATTCAGTCATGTAGTTTTCAGACAGGAACCTGGTTTTTATATATCTTCATTTCCTAGGTAAATCACCAAGGAGGGAGACAGCTATCCCTATCATTCATTATTTGTTAAACATTATTTGTTTCGGGAGTGTGATTGCCTTAGGGATTGTGACTAGACGTTATTGTGTGTCGTACTTCAACTTCCTCTCCTCATACTCTCGAATTCGATGGTTGTCAAACCCGTCGCTCTCTCGTACTTGATCTATACGCCTCGCGCGGGGCTCGCGCTTCCTGCAGAAAATGACTCGTTGACCTCTTTTTTGAGGGTGCCGCGTTTGCTCATAGATGGTCTACGACTCTTTGACAATAACCTTACTGAGTTCTACTGACGAGAATAGATCGCATGTACGCCGACGAGTGCCCAATTTATGCCCGAAGTTGGCGAAATCCCAAGATGCTGATTGTATTGATGACAAGGTTTACTTTTTTCCCCCAGATAAAGGGGCGCTAGACCCAGCACAACACACTCGTGATGGGTGAATATGAGTATATGTAGACTCACGCATATTCAGCGAGACTTCGCGTGCCTCGTTACGGCTGTGATTCGAGAAATATAGTGTAGCGACCCTTAAGTAAGCCGAACTGTGCAATGCGTGCGGAACAGAACTGGCTTTCGCTCGGTGACACGCAACCGAAGTTCCAAGCGACCCCTCAACCGACAACTGTTCGGGATCCTTGCGTGCAAGTGGTCACAGCATCGGCTGCTTACTGTATTTAGAATTCTTTGTGTATTTTTCTATGTCGCTCTCTCGAAGCACCGCTGTTATATAAAAATGTGATAGACACATACGAGAACGACACGATTTTTGGTGGTATTTATTAACAGTGCCTTCCTAGAAAAAGGGAAGATACTTACTTTTGTTACAGATCTATAAAAGAGATAGACTGTTTTATGCTCGGCACTTTCTTTTTACGCACAGACGAGGATAATTACGCAGCCTGAATACACTCTACCGCATTTGTGGCTATTACAGACCACTCAAATCAAAAACAGAAAGCGCCATTTACTAAAACTTGTTCATGAATTTCTCGCAGATCGGTGCTGGGGCAAGAAAAGAAACTGGCCAAGCCCAATATTTACTAAGGGCGGGCTGAGCTGTTATTGAAAGCAGTTGATTAATTTGACCAAAGTAGTATGTTGTTATATGGATGCCTTATTCGCTTTAACAAACAGCGTTAAAAAAACAGACTTAATCGCCAACGTCGAAGCTATTCAACGGTAGATGGAAACTAAGCATTCACGAGGATGAATTCGTGAATAGCTATCTGAAAGTTTGTGATTTGAACGGTTTTGGTGATATGTACTTTGGTGCGCATGCTAAAGGACGGCTACTTTACCAGGGTTGCACAAGATTTTTGACTCCAGCGCGGTGAATTTTTGATGATGAACGACTCGACAGATTGTAGAACCCACTCTTATGAGGGCAGCTTAAGTTGTGCATTTCTACCCTCTCCATTTTTCTTCATAATAGATATCTTCAATTGATGATGGATTACAAGTGTAACAATTAAAATGATGAAATGATGAAGGGATGCAGACTTGATGTTAAAAGCATTATCCATAAGGCTTTAAAACCCGAACGACGTGATAATTAAATCCATTTTTGGCTCTAAGAGTATATGGAAATCAAGCCAATATGAAACAAAAAAGCAGAACAACAGGGCTGTTAGTGTGAGAGCTCGCTAGCTTTTCCATCGAAAAGGCAGCTTTAAAAAGAAATTGGGCGCCAACAACTCGAAGGGCACTTTCGCCGACCAGAGAAGGACAGGAAAAACGGAGAAGAGTTGGTTTCTGAGTCCAGTTGCGTGCTCAGAACAGGCCTGCTTTTCACGGTGTGTGCCAAGGAAACTAAAAATCGGTGGTCCGAACAATGGTTACAGACCATCAGGTGGCAATGCTAATACGATCTAAGATATGTCTAAAACTCTACGATGTTCTGTAAAAAGAGTGATTTGGCTTAATTACGGAACAAATGGCGAACCTCTTCTCTCTCTCATCAACAGAACGCAATATTATAAGAAGAAGTATAGAGATTATGAACACGAAAGTGGAGTTAACTATTCATAGCTCCAAAGGAACCCCTGTGAAACAGTTCCGGCTTTGATACAAACTATTTGTACAAGCTCAGAAGTATAGGTGTAGAACGAGCTAATTAGCTCGTTTCAAGAAGTCCGACTACCAAGTAAGGGTTTAAACAGTAGTTTCCGCAAATCGGATTACCCAAATGATTTCAGGAGGATGGGAACTACGATAAATACCTAAGAATGCATGTTATCCCAAAGGATATTGACCAATTGAAAGCATTTCAAACTCCGGTCTAATTACAGAAGGATGGTTGTGGACATGTACTATCCCTAACTGGAAAAAAAAAACCTTGAATTGGATGTGGATTTTTCTTCATTTTGAACTCAGTTGGTTTTTTAGAGAACGTAAAATTAGTGAAGAAGAATATTGAACACAGTAGACCTCTATTTAGACAATAGATTCCACGCGGAAAACTCACGAACAAAACTTTACTGTAACGTATCTAATAAAATCTCAAGAAATCAACAAAACTATTATGAAGGATTTAAGA
>Ga0163217_1094629_pt1 | contig 11523 bp, 13 predicted proteins | sample SynspAceP_FD_185933 | JGI IMG/M metagenome (GOLD analysis project Ga0163217, IMG submission 185933) | Saline lake microbial communities from Ace Lake in Antarctica - Synechococcus sp. Ace-P (PacBio error correction) | ecosystem: Environmental > Aquatic > Non-marine Saline and Alkaline > Saline ... | reverse complement strand
AACCTTTTGCTTCGGTTGGAGGCCTGCTGGCGATTTGCTCAGATGCTGCTTCAAACTTCGGCCTTGGAGGCGAACTGTTAGTGACGCTCCATGTTATACCCTCACTCACGTTGGTGGACTACAGTGCATTTACAGCATAGTCGGGGAGAGATGCCGCAAAAAATTAACGCAGGCTTTGCGGCAATTTGTAGCCCGCGAGCGGTTGGAGAAATTGTCCGACAAAAGCGACTGCTATGCGCTTGCTGCATTAGTCGGCTCTTTTTCGGGTTCAGTGTCGTCGGTCCACACTCAACAGTTTTCTCACGGGGCGTTGGACCCCAAGCGTGATTGGTGCGCTTTGCCTTGGGCCTTTCTCCAAGTTTACCCGTCTGCGTTGCTCCAGCAGCACAGCGTCTTCGCCATTTTGGGGCGTTGCTCGGTGTCACGAAGCGCCAGTTTGCTGTGACGGTGCTCAGTGTTATTACAGCGAACGAACCGGGTCTATCTACCCATAGCCGCGGCTTTCATCCAGCGATTTAAAAACCCATGGGAAGCCCAATGGGGCGGTACTTTCAGCCCACTCGGACAAGGATTCAGCGAAGGCGTTGTCGTTGCTCACAACGGGGGCGGGACTGTAGAGGGCAGCACGCCCAAACTCTTCCAGTTTCGCCTTCATGGTTTTGCGCTTTCATTGGCGCACCGTTATCCGAGTGCAGCAACCAGCGGCTTGTGCAGGCACTGTTTCTCGAGCTGGCTACGTTGCCGAAAGCTTGGGCGGCAACTCGCCCTCTCGGCTTCATGAACTCGTAACCGACGATCTTGCGGCTTGTAGAGATTCGTCAAACATGTACAGATAGTAGAAACTGGCCGCGGACAAATTACTCGGCAGTAGAGGTAAGTGTCCCAGCCCAGACCTCACAGGGGCCGCTGGCTTGTGAGTTGTTGTGGCGCGGACTGCGTTTGCGGTGCCAGTGACCCGTCGCGCTCGATGATGCAGTTGGCCTGCCGTCCCTTGAGTACGCGTTAGAAGGGTTGGACTCTGACGGACATACAGCACCCTGTCTAACAGGTCAGCGGACGATCTGGCTCGGTGGCAGCTGGCTGTAGGCCGGGGCTGTTGCACAGCTCGATAATCTGCTCCTGCTCCGCTGTCGTCAAGGCTTGTTGGCTGGAGCCGTTCTTATAGCGGTGGGGCGCTTGTCGGTTTGCCCAACAGCACCGTTGCCGATTACCAAGCGACGGTAGGTGCGCAAACAAGATACCGCTTCAGCACAGGCCTTGGGCCAGCGGGCACCGTCACGGTTTCGCTTGCCTGGATCAGACGACGATGTCTGGCGCTCTGGGTTGAGGTCATCGTCCTCGTTGCGTCCTGATCCCAGAGCGGCATGAAGCTTTTTTCTCGCCCAACAAGGCTTCGGCTTTCAGGCCAGAGCTTTTTCTCCTTGTGGCCGTAGCTCCCGGCGTAACTGCTTGATTTCCGCTTGTCCGCTACGGGGTTGCTGGCGGGATGGCCTTTTCCTGTTCGGCACTGCGCTGGAAGCCCTGCAAGGGAACTCCGCTTTTTCCACTGCTTTACCTGGTCAGGGTAACAGGCCCTTCCCTCCCGGCAATATTGGCTGAGCTCCGCCTTTCAGAAAAGGGTGCGGTTTCGGATGACGTTGCGAGCTTGGCTTCAGCTGGACCATGCTTCGGATGTGGCTTTGCGACCGGGGCACGGGGCGTTCCTTCTGATTTGGCTTTGTTACGCCAAGTATAAAAGGGTCGGCTCGGAAGGATGCCTTCCTGTGCCGAGCCAACTCGGGCCACAGTCATATTTGTAGGGAGGCAACGCTTGGCACATTACGGGCTTCTGCGTTCTTCGGAATAACGGGCACGTACTTTCCTGTGCCGCCCTATCTGGTGAAATCAGAGGGTGACAACTATCCTGCCAGAGGGGGGCTGCGTATCCATGGCAAAACACTATAGTACCGATTACTGTTCCGTAATTGGAACTGACGTTATGAAGTCTCTTTTTCAAAGGCCCAAGCAACACCCATGGTGATTAGTATGACCAGCGCATTAAGCCAATGTCCATTGAAAAAGATAGCCAAGATACTGCCAACTGAAAGATGAATAGGGCAACCAAAGCCGATCAGGCTTGAAAATTGTTGATCACCGCAGGCTAAAACAGAATGAAAATAAAACAGTCAGCGTGACATTGAGTAATCGAAGTATGTGGTTTTCGTTTCATGGTGATTCTTAACGCCTCCACTAAAGTGTGAGGCGTTTTTTTAGCGTTCACTTTCAGTGACTTTTAGTTATCGGGACCTAATGCCCATAGTATGTATAGACAAGTACAGACTCTGTGAGTATTTAAATTGCCGAATTATTTTTAGCGCCAGTATAACCAAACAGCCACCAAGCAGTAGGCATTGATACTTAGCGAAAAGGACTGTAGCGGATTATAATAAAATCTGACATGCCACTTGATTGAAGTTTCTGGGTATTTGTTTCCGGCTAAAAGCCCATTTTCTCCATTACGTAGATAACTAGATAGATAACAAGGGAAACACCTAATACAGCTAGCCAATCCAAGAGCCATTTAAGTTTTTCCAATAACTACAATCAGGGATTACACGAAAAAGAAGAGGACTATCCATATCTTCACTGTTCAAATTAGGAAACATAACGTTTGGTTAAGGGCGGCTTTAGCCCGTCCCAGTGAGCGCAGCGAAACGGTTTGAACCTATTGTTATCGGTGTTTAAAGACCGTTTGCTAATGCCTGCTGGATTAATTGGTGCTACTATTCACGCGTAATTGACGATCAAACACGAGTATTTTGAAAGAAGCCATTCTTGATGTCGTTTCTGTCCTTTGCTGCGTTGCCATGAACCAGCAGCATAGAGCCAAGTTTTCTCTGCGTTATGATCTTCGCGTTTCATTTTATGATGTGCTCAGCTAGCGCAAAGTTTCTTTCGAAATCTTAGCGGTTGTAAAAGCAGTTGCCGCAATAAAACCGCAGCTTCTTGTCCCGTGCGCGGACTTCTTTTTTTTCAAGCCAGCTGTGCGAATGTTCCCAACTATTTGCCATGCTGAAACTCCTTCCTTGTTTACGCATTTAACGTTTGGTTAAGGGGTCGGGGCTTAGCCCGTACCCAGCGGCGAAGCGAGCGGTTTGAACCAGTTGTATGTGTTTCCACTCAGATGGAGGATAAATTCCTGCTCTGTTTCTACACGTGGTTTTTGAATTGCTTCATGAATGGCATCAACGAGGTTAAATATTTTATTCCCAGTAAGTCGTTCAAGTTTTTTTTGTCATGAAATGCTCTTAGCAACTTTGACTCCATCAATATGGACTTGTGAAAGGGGCCGTCTTTAAACTCACTCTAAGTCTAAATTATTAGCACGTCCTTATTATGAGGCGCAAGCAAAGTCATGGGCCTTTTTGAGTAAGCCTAAACTGGTAGTGCGTCATGAGAGGTGTTTTGATGGAGCCACTTAAGGTTTCGTGCATCCCTATCCTGTTAATTAGAATAAGCAGGGCCAGCCCTTAGGGGCTATAAATTGGCTGTCTATTGGCAATTTGTATGTTGCGAAAACAAGTTTCTTCATTGAATTTTCCTCTCGCCTTCTAGTGCTATTTTCCCGCTTCTGTAAACTCGGAAATATTTATATGCGCTTTATCCGAATGTTATAAAACATTAAAGATTGAGGCAAGGTATTCTAGATCTATTTCATGGGTAGTTCCTTTACACCTGAATTCATAGAATAAGTGCAACGCTTGAAACGATAGGCAGAGAGCCAGCTACCGGTACAATCCGGCTCTCACACCGTAAAGATTCAAGCGCATATGAATGCACATTACCGGCAACTGACTCAGAGCCAAAAACGTTTACAGATTGAAGCCGGATTGGCTTTCAGGCATGTCCCTGTCCAGGCCGTTGGCCAACAGATTTGGCGTTCCATACATCGACAGTCAGTCGGCGGAGGTTAGACGGGAATAGCCTCGAGGGCGTTACGAAGCGGCGCAAGCTGGCGGCCAATGCGAGTGGACCGGCGCACCAATGCGCCACGCAAGTACTGTAAGCCCAGAGCGTGGTTAACAGCACTTTTGCCGGTCTGGCTGGAGAATGAAGTTCAGCCCTAGCAAATAGCCAACCGCCTTCGGCTTGGAAGGCTCCGATCATTGTGGTCAGGCCATGAATGGATATACGTTTTATCGATACGACAAACGCCAGGTGGGGAGCTCTACCTGCATCTGCGGCAGCGCCGCAGGCTTACCGGAAAACGCTACGGGGAGCCATGACAGGCGGGTCAGCTTCGAAATCGGGTATCATCAGCGAGCGTCCTTCTGAGGCTGACAAACCGTGAACGAATCGGCGGACTGGGAAGGCGGACACTGTGCATGGCAAGGGCAGTAACTTGGTCACGGTTGGTGGCTGCATTATTCCGGCCCATCGTTGACCGCCCATTCCGTTTGAACGTGACCGCCTGTTCCGGGCTAACGTGACCGCTCATTCCGTTTTATTCGTGACATTTTGGGTGATATCCCGGGAATCACCGGTCACGATGCCGGAATCGTCGGTCACGTTTCCCCCGGAATCCACTGCCAACACACTTGGGAATTCTTCAAACTTAAAATCGCGCAACCGCTTCCTTTTTTCCACGAGGAAGAGCGGATGCGGCTGCGAGGATTTCCATGCGACAGATCACCGGAGGTCGTGCGCCTCAATACGAAAGCCGGTCTCAGTTCACGAGCGCATTTGCTTCGTTGCCTGGGACTTCTCCAAGGGCGTCGTCGGCAAGTACTTCAGCCTGGCCCAGCGTTCCAGGGGCGTTACCTGGCCACTGCCGGAGGACCTTGGACGAGGTTCCGGCCTTGTACGCGCTGCTCTTCCCGGCCAAGGGGCGCCAACCGTCACGCTTTGCCGAGCCCGATTACTTCCAGGTTCATCAAGAGCTCAAGACCCAAGGGCGGTCACCCTGCAAACTGCTCTGGGACGAGATACGTAAGAACGCCACGGCGACAAGGCGTATCGCACAGCCAGTACTGGCACCACTACGGCTCTGGCGTGGGCCGCAGGCGCCGCAGCATGCGACAGGTCCACCGGGCTGGCGAGGAAGATCTTTTATCGATACTGCGGCCCTACTGTGCCGGTTCGGTGGACGCTCTACCGGTTTTGAGGTGCGCAAGCCCAGGTCTTTGCTGGCATGCTTGGGGCGCGTCCAGTTACACCTTCGCCGAGGCTACTGGAAAGCCAGAGGCCTTCCAGACTGGATCGCCTCCCACCAAGGATGTTCAGGTTTCTTGGGCGGGGTACCGGAACTGCTGTCCGGATAACCTCAAGGCGGCGGGTGACCCAAGGCGGGACCGCTTACAGTTCCGACGAGTCAACGAGACCTATGCTGAAGCTGGCTGCCATTACCAGACGGGCCTGGTATTGCCAGCACGGCCCTACAAAGCCCAAGGATAAGGCGAAGGCGCGAGGACGTCGGTGCTGTTGCGTCGAAGCGCTGGATCCTGGCCCAGTTTACGGCATCAGATGTTCTTCTCCCCTTGGCCGAACTCAATCCGCCATTGCAGCGTTGGCTTACCAGCTTGAACCAGCGCCTGTTCCAGGGTCGAACCGAGAGCCGTCAGAGCCTGTTCGACGCACTTGATCGACCGGCCACTGCGGCCTCTTGCCAAGTAGCGCCCTATACCTACGCCGATGGCGCAAGCCAGGCCAGGCACGACTACCACTCTGAGGTCGACAAAACGCCGGGTACAGCGTACCTCACGCCTTGGTGGGGCTGGTTCTGGACGTACGGTTACGGATTACCCGCCCTGGAAGTTCATGCACAAGGGCAGGCGGGATGGCATACATCCCGCCACGGGAAGAGCCGCCTTCGTAACCCTGACCGAACACATGCCCAAGGCGCATCAGGCCACAAGGACTGGTCGCCGCAGCGCTTCCTCAACTGGGCCCAAGGACACGGCCCCGGCACGCTGGATGGTGGTGCGAGCCAGCTCAAGGCCGCCCCTCATCCAGAGCATGGCTTACCGCGCTTGTTTTGGGATTGCTGAGTCTCGTCGGCGCTCAGCCGTGAACCGCCTTGAAACAAGCCTGTGCCCGGGCGCTGTCGATCAACTCGGCCAGCTACCAGAGCATCACCTCGCATCCTGAAAACAGGGGCTGGACCAGTTCCCCGCTGGCCTCTGGCCGACGGATTGAGCGTGACCTGACCCGACTGACCGGCGCACACCAAACGTGTCGCGGCCCGCATTACTACCACTGATCCCGGACGAGACCTATGCTGACTCACAACACACTCAACCACCCTTTGCGCCACCTCAAGCTAACGGGCATGTGCGACGGCCTTGGAAACAGCAGCGGTCGCAGCCCGCAACCCATGACCTGGGCGTTCGAAGGAGCGCCTGGCCCTGCTGCGTAGACGGAAGTGCTGCACCGGGAGAACCGTCGGCTGGGACCGGCTTACTAAGGCTGCTCGCTTGCTGCTGCAGGTCCGCATCGAAGACATTCGACTATCGCCACCGCGAGGGGCTGGAAACGTTCCCGTTATGGCAGGCCTGGCCAGTGTGAACTGGATCGGTCATCGACTGATCTGTGTATCACCGGTCCCACCGGCTGTGGCAAGACATGCTGGCTTGGCGCCCTGGGCAACCAGGCCTGCCGCCAAGGGCTTATCCGCCGCTACGTGCGGGTGCCACGGCTGTTCGAGCAAGTGCGGATCGCCACGGCGATGGCAGCTACGCCCGCCTGATGACGCAGCTGTTGAAAAAACCGATCTTGCTGATCCTTGGATGGACTGGGCATGCAGAAGGGTCAATGGCCCAAGCAACGAACAGGATCGATGGAGGTGATCGAGGACCGTCCAGGACGTGGGCACTCAACGCTCATTGCCAGCCAGCCTACCCACCCGAACACTGGCACGACTACATCGGCTCCGCCACGCTCGCCGACCGCCATCCTTGGACCGGCTCCTTGCACGGCGCCCACCGCTCAATCTGAAGGTGAGAATTCACTGAGAAAGGCTAACGCTCAAAAAACGCAGAGGTATCGACTTCGAACCATTCGTGACCGCTCGAGTACAAAACCCTTCCAGCGTGAAGGGCCGTGTTGCAAAATCGTTCACGATCACCGGAATGACCGGTCACGTTCGCCGAATACGCAGTGTGGATCGGAAAAAGTGGCTATCTCAGCGCCTATCCGGTCAGCGCAAAGAACGCGCCGCAGGTGACGCGGGGCCATAATCTTCACTAAAAGGACACCAGGTGGCAATTACGCTTACGCTGGACAACGGCAAGGAGTTTGCGGGGCACGAACGGTCGCCTGAAAGCGGCTTGGAGCGTTTACTTTGCCGACCCTTATGCGTCCGGCAGCCGGCACCAATGAGAAACACCAATGGTCTGTTGCGCCAGTACTTCCCCAGTGAGGCCGATTTCAGCACGAATGCACCGTTGAGTCGGTAAGGTAAAGGTTCGCAGCGCAGGATCAATTACGCCACGAAACACGCCTGGGATGGAAGACCCGTACCGAAGTGTATACGGGTGAAGGCGTTGCAGCTTATGTGTTGAATTTCAGGACCACATAACGCCAGAGTGCAGCGGCAGTTTTTGGAGTGGATTTTTGTGCTAGCCGTAGGCGGCCAGCACCAAAAAAAGCCACGGAAAAAATGTTCCGACTGACCACGTATTGTTATGTGTGACTACCACAAAAGACCACCCCTTTTTTGGCTGCAAAGCTAATGACTGTCTATTAATGGTTGTGGCGAATCGATATTTGGTATTGTTAAACCCTGGGCGTGCAAGGACGTTAACATTTCCTTTTAGATCGGCATTTAGGCGAGATGCTAATAAATTGGCCTGCATCAGAAAAGCATTTCTTAGTTTCATTAAGAAAACGCAGAGTGCCTTTTCAGTGGACCTTCCCATTTTTGCGGAAACGATATCTCTAACTACGAAAAATACAATCGACTGGAGTTTAAGTCAGCAACGGCTTCGAATGTGCCACTTTCATAATACCATTCGTCTCCTTTGAGGTTTCAACTACTCATGATTCGATTCCGATGCACACATAACATTTATATTATGAGTCACACCCGGACAATATGTCGGTGTGACGTTTTGTCTTTTGAAATTTACCCAAGCTTGCCGGAAGTCCCGCATTACATAGATCTCAGCAAAAAATCGATTTCCAACCATCTGAACAAAACGATCACTTACGCCTCATATCCCGATTTCCGCTCCGTCTTCAACCTATTGAAATCCAATACTTAAATTCAGCGTTTTTCAACAATTGCCCTCTGAGATATCGGGTCACAAACGATGCGTTTTTTTCATGCTTGTTGGCTCGGTGCTGCTGCTGGTCCCATTGCTGGTTGTTATTTATACAGCAATGAGCAGTTTATGGATGACATCCCGTTTCCTCTTCCATCACACCCCGTACGCTTTATGGATCGGTTTTCGCGCGCATAGTGCGGGGCTAAACACTTGGCTTTATCGTACGGAAAAGACCTATGGCCTGTGGGTACTGCGGATTTTATTTCGCTTCCACTCAAGACGCCATCCGGAGCGATGGGCGGCGGGAGGATGCGTCGATGCCTGGTTTAGTTTATCTTGGCTAATGAGCGCAACGTGGCGATCAACACCCAGAAAACGCGCTCAACGCGGTGGTTTATTTATATCGGCCAATTCCTTGGGCGCGACCTTGGGTGAACCTGCAATTCAGCAAGACCAGTAAGGGCGTCGGTTGCCTGTGGTGTTTGTTTTTCCCATGAGAAGCGAGCAGGTCATTGGCGCTTATTGCATGGAGCTCATCAATTGGTTTGCTAGCCTTATGTACGGCTCAGGCTTGCGAGTAATGGAAGCGCGTCACCGTTGCGTGTTCAGGATGTCGATTTTTCCTGAGCAATGTTTGTTTGTGCGCGAGGCCCAAAAGGCGAGAAGTGGCGGGCGTACTCTGTTTGCCCGCATTCTTTGCTGGAGCCCTTCGAACACCAATCGATCTGGCCCTGGCGTTACCATCAGCGAGGATATCCAGGACGGCTTTGGGCGGTCTATCTGCCAGGTGCTTGGCCAAGAATTGTATCCAAAAGCGGCCCCCCCCCAAAAAAAAAAAAAAAAAACCCCCCCAGCCGCAGTGGCAATATGTTTTCTCCGCGGCGCACCGGGGCCGGTTTGATCCGCGCAGCCAGATGTTCGTCGTCACCATTGTTGGAGGAGCAGCAGCGTGCGTCGCTCTGTGGCAGCTTGGCCTTGTCGAAGCTGCCATTCACAAGAAAGCCAGGCTGTCATACCTTTCGTCATTAGCTTTGCGTAACCCAACTTGCTCAAAGCCGGAACGGAATTCGCAGTATTTCAGAGTTGCGTGGGGCACAACGTATGTTGGAATACGACAATGATCTATACCCATGTTGGTCGGTGCCCACGCTCGCGGTAGTGGCGAGTCCCTTGACAGGATGTAACGCTTGGGTGTTTGTGAAGACGCTACCCGCCCCACCTGTGCACGTTGTTTTCGGCGCAGGGTGTAGCCGTTTGGGATTATTTGGGTGGCAAAGAGGGATGTCCGCGCGTCCATGCCTGGGGGGAGGGGGGCTGGACTATGTCATACCTTTGCTTTGGGACTGATATGCCGTAGTTTTGGGTATGCCAAGGGTGTGTTATGAGGCCGGTGATTGAGTTGCCGCGGGATAGGCTGCTTTGGCCGAGGTGGAACTTCGCCTTCCCCATGGTGGCGTTGCTCTGGCCGAGGGGCTCGGCCATGCTTGGAGGGGGCGGGACTGTTAGCAATCTGTTTCCGCCAGAGGTTGTTCGTATTCATTCAGCGTTCGGTGCTCTGACGGTGATCATATCGCCGGGTTTGCAGATTCCTGTTCGGTGTCGATATAGACGTTGCCGTCGATTTCCGGGGCGTTCAGCCATGGAGCGGCCGATGGGGCCGTCTTCGTCCACGTTCGTCGATCACGACCTGATCACGCTACCGGATCTTCTGCAGCAGGGGCGTGCGCTGCTGATCACTTTTGCTGGGCGGCCATAAAGCGCTCCCAGCGTTCTTCCTTGACCTCTTCGGGTTACTGAGTCGGCAGCAGGTTTGGCGGGGGGGGGCGCCGTCGACGGCGGAGTATTTGAAGCAGCCGACGCGGATCGAGTGGGCTCGGTCAGCCAGTCGAGCAGGATACTGGAAGTCTTCTTCGGTTTCACCGGGGAAGCCGACCGATAAAGGTCGAGCGGATGGTCAGCTCGGGGCAGATCTCACGCCATTTCTTGATGCGTTGCCAGGGTCTTGTCTTCAAAGGGCGGGCGTTTCATAGCCTTGAGCGACTTTCGGGCTGGCGTTGCTGAAGGGGATGTCCAGTACGGCAGGATCTGCCCTGGGGCCATCAGCGGAATCAAGCTCGTCCACGTGCGCGGTGTAGGGGGTTAAAACGTAGTGCAGGCGTAACCCAGATGCCCCAGTTCGGAGGGGCTTTCACAACATTTTCGGTCATGCGTGATTTGACCGGGCGGCCATTCCAGAAGCCCGGTGCGGTATTTGAATGTCGACCGCCGTAGGCGCTGGTGTCCTGGGAGATAACAGCAGTTCTTTCACGCCGGCCTTGGCCAGGGACGCTCGGCTCACCCAGGCACATCGCCAATTCGCGCGGCTGACCAAGTTTGCCGCGCATGCTGGGATGTGCCAGAAGCTGACAGCTGTGTTACCAGCCTTCGGAAATTTTTCAGGGTAGCGGTAGTGGCGGGGCGTGAGCTGCGCCCTGTGGCGGGACCAGATCGATCAGCGGATTGTGATCCGGCGCGCGGCGGCACCACTTCATGCACCGGCATTGACCACTTGCTCCATATTGCTGCGGGGCCGGTGACGGCCATGACGCTTGGTAGGTGCACCCATTGCGGATAACGCTTGGGTCGTCCACGCCCATACAGCTGTGACGATCACCCGGCCATTGGCGGCGATTGGCTTCGCGATGGCCGTCCCAGGGATTCGGCCCTTGGCGGTGTCGATAAAAGCCGCAGGGTATTCCACCACGGACCACATCGGCGTCCTCATAGGAACCGACGACTTTCATTTAGCCTTCGGTGCGCAGTTGCGTGAGGATTTGCGTTTCCGAGTCGACCAGTGCTTTGGGCAGCGAGTGGAAAAACAAACCCGACTTTGGGATTGGGTCGATGCAGATAGTAACATGGGGGTCCTCAATGGGGCGCCGCGGCCGGGGGGCCGAAAAGAATTCAAAAACGGCGTATTCTATCGGCGCCCTGGCTGGCTGACCAGCAAGCAAACGTGTGCCACTGGGTCTTTGCTATCTGTCCTTGCAAGGCCCACCGCAGTGGCGACCCCCGCCGCTTTTGAGGGTTACAAGGCAAGCTTGCAGGGCGGTGATGGGGGCAGCGGTCGGCGGACGGCGTTTTGCCGGTAGGGCGTGGGTGAAGATGGGCATTGGGACCCCCCCCCCCCCCACTGCAAAGCCCGGCGCCAACCACCCCACCGGATTTTTTTTTTTTGCCGGAATTTTTTCCGGGGCCCGGGGGACCCCCGCCCAAGGTCCCACCTTCTTTTTTCCCTTTT
>Ga0163217_1077063_pt1 | contig 11523 bp, 21 predicted proteins | sample SynspAceP_FD_185933 | JGI IMG/M metagenome (GOLD analysis project Ga0163217, IMG submission 185933) | Saline lake microbial communities from Ace Lake in Antarctica - Synechococcus sp. Ace-P (PacBio error correction) | ecosystem: Environmental > Aquatic > Non-marine Saline and Alkaline > Saline ... | reverse complement strand
GCTGCTAACCCATGTCGCGTTGAGGCCTATTGCGCTCTGACCAACATAAGAACCGTGGCGTGGAAGCCGAACGCAGGCGGCGACGAAAAACCCCCGTGGCGGTCCCAACCCCACGCGAGACCAATAAAATTTGGGTCAGAATTTGCGTTGGCGCCCTACCGGTAAGATCATTGGCGCGCCTGACTTCACTTGGGATCTGTATGTCATTGGGCAGGCAACCCGGCGTCTATGATAACAAAATTACGGCTGGCTCAAACAACGTTTAACGAAGGCAACATGTTCAAAAACTCGCCTGACGGCATGGCATTTTCGTCTAGATGGCATGTTGTGGATTCAGACTGACGCGACGACAGCAATGCGAAGAGTCAAAAGGTCAGGGAAACAACCAGATGTGATCGCGAACCTAAAACCGGAGAGATTCGCGCGCTTTCTTACAGCGCCCCACGGTGCTGAGGTTGACCGCGTCTACTTGGTCACCTGACCGAAAAATGCTTTTTGTTGGCATCCAACATCCGGGCGGTTCGTGGCCGACAATGTCGGCAAACCGCGCTCGTCCGTCATTTCCATTGCTGGCGCGAGATGGAGCAACGATAGGCTAATCTTTATTAGCTTTAAAACTAGGCGGGCGGCAATGTAAATGGTATTGCGTCCGCCACTTTTCTTCTGGAACCGGGCAGCCCTTCTATGCAGTCAGAGACAGTATTTCTAAAACCACCCTTTATTGAATGCACTGGAAGCAGCCATTGGCGCAGCAGCAGCCGAAAGTACACTTTGTCCGCGTTCGCGCACCGGCCGCATCTTCTCACTGCCGACCTTGCCTGCGGGCGCAAGCCGCGAGACCCGAATTTGAGCCTATTGTTTTTGAAAAAAACTCGTGACTTTGATCGAAGGGACGTCGTCCTGATTCAATTCTGGCAAAAATGGGTGGGAGGATTGGTGATGATGGGCAAAACACTGCAGGAGGCGCCAGTCGGCGCTGTTCTATGAGTTCTCGCTCGAGAATCATGTCCGTAGGCACCTCTTGCGCTCGATTGACGGATCGTGGATTCTGTCCTGTATCCGCACCTATCTTGGCCGATTCTAAGCCACACGGGCGGCCGTCGTGGACCCCGAGCTGCATGATCAGATGCTGCTGTTGGCTATTGCTTATGGCATCCGCGTCGGAACGACGGCTTGCGAGGAGGTTTGGCTGGAGGGACTTTGTGCAAAATGATTATTCCATTTCCTCGCAAGTGCTTCCAGCACGGAAATTCGCTCGGCGGTTGGCATGTTTTTGCGCACCAATACGCGCCATGCCCCGAGTAGAATTGCGCAACTGAGACGCCGGTCTGTCGAGCCGCGGATGGCCGGTGATGCACGTGGCCGGACCGGTCCTATATGGCCAGCTTGCCGCGAGGTTCCGACGCGATGTTCGTGGACTGTAAATGGGCAGATTAAAAGGTGCCCTACGCGGGCACGGTAGCGCTCAGAGAACTTTGGCCCGGGTTCATCAATTGGTTTTGGATCTAGGACTGCTTTTGATCTGTTCCATCATTCCAGCGCAACCGGAATTCTTGTTGAGCCGTCTAAGCCCGGCGCGTTTGAAGCGTGCCAAATGCCCCTGTTCAGCTGAAAACGAGCCCACCATTTCATGTGCGATTCTCATGCACGATGCGGTTTTTGAAGGGACGCTGTAGTGAGCATTGAAAGTCGGCGTCCGTTCATATGCCACGGACGTGACAGGTTAAAGTGCAGGTTCCATCGGCCGGAAATGGCCCCAAGGGGCAGGGCGCAGGCCTGGCATAGAAGCCATGCAGGGCTTTTGTCGCGATCTTGATTAAAGTTCCGCCACGCGCGATACCGGGATCGCGACACGTGCTTGATCGACGCTTCCTTCGGGTTTTTGGGCTTCTGACCAGATTTTCCCGTAAATTGCCCATAGCGCGTCTTTCTGCGCCTCGGAGGGCACAATGACCGCATCATGATTTCTTCGGCCTCAAAGGCCGCGCCGAGCGCCTCTTCGAGCCGCGCGTCGAGGCCGCTTTGTGCGCCCATTGCCGGTAAGCTCGAGCAGACAATAGGCAGGATTGCTCGTCGGGCCATCGGGTCACTTACAGCCGGGGCGTGGTCGAATCACCATTTGAAGCCGAGCGGAGTCTATGTACTCGAAGGTCGACAGCTGTCGCAATTCTTGCCCGCGCATTTTCCGTGCGTAGAGGCTGTGAGCGCCGCGGTCGGGGCCGGAACAGGCCACCAGTGCGGTGGCGCGGGCGGTGGGTTTGGGAAGAGCTTGATCACGCCGCGGTGAGATGCCGAGTGTACCCTTCGGCCCCAATAAAGAGGTTCTTGAGGTCGGAAGCCGGTATGGTTTTTGCGCAGCCCGTTGAGGTCGTTGAGTAAGCGTCATCTTGGCAAAACCACCTCGACCCCGGAGTTACAAGATCGCGGGTAAGCATAGCGCAGCACCGCCGTGCCGCCGCATTCAGTTCGATTAGGTTTTACACCGATCTGGCAGGACCTTCGGAAGCGAGCGACAGGGGAAACAGCGCCGTCGGACCGTATCAGCGGCGGCTTGGATATTGGCAGGGCATGCAGCCCGCCTTCAACCGTCATGGTGCATTGGTGGGATCGACTGGCCGGATACGCGTTAAGCCGGTCGTTGTAAGGATGATCCTTTCCGGCCGGGACGCCGCCGCCAGCTAAAGCGGTAGTTGCCGCCCTTGCGGGTGTGACCGGCACCTCGCTGCTTGGCACAGACGCAGACAGCTGGCGACCTCTTCAGTGGAGCGGGACGCGAAGACAGGGCAATTGCTGGCCGCTGCGCAGGCGCGGTCTCTCCACAAAGGCGGGTGGCCAGATCCTGCGCTTCCGGTCAGCACAAAGGCCGCGCCGAGGGCTTGGCGCAGGTTCATCAAAGCGAGTCAGGGCATGGTCGCGGCCGCAGTTGTCAGGCGCGCCGCGTTCTTACGGTCCGAGTTAGTCCAATCTCCGTCATTCCTTTAAGCTGGCTTTTTAAAGCTGGTCTGCGCCGGCCTTTTTGGCGCGCGCATCGCGCAGCTTGGTGATTGGTGGTTGCGGGTCGAGATTTGCCTCCGGGGTCGGTGACCAGTTCAATCAGCGCCGGGCGGCCACTGTCCACGGGCGCGAGCAAAGGCGCACGGCGAAATCTTCGAGTCTTCGGTGGACCCGTTCCGCATGGGCACCCAGGGACCCTCGCCATTTTGACAAAAATCCTGATTTTTCCAAGGGTTCGTGCCAGAAATGCGCTCAGGGTGGTCGCGTTCTTGGTTTGCATGCGGATCGTGCCGTAGATGCCATTATTGAAGAGCCAGCCACGGGATGGCGACCCGCCGTATGCGCGGCGGTGGCAAGCTCGGTTTGCCGCCTCATCATTGAAGCCGCCATCGCCGAGAATGAGAGAGTGAGCCGCTGCTGGCGTGGCGATGGAGGCGGCAACGGCGGGGCGGCACCGGAATAGCCATCGCGCCACAAGTCGAGGCCGATTGATCCGCCCCGGAACTGCCAAAAACGCAGGAAGCGTGGGCCAGCCCGGTGTGGTTGCCCGTCGTCGAGTGTGACACCACGGCATCAGGCAATTTCATCGCGGCAGTTGCGCGAGGGCACGCCATGTCAAGGATCCCATTCGCCGCCAATTGGGGACTCCAGTGTCGATCAGGTAATCGGCGTGCAGGCTTGTCGCACCAACCGCCCCAAGTCTGCGCTCGGCCAAGATCGACACCTCAAGTGCAGCGGCGATCGAAAACCGGGGCCGCTGTGATGCCCAGATCGGGGAATACACGCGCCCCAATCTCGTCCGTATCGGCGGTAGATGTGAAACAACCGGGTGTCAGGATTGGGGGTATTGAATTGAGGTATAGGTCTTGGTCGTCATCTTCGCCCAAAACGCGCACCGATAACGACAAGGAGATCGGCCTCGCGCTGCATGTGCATTAGAGGCTGGTGCAAGTTGGAGGTACCGAAAATCCCGGCGAAGACCGGAGACAGGTTATCCGACGGAGTCCTTGCCGGCGGAAGGACGGGTGACGGGGATTATTGTTCGTCTTCGGCAAAGCGCGTAATGGCAGCGGCGCTTTCGTCTGACCAGCCAGAGCCGCCGAGCAAGCAATAGGGCCGTTCGCTTGCGAAAGCTCAGCCTTGGGAGGCATGTCGAGATTGCTCGCCCTGAGAGCGGCCGCCGTGGGGTGGCGGTATAGGGGCGTGCGTCGGCCACTGAGACAAACCTCGGTCAGCATGTCTTCGGGCAGGGGAGATCACCACTGGACCGGGGCGGCCCGAGGTCGCCATGCGAAAGGCACGGCCAATGTATTCGGGCACCGCGGGCCGGATCGTCGATCTGGGTCGCCCATTTGGCGATCGGGCCGAAACATGGCCGCGGTAATCGATTTCTTGGAAGGCCTTCGCGATCTTTGTGTTGCCGGGCTATCTGGCCTACGAGCAGGCATCATCGGTGTGCTGTCTTGCTGCGCGATATGCACGCCTATGGCGGCATGACAGCACCGGGGCACCGGGTGACCATGCAGATCCCGGGCTGGCCGGTGAGCTTGCCGTAGGTTCTCGGCACCATATAAAAAATAAATAAAAAAAAAAAAAAAAAAAAAATTAAAAAAAATAAAAAAAAAAAAAAAAAAAAAAAAAAAAAAAAAACTGGCAGCCCCGCTTCGTGCCGGCGTTGATAAGGGTGAACTTATCTGCCACGTCAGCAGCGCATCGAGCACCTCAAGGTTAGTTTCGCCGGGGACGCCAAATAGCGGTGTCGGCCGCCGTGGATCAGCAGTTGATCCACAAGGACCTGTCCGCCGGTCCGCCGCTTTGAGGGAAGTTTTGCAGCATGCAGAAGCCTCCGTTTCGTTCGTTCTAAGATTTATGGTTATGGGTTCGCCGGTTCGCTTTCGGGCTGGGGTTCCTGGCCTTTTGGAAGGCTAGGGATTTGAGGGCCCGCGATGAAACAGCCCCGGGCGGTGAGCCGCAGATCGGGATAGATCAGCAGCAGCGACGCCCCCCGAAAAGCACAAACCGACAAGAGCACGTTGGACAGTCTGCCGAAGTTAATAGCGCTTATGCAAGGCGGCGGCAGCAGAATGACCCCGGTGGTGGCCTGCAAACAGAACCAGCGTGATCTGCGGGTGACCGAGCCCTGCATTCAGGATCGCTGTTCATTAGACGAAACATGAAGGGCACGATAAAGCGGTCGCACCGAGTTTTCACCGAGCCCAGCTCGCCTCGACATTTTGGGGCATGCGAACAGGAGGCTGGCAGCATAGCCACCGCCATGCGACAGGCGGCTTGTGATGGCCGACAGGATCGCGAAGTAGAACCACGAAGAGGGTGCGCCCGCTTCGACCTGCACGCCCGTTTCCACCAGCGCGGGTACCAGCGGGCGACCTGCCACGATATAGGCCGGAGGCGTCGCATTCCCCATACCAAGGATAATAGCCCGCGATCCATCGACAGGAACAGCGCGGTATGAACAGCGTATCTTGGCGGCCGCTTTTCGATCACGAAGTTCCGAGAAGTCAGTCCAGGCCGGTAATGTCGAATCACGCCAACGACGATGCCCGCACAGGCACAGGCCGCCGCAATCGCCAAACCACGTTCCGCGGCCACCCCAAGCGCATCAAGGATGTTGTCCACGGTGCGTAATGCCGTTCGTCTTGCGCAATGCCGCGAACCGGCACGACCGAGATTTGATGCCACAAAGCGCCGCATAGGGGCGAGTGCCCATCATCAGAACGCCCACGATAATCACCAGCGGCAAGAACAGGTGGCCACGTTCAAGGAGCACGCGTTTTTTAGCGAACTGGTCCTCTTTCGGGGACAGAAGCCGATGCCCATTGCGCTTCGCCTCAAAATGAACCGCCTGCCAAAAAGGGAACATGAGAACAGGATCGCCGGGGCCAGCGCATATTTCTGCGACCGTCAGGTAGCCCACGCCGAGGTATTCCGCCATGACAAAGGGCCGCAGCCCCCATTGACGGTGCATGATCTGACCGCCCGAGAGGCCACCAGCCTTCAACCGCGCCCGCGAAGCGGTTTGACCCCATGCGTTCATCAGTGGGATAGAGAAGGTTGCCGGTCGTGCATCACGTTTGGCCACAGCAGAGCCGGAGACGGAAGGCGAAGAGGCCGGAGGTGACCAACAGGCCACCTTGGCCGGGCCGCCCGCCTGACGCCCGTAAGTGCACACGGCGGGAATCCATGAAAAGTTGACCCAACCACCCATACGCTCAACCAATGGAGCCGGAAGGGATGAAGCAGCAAACCATATAGGTCGCCGAAAAACCGCAATCCGGGATGCCGAATATGCCTTCGGTCGTCATTGAACAACTGTCAAGCATCACCGGAGGGCATGGTCGAGGTGAAGGGCTAGGACCGTAGCGAGAAACAGAAGGGCGGTGATGGGCAGCATCGGCCCCAGCATGTCGCCGGGTTGCCTCAAGCAGCAGAAACCACAAGGGTTGATCCCCACACTATGTCCATCGGGCATCAGCGGATCGACGTAGGAGAAAACCGCTTGCGTAATGAAGTTGAGGTTAAAGAGGGGTAGGAGTTGCAGCGCTCGCCGCGACCAGGCCGATCACCACATCAAAACAAACTGGGCCACACGTTGCGCAAGACCTTTGCGGTCGACGGTCAGGAAAATCAGCAAAAAAGCGCCAGAGCGACGTGTACGCCGCGCATGATATAGGGGTTGGGCGGGCCGATCGAAAGGCGACGTAGAGATGCCACACAAGCCATACCGACCAGGATCAGCCTTGCTAATACGGGTAATTCAGGGGCATCTTGTCCAGTAAGATCGACAATTGCATGGGTTGTTCTCGCGTCTAGAGTGAAGGTGGCCGGAAAGCCACAGCTGCGCTGAGCGCGCGCGGCGGGGGGCAGTATGGATTGGGTCGGCGGAGCGACTGCCCTGGCCGACCCGTTTTCGTCAGGGTAAAATTACATCCCCGAAGACGCCACGCTCGGCGTAGAACTCTTCGCGGCGGGGGTTGGGAAGGCACGCCAATGTCGGTTGGCACATTTCCTCAACCGTCAGTCCCGCCCATGGATTTGACTGAAATCGCGGCAAAGCTTGTCGTTGTTGTCGGCGATCGCGCCCAGAACAGATTTTGATGATCTCGCCGTCGTAGTTTCGCAAGGTGCGACCATATGGGTTGTCATAGCTTTGATGGCCGTGTACGGTCTCATCAAAAACCGGGGTAGGCACCGGCTTTGACTTCGCGGCGCTGAAAGCGGCGTTCTTGTCTTTTGAAATTATTTGCCAAAGTTTCTTTCATCCACGTCGATCAGGCGGATTGCGCGAAGACGCGAGGTCCATGACCGAACCGGTTGCAGGGCGAGCCCAGTGTGAAAAAGTTCGGCCTGACCGTCCTTTCATTTTGCGAGGCAGAGTCCGGTAGGACGTCGTTGGCGACGCCTATCGAGATCGTCAAAGGGGTGCATGTCGGCGGTTGACAAAAAGCTCACGGTCAAGAAAACTCACCGGTGGTTGGCCAAGCTGCTGTGGGTCAGGCGCTTGCCCTTCATGTCAGCGAAATGGGTTTTTGATGCCGGGAATTCTTTCAAGCGCGACGACCTGAAAATACTGCGGAAAAAGATACCGAGGTTGCAGGACATGTCGTCGCCTTTGCGGAAAGGCTCTTTGCCCGAAAGGCGTCACGTCGAGATCGAGTTGGCAAAAAGCGATGCCAAAGCGGCCCGCGTCCACGCCCGACGTGACATTCGACAACACCCGCTCCGGGCGTGACGGTGATGGCCATGCCGGGGTTCTTCGCGCTCAACATCGCCTTGATCGCGCCGCCTTACAGGGATACCATGAACCGCCCTCTGGCGGTCGCCATGACAAAGCCTTGCGCATGGCGCTGGCAACGCCTTGCGACGGCAAAAGGATGGTTGGCCGCCGTTGTGCGGCGAATCGTTTTGAAGATGGTGACATGGAAACTCCTCCCGAGTGTTAACTGTTTTTGTAACGGCAGTAACTGGAGGGTTCCGGGCTTCCCCCCTGACACCCTATGCCGTAGGCCTGCAGACTGAGGGCGGAAATCTCTAAGCCTGTCAATTTAAAAAATACAAAATAACGAGCATTACTTTTTACTTGTAATGTGTATTCTTTCTTGTAATAGCTTAAAGGCGCTATTCTACCCTATTATTGACAGCTTTGTCATACAGGGTTGGTTCCAATTGGCGGAAAGGAAAGTTGTTTATCATGAACTGGAAAAAATCTTCAGGCGACTGCGCTTCCTCGTCGATGGTGCTACGCTTCAGCGATCAGGTGACCGAAGTACTGCGCCATAACGTCGTGAAGCGGTGTGTGGGCGTGGGCGATGTGCTGCCGTCCGAAACCACTTTGCGCGAGCGATTTTGACTCAGCCGCACGGTTGAATCCGTGAGGCGGTCTTCGCGCCTCAAGGCGCGGGAAGTGCATTTGCTGTCGAGCCGTCCAGGGGCGCGGGGCCTTCGTTGCGAGGTGAACCGGCCCGGGCCAGGGCTTTCGCCGATTCCGGAAGCGCGGGAATGGGAAAGCAGCCGCCAAAGCTTGAGCAGATCCTAGAATTGCGGCATGGGCTTGAAATCGAAGCCGCCGCTATCGGCGCCGTCGTGCTACACCCGAGGCACGAGAAGAGATACAGCGCGCCGCTGCCGCCTATGACCAGGAGCACAAGATCGGCGGCCCTGCGGTCGCGGCGGGGTGTCAGTGACCGACCTCGGTTTTTCACCCCGCGCGGTTTGCGAGGCAACTCGGAACAGCTATTTACCTCAGCCTTTTCAACTGACCTCGTGCCAGCCTGCGCGAGGACGGATGCTGGCCGGGGCGGCTGCAAGCGCTGAAACAGCGGTGGCCGAAAAGTCGGGATGCGATAACAGGAACACTATGACATTGCCGCCTCCATCGCTCAGGGGTGATGCCGAAAGGGCGCGCCCAGCGGATTGCGGGACACTTGGCAAATGTCGAGCGCGCGTTATTGGCGCAGCTCAAGACAGAAAAACGGGTTGGGGGAATGACGCTGCCCGCCGCCCTTATGGCTTTGCCCTTTGCCCAGCCTGCTCCCTCACCATTGCATTAAGTGGGGGGATCGACAGCCTAACCCTTCTCGCCGCCGCGGCCAAAGTCGGGGGGCGGAGGGGGTTACGCTCTGTCATGCGGTTCTCGCCGGCGGGTGCCCTCTGCGAGCGACCGCACGGGTGAAAACTTCGCGGCCAACCTGGGGTTGTGCGCTTAGCTCGGTGGATGCCGGTGAGTTGCCGATCCGTCTACCGCGCCAACCCGGTGAACGCTGTTGATTTCTGCAAGTCGAACCTCTACGGCAACTCTGGCGCGCATGGCGGCGCTGGTGGCCGCGGGCCACCAATACCGATGAATCTATCGGACTACCGCCCCGGTTTGCAGGGCCGCGGGGAGCATGGCGTGCTGCCACCCTTTCGTCGATGCGCAGAGTCCAAAGCCGATGTGCGCGCCTTGCGGGGAGTTGGGCTGGGGGAACTGCGGAATGCGAGCGCCCCCTGTTTGGCCAGCCGGATCGAGACCCGGCCTGGCGGTGGAGGCCTGCGGACTTGGCGGTGATCGACCCGTGTCGAACTCTTGCTGTGCGCAGAGTTGGGGCAAATCACCCTGCCGCTGTCGCCTGCTGCGCGGAGGCCTGGGGTGATGGAGCTTGATCACGTGTTTTATGAAAGAATCTTTCCACGCAAAAACCGCAGGTTGATTATCGCGCGGGTCCGGCAGGCCACGGATGACGGCTGCGCCGCGGTTAATCTGCGGGCCTATTTCAGAGGTAAGGCATTTGTCCATCAAGAGAGAGCCCCGGGCGGGCATGCCAGACGTGACCTTTGATCGTGGGCGCGGGGGGCCGGCATGCATCGAAAGGAAGCCGTGCTTTCGAGCATAAAAAATCGGGCCGCAAAATTGCCGCGATATCGGCGATGCGCACGCCGAAGGCCGCAGGGCTCTTGCTGACCCGGGCTAACGGCCAGAGCAGTTCGGCAGCCTTGGCCAGACCCAATCTTGCCAAATCGGGTTGATTACTGCACCGCCGTCCACGCACCGCCATTTTGGGAAGAAATCGGGCCCCTTGCGAAAGGCAAAACCCGCGCATTTCGCCCTCTCAGTGCCGGCACCTCTGATTACGTCCCCCATGCCGAGCGCGGACGGCACGCATGGCCTATAGCGGGATGAACGCGACAGAGGTGTCGGACGTGGCTGGCCGTGGCTTTGGCGCCTGCTCGCACGAGAAGAAACTGCCTGCGTGAAATGGACGTGGTGATCGTCTTCGGCCGGAGGATGCGGCCTGCCGTTCAGGTCGTGGCCGGGCTGGTGCCGGGGGTGGTCATTTGGCGTGCCGACCTCCGTCGGCTTATGGTTGGTGTTGCCCGCGGCGAGGGTCGCGCTCGGATTTCGATACTCCGCCAGCTGGTTGCGGTCGGGGGTGACGGTCGTGAACATCGACAACGGCTATGGGCTGCGACTTCGGCGTTGCGACTGGCCAATATGATTGCGTCGCACGCCGCGGCGGGGGAGTAGCCAGTTGACAGCGCCGAAACTAAAGATTAAAAAAACGCCAGACGTTGGCCGATCAGCTTTACGGGCAGGTTGCTTGAGCAGCATTTGAGTCGAACAAACTCGCACAAGGCGAGAAGCTACCCTTCGGAAAACCAGATGTCGCCTTGGCCTTTGGCGTGTCGCGCCCCGTGGAGTGCGCGAGGCGCGGCGCAAGTTTGCAGGAGGGACGGGCTGGTCGAGGCACAGGGCGCGGCGTGGCGCTTCTTCGTGACGGCGGCGGCCTTCGGAAAAGCTTGCATTGAATATGCGGCGCGCGGGTGCTGTTGGGCCGGGTTTGATGCGCGCGATTGGAGGGGCGGCGGTATTACGGTCGAAAATGCCACCGCCCGCAGGGCCGCGCAACGCGCCAAAGCCCCAAGGAATATTTGCCCCGGATCGAGACGGCATTGCAGACGTTGGGAGGGGCGTCGATGGCAGGCCGGAACCCTTCCTTGACGGGCCGAATTTACCCAATTTCCACGGCGCCATCGGCGGCGGCTTTCGGGCAATGAGGTCTTCTCCCAGAATCTCGGGACTGCCGCGCGCGGAGTCGATTTGAGCAGGGGATTCGACGTGGCGCCAAAAAAAGCTGGACGCGGCAAAGGGGCTCCACAAAAAGCCCGGAAATCGACCGGGGTCATCAGGCGAACCCACCGCCCAAATTTTCTCAATGCCGATTCCCCGCGCGGGCGGAAACAGCCGAGCTCGCAGGCGTGTCCGATGGGCCTATCCCAAACCTTGTTTTGCAGGGGCGGCGGGCCCCGGATTCCCACGGACCCCCACGCCGGCGGGAATTGCATATTTAAGGCATTAATTAACCCGAAAAAGGGGAACCCCTTGAATGAATTTTACGAACAACCGTAAAAAAACTTATTGCTTTTTGGGCCGGGGCCCCCCGGGGGCCAACCGGGGGGAATTTTTTAAGGGGGAAAAAAAACCCCCCCCCAAACCCCCCTCGCGCTCATGCTGAAATCTTCTTTCTTTTCTTT
>Ga0163217_1067239_pt1 | contig 11523 bp, 13 predicted proteins | sample SynspAceP_FD_185933 | JGI IMG/M metagenome (GOLD analysis project Ga0163217, IMG submission 185933) | Saline lake microbial communities from Ace Lake in Antarctica - Synechococcus sp. Ace-P (PacBio error correction) | ecosystem: Environmental > Aquatic > Non-marine Saline and Alkaline > Saline ... | reverse complement strand
TTAAAATTAACGGGAAAAAGCTTATTGCACAACTGGATGCCCCCTTTTCCAGCTAAATTTTGCCGCAGATGCTATAAGGAAGGGGTGAATACCTATAGAGGTGGAAGTCGTAAACGTTTGAGCGAAACCGCATTACTTGGCGACAATTTACTTCCTGAGTCCGATCGTACAACCGGTTACTTCGTAGATAGTGTTGACTGAAGAAGAATTTGATACTTCTGGATTATTAGGGACTGTAACTTATTCAAACAATTCACTAAGAAAAAAACAATACGCAATGATTAAACAATACATTTTTATTGGCGCTATTTTTTATATTCTTTCTAGGATGTAAACACAAATAATCCACAAACAAGAACGGAAACCATAGCAACTTGCATCGATAAAAGCAAATGGAACGGATAACGGTGTCCTAAGGAAAATTTGGATTGACCGGGGGGGTCCCTTAAAACTTACATATCTAATCAGGAATACTAGGAATTTGTTAATATCCATGATGAGGTCAGCTATATAACAATCGTATTGTGCAGGAAAAAACACGTGATAGAGTAAAGGACGGACAAATCCGAAACTGGTCCCTTGGCATGGAATCTATTCAGGTAGGCGATTCATATGAAATAGGCAGAAATACTAGAATTGGTGCAAAAAATGAGAATACCCTTTATGTTAAAATGCATACATTGCTATTGGGATATGAACCAACAGCCCAGCTGAGGCTATATGGAGCAATGGACCACTGTAACAGGTAAATTTTAAAGTGAGTAACAAAATTGACTGTACCGTAACGGACCATATATACGGTTTGAAAATATTCCATCGGATCAAGAACTTTCCTGCAGTGTTATCCCCCCCAATATCTTTTTTTTTTTTGCACTTAAAATTTATTACACTTATTTTGGCGAAAGCCACCATACAAATGCTCCAAATGTCAAATCATCGAAGTAGAACATTTAAGAAGATGGTTTTTTGGGAGGTAGGTATAAGGAAGATAAGGTCTCGGAACATTGGATGGCTTCGTTTGATGATTACAATTGGGGACATTGGGGTTTATACACCTTATTACTCAAATTTTCTTGGCCTGAATGGCGGGGGGATCAGGTTTGAAGTATGGATAGTAAACGTTACTTACATTGACCTATAAAAACTGAGGCTTTAAGTAAAACAGCTGTTTTTGAATTGACTATATTTGGTGTGGAAAACCTAGATGAAATTACGTTCGGAGATTTACAGGCTTATAAAACACCAATTAAAAGCATTTTAAAAATATTTTGTTATGAAAAAAATTTCCCCGAGGTTTTTACTAATTTTTGCAATTTCTTTTTGTACGGCATAAGGTCAAAGAAATTTAAAGCCATACTACTTGTTTCCATTTAATTAATTTAATATGAAAAAAATTATTCCTTTAGTTATTATTATTTCGCTACTTCTAGTATTCGGGTCGGCTTGCAATAGACAAATTTCAAAACAAAGAAAGAAATCCCAAGAAGAGGGGCAGATACCGCGATTATCTTTACTTCCGGATACTGGGGTTGCCTCCGAGCTTTTGGGCGAACCATGCCTCTTTCGAGAAGTTGGGCCAATTAAAGATGGACCAACGACGAGTTATCCGGAATATTTTATATAATTGAGCACACACAGGACCAAGCGAAATTACCACAACCCTATACGGCGATTGTAACAAAAGATTCCTTCAAAAAGCCCAGGAAAGCCCGCTTTGTGATGCATTAATCCTTTGTGGACAAGAAAAATTCCTACATGGGAGATACAGAAATGGGTATACTTCTTAGGCCAAGATTGATATGTATAAGGAAAGAACGATGTCCATGCTGGCCGATGCCGAGTGGATGTATTAAATAATGGATGTTACCAATGCAGAGCCTAATTGGAGATGAATGGGAAGTTTACTTTTAATGGTGATGCAACACATGAAAGCGGAGGGCAACAAGTTTTGCCAAATTTTGGTTTCTGGCATTTACGGGCCTGTATTACCGTGTTTAGATTGGTATGAGAAAATTTACAAGAAAAAAGTATACGAACTCTGGTTTTACTGGATGATAAAACCACTTTTTACTATAACGGGAGACCTGGAACTGATGCAATCAGCAAGGTTTGTTTAAGCAACATTTACTAATCCCAATTACGATTTCCATAGTTAAACAGGACTCTAAATATCCTCATTACAAAAAATCCAGACTTTATGATGAGAATTTTTTTTGGGATATCACAAAGAGGTAAAAGGATTTTTCACTCTTCGGACTATGTGGTAGGGGCTATTATGAATTGGGGGTGTGAACGCTTTTGTGGGACAGAGGATAATTGGAGTTTGGTTACAGTTGGCGATGAAAAAGTTGAAGCCCTCAGTTCTTGAAGAATTGCTTGTCTACGCAACTTTGGCAAAGAGGGAGCAGGCAGCTGTCACAGCGCTCAACACCCGTACCATGACGAAGAGAACTGGGCGTAGGTAAAATCATGTCTCGTTAAGGAAGGGACAACCGTGCTGAATGAATATTTGACATGCCAAAACCTGCCTATGTACCTTGGTTGGGAGGACCACGGTCGAGCATCCCGAAGAAATGGAATCTATTTTTAAGAGAGATGGGATGAGTCCATTGAAGCCAAACCCTGAATTTTTTACATCAAACGATTTGACATGAATGGACGGTGGGGGAATATTTTCTCGATGAAATGGCGGTATCACATTTTACCCCTGAGAACAAGCCATGGCTCGGACGAAACAATCCGTTTATTTTGTGGATCAGTACAATGTGAATTCAATCGCGGATCCATCGCTATGAAAGGAGGCTATACGACATTATTTACGATGCAGATGGCACAGAATTTATTAGGGAAATACAAGGCTTTAAGATCAATTCCTTGTGAACTATGGATATCAGAAAGTCGATTTGACGGTGGCGTTTGATTTAATGGAAAAAAATAACGTGGGAGTACCGTGACACCAAATGGGGATGTTTTCATCGGCGGATCATCCAGGTTAGGGGGCTTTGTTTATACCGATAGTTCAGGGAAGAAATGGACATTCATACGGCTAAGGTAGCCGGAGTTGGGTTCAAAGAATATTGCTTTCATATACCAAAACCAATCAGAATTTAACTACACATCGGGGAATAAACTGGGATGCTTATTTGCTGCATTGATGCGGGATAAAGATCCATTCCCACAAGGGTTGGTATGGGATTGATTATCTGGTCACAAAGAAATTAAAAGACAAACAAAACACCAGTCTGAATGCGCTATGATGAGAAAGAGAGCAAATTGGATTGATTCAGTGGTTACGATTGAATACGCTTTATTTGGAATCGATGGAAACTAGCATACCTAAGAGATGTTAGTATTGTGGGAAATCAGATAGCATTTGACTTTAGTGGAGCGATATTCAATGGGCTTGAAGATCCTATATCGCTGCATTTAAGGGGCGATACTGCCCCGAATCGAAGATTTCAATTTTAGATGTATTTGGAAAAAATAATTATATTTAAAAAAGAAAAAGCAAAATTTAATATTTCACCTTTTCTCTAAATACTTGGAAGCGTCTTCATCAGTAATTCCGCTTTTTTTTTCCAGGGGTTTTTTAGGGGGGTTTTTTTTTTGGGGGGGGGGGCCCTTGCGGTTTATATCTGATAATATGGGTTTGCAGCAGCAAACAGGGACGCTCATTATGGGGTAGGGCTAAAAACCAGGGACTATCGTTTACGCTTTCATGTAGTTTGGGACGATAGCAAATACGAAACTAAAACAATGCAGAGGAAGATGGAAACAGAAGCGTAAAAACACCCAGAGCTGGCGGTCCATACAACAATAAAACATAAAAACGAACAAAAATTTTGGAAATGTTATTGATTGGGGAAGGTCTGGCTTTGTTCTGGCCAATCAAATATGCATGGCCTATACGCTAATACCGACAATGGTTTTCGCGAGGCCGCTTCTTGCCAATAATCCAAATATTCGTCTTCTTCTATGCGCCCGGCAGTTAGAGGTGATGCCTCCTCAGTTCGATTTCTTATGGAAACATGGGAGGAAAGTAGGCCCGCAGTCTGTAATAGGATTTTAGTGCTGTTTGCCTATTTTTTTCGGGAAGGAATTGGAATAGAGAATTTGGAAGATACTCCTATCGGTTAATACATTTTACTAGCTGGGGAGGATCGAGGCCAGCTTGGGTGAAGGATTGAATATGCGAGTTTTTGTGTTATTTATGAACGTGAAAAACAAAATTGAAGCCAATGCAGTCAGTGGGAAGCTTGAGATATAAATCAAATAAGCCCTCCCGTTTATACAAATCTTATTATTCATCCCTTTATTCCTGTATGCTATTCAAGGTGTGATATTTGGTATCAGGGAGATCTTTAATGCAAAGTGTATGTCCAGGTGGACCCGACGCTATGGAATAAACTTATTTCCAACCTTAATAAAAAAGGCTGGCGTAAGAGTTGGGAATCAGCGGGAGATTTTTCCCTTTTTATTATGTGCAAATAGCTCCTTTTCAATGGGGATCAGCTTCGAGTGGAGCAATGGTTCGTTGTGCGCAAGAAAATCATTGTATGTAAAAAATTACTTTGGCATGCGTAACGATGGAATATTGGAATCCTTATGATATCCACCAAGAAATAAAAAAGATGTAGGGAAACGCTTGGCTTCTATGGGCTTTAGCTAAGGACTACGGGTAAAAAAAAAGATATAACAATATTTGGTCTTTATTTCAAATCATTAGAAGTGAAAGGTTGAAAAGGTATAATCTCTTCTCCATACCGGTAGTGGATTATGTCAAAAAGGTGGGGATCGTACACATTTTGATAGCTGGTGATGACACAATTTTTCACCAAAGCCAACGGCCGTTCTCAAAGGTGAAATAGTATTTGGTGACTTCTAATAAAGTAAAGGAACCCGCAGCAGTAGGTATGCTTTTTACAATCTTGATGAACCTAATTGTTATTCATATGGGTTTTACTGCTTCTTCATTTAGAACAGATAACTGGAATTTGAAAACAGTGTTTCAATAAACCATTTTTTAATTTAATTTTTATTTTTGTTAAACAGGAAATGATTAAGGCTTTATAGAATGTAGATTAAGAAAAAACGGACTATATTTTTGTACTAACACATACTTTCTGTTACCCAGAGAATTATTAGTGATTCCCCAACCAGTTGCGCCTAATGGCGAATGCGATAAAATTATGGTATTGCACTTAAAAACATAATGATGGGCACTACAAATGGGATATATTAGCTGCTAGAGTTAAAGTAGAGACAAGATTATAATATACTTTATTTGATGTTTTTATCTAATAAGGTGTTTTTAAAACTCTTAATAAATTAGGTATCTATGATTGAAAAAGGTCCAATCTCCATTTTGAGGAATGGAGTTAGACGCTTTAAATCTATTTCTATTGCAAATTACTTAGATAATAGGGTATGAATATGTTTTATTAGGAATTTCAATGTATCTAAAACCAGATTTTTATTTCCTTCGTTTCCTATTTGACAATTGGAATAAGTGCAATAGACCAACGGGCTTTGGATTAAACCTTAAAAGATGTTTAAACCTTTTTTCGCATAAAACCAAGATAATAAAAAACTCCATATAGGCAAGTTTTGGCAAATTATAGAAAATTAGAATGTGCACTCCACTTCCTTCAATGCTAAACTAAAAAATCAGAAAACGCTCAAGCCTCAGCGTTAAATTAAGGTTGCGGGAACCAAATTTTGATGAATGCGAAACTGTTAGTCATTAGCTATCTCCCTCATGGAAGAACAAAATCGCGAATTTGACACTCTACTTCGAAAAATCAAAGAAATTTGGTTTTCTATTTAACTTACTCTATTGGGTTTTGAAGAATGGAGGCGAACTCAACCGCTATATTTGAGTTTATTTTTGGTTGAGATCTTGAATTAATGGGATTTCTAAAACATATATCAGATGTTTTTGAGGAGCTAATTTGTTATATTCAGACAAGCATTGCTTTGACTCTTATGTTGCAGGTAAGTAATCAACTTACCTTGTTCGTTAAGGCATTGTATGTTGATAAATATCCGTGACATCAGAAATTCCTACAGTGTATCCTATTTACATCAATTAGTAATTCCCCTCTTTATTATATGTACCAGTTATTAGTACAGGATTAGATTTACATAAATATATCCTATTTTTATAGGAAAATACCCCAATAAGGAGTAAACCTTCTTACGCTAATTACTTGAAACATGAAAAAATGTTATTATTCTATTGCATTATTTTTTATTGTCAGCTTATATGCCAATTACCGCCTGTATTTGTGTTTGAAGCATACATGGATTAAGGCAGCATTTGATATGGGTGAAAACTATTTGGACCCCAAAGGATAGTTTGGCTCAGATGATTCCGGGAATTCATACAAAATGTCGTACGCTTTTATTGGAAAGGAAACGGTCAGGTTGCTGTGACGATCAAAACTCTTTCAGTTTTTAAAAGTATCAACAAAAGAAAATAACCTTGGTATCTTATTGGACTTTTATGGAAAGGGAAATCATGGCGGATGTGAAAATTTCATGGGAATACGGGAAAGTAGACACCCACTTAAAAATTGCGGCTGCGGGCTTTTGCGAATCGGTCGGTTGAGCAATGTCAGATATCGGGGGACAGAAAAATGCTACAATGAAACATTCATTACGCAGTGATTTCTAATTGAAGGTACCTTGGTTGGGTAGTGTGAAGTTGGCGAGACCGGTTTTCGCGTTTTTTGCGGGTCGATGTGTAAGTGGATCTAACGAAAGACGCTCCTATAAAATTCTATCGATGCAGCTTCATTTTAGGGTATTCCCTATTAGGTAGTTTTGAAAAGTAATGATGAACGTTTAAAACGAATATTGGCTTACTGGGGCCTATACCGTACAATCAACATGCAGAATTACTTTGGGATGGCTCAGCGTGACCGTTTGGTCTGGTGGTGGGCCGACAATTGCACCTGAAGTATGACGGATCAATTTACCGTTTTCGGAAAACTTTGGATCTGCGCGTTGATCAGATCCTCTGCCTAATGGATGAATGGATAGCTCTTATATCATTGTGGTGGTTGCTAATTCATAAAAATATATGATTATTATGGAGACCTTTCCTATTTTAAAGAAAGGAAATTATATTGATCGGTTTTGGCTGGGCCATTGGTACTTTCATTGCAAGGGACAACAAGAATTTTTAAATCGGGGGTAGGTTTTTTGGGGGGCCGACCGTGAAAAACCGAGCTGTACATGCAGGTCTACAGTCCATGATGGTAATGACTTTTCGAAGCTGGCGCAGAACTTTGATGAAAATTTGGATAGATGACCTCAGCACTAATATACTAAAATGTCGAAAACGGTTAAGCACTAGCCAATAGGGGCAATACTACCAAAAGGCCGCGCTTTAATGGCGCTTTGCTAATTTTGCAGGTGCAGTGGAAAAGTCAATACGGATAGTTGGCAAAAGATGGCGTCCAGCGCATGTCACTTTTTTTATGGTTATACATTTTAGAAGCTATGGCGAAGGCAACGATTATAATAGAGCCTTCAAGTATAACGTTGATTATGGGGCGGCATGCTAGATTTGGGCGTACCACATTTTGGGAAGATTTCGATGTCCTAGGATGTTGGCAATAGTGGGTCGCATTGATGAATTGATTCCGCTTACAATTTTGATATTCATTGGTGCTTTGGCGAATACTGTTACGTTGGCTACCGTTAGTAGTCTGTGTCATGGTTAGGGCCGTGGACTATCTGGTTTAAGTCAGATGTGTTGGGCATTCATTGTATGGATGCTGGAATCGGTAAAATTGTTACAAACTAGGTGACATTGGAATGGGCAAAAGGAAGTTTCCTACGAAAATACGGAGTATTCGAGTGAGCCATACCAAGAATGTGGATGGCACTGTAAAACAGAGTTGAATCTCCTATGGGTTATTTAATCAAGTAAAAATGAAGTATACTAAAGCAGCATATTGATTTTAGTTGTTTTCAGGATTTCATAATTCAATCCTGTAAGGAAAAGGAGATTTGTTAGCAGAATTCAAAAAGCCTAATCATTTTTTTCTGGGTTGATGATATGGGTTGGGTTAGATTCTGGATTTATGGTAGTGAGTATTATGTAACCCCAACATTCATAGTTGGCAAAAAATGGGGAACGGTTTACACGTGGCCTATGCTGGCAAATGCCTTTGCTTCCCTACTCGTGCGGTATACTTCCGGAAAAACATCCAGGTCGATTTCATTGACCACTTCCTGCGGAGCACTTTACTCCCAATCAAGCGTTTCGTTTGGCCACTGTAAAAGGGAGACCATGGATGAAATGGCCTTGCCCGGACTCTGGACCTTTATGCCATTTAGAGAATTTACTTTTGCTTGGGCCCTAAAGACCAACGGGGATATACCACGGCAGCATATCGCAATGGCATTTGGGTCAAGAAGATGGATTGGCCAGAAAAACAGGTTTTTGACATCAAGTAAGGAGGTGGGCATCCACCAGTCACCAATTTCTTTTCCCTTAGCGGTTCAGTTACACTTCCGATTAAAAAAAGATAGGAATACATAACTGACCGGATAACTGATGGAAGCCTTAAATTTTTTTAGAGAAACCATCAAAATTGAGTCTTTCTTTTTTGACTTTTTGGCAATTTCCGTTCATGCACCTTTATCAGCGCCATTGATTTGATTTGCTTAAGTATGAAGCAAAAACCGACTAGGTGCGTAAGACAAGATAATCAATCTATGGGTGGATGATTGAAGGCATGGATCAAGTCTGGGTGATGCTTGGATAAATTGGAAGGCTTAAACTTATGGAAAATACCATCATTGTTTCTTTTCAGATATTGGCGGGAACATGTACGACTTGGTCATGGAGAATCCCAACCAACAATTACCCTTTAAGCATACGGGAAAAGGAAAAATCATGAAGGGGGCATTTTCGCGCTGTGTGCATGTAATAGTAGTATGGACGGTGAATAGAAGCCAAATAGTGTTTCAGATGTATATTCAAAGGCTGGACTTCTATCAACATTTTTTAGAGGCTAACTAACACGATTGCCATAGCATCAATTATTGGATGGAGTTAGTCTAGTGACACTTAACATTGACAACTTGGAACGCGAGCTATATTTCAGTCATTTTTCATTACATTTGCCCGTACCACAATGTACCTCAACCGCAGTATTGGTTTAACAATTCAATTTGATTTAAAAGAGTACGGGGATGGGGCGTGGATCGCTCGATGCGTTTAATTGTTTGATTTGCGACAGAGGATATTGGGGAGACAGGATAACTTTAGTCTAGACACCTGAATTTGGTTGCAATCCTCAAAATGGATTGTAAGATCACGTTACTTGAAATTGGTAGGTCTGTACATTTAAAAAACCCTGTTTATGACGCAAAGGCAGAATCTCATTTGGGAAGACACACGCTTTCTATAGATAAATATTCCTTAGCTATTAAAAATAAATATAACCAATGTGAAAAGAACAGAACTCAATTTTACAAAAACAATTTTTATGATCATTGCATTGGGATTGCAGGGAAATCAATGTACTCGCACAACAATAATTTTAACAGCGCCAACACTGACCGGACCTGACCGATCCGGACAGAAAATTGATATTGTCTCAAACTTGGGTTTACAAAACGTTATGCAGTTTACGAGATGTTATGCGAAAAAGCAGGCAAGACGGGACCTACTTTGACCATTGCTTTCGATGAATTTTTCAGCAATCCGCAATCAGAAGCAACGGAGCGTAAGCTTTACTCCGAATGGACGAATTATGTCGGACAAAATCAAGATTATCTTGGAATTTTGCTGCAAAAATACGGTCTAGGTTTATGGGGCTTGCTTACTTGGCCCACTTGAACTGGGGCAGCTTTTAAAACAAGGACCGGAAAATGGGCTCTGGTTTACACTTACAAAGTTGGGCTAGAGACCTCAACGGGCAAGTTTTCAATGTAAACTGTGGCAAAACGTTTTGGTCTTAAACAAGGGCAATTTTTCCACAAGGTTAAAAACATTTTAGGCCTATTGGCTTCAAAGAAATTTTCAGTACCTTAACAGTGCATACAAGTGGTTGGATCGTGATGAATACTTTCCTTAAAACATGTAACAAATGGATGTTTGGGAACAACGGCTCGATGATTGATAATGATAAAATTATGGATACGGATTTGTGGAGGTAATCTTCAAACGCCCGATCTGAACGGGCAAAAGGGTTGAGTGTATTATTCAGAAGGAGCCAATGAGGCTCCAAAGGTTATGACAGGGTTTTTGGTACTAATGGATACGAAAGTCCCGGAAATGGAATATTTTGCTCCGACGGATTGCCTTTTTAAGGATTTTACTTAAAATATTGATTGATAGGGGCATCAAATATCAACATTTTTTATTCGAATGAGATGCATATACAACAAATTGGAATATTTTTTCCCATCATGATTAACGGTCAATTGGCGTTTTCGTTATTATGCCCCTACCATGGGAGACCTTTATGAGAAACACATAAACGTACGTTTGAGGAGAAGGACATTCCATATTTTGGCCTAATGCCAAATATTTAATAGTTAATATTGCTACCGCCACATTAAATGTTCAGTATGTTTTGGTGAAATGTCTGGAAGAGATATTCGCGTACTTTTTTGTTTCGGGATCAGGTACTATAACTTCTGAATAACATGTAGTAGATTATTTAGGGGATGCTAACAGTTATGCAAGTGAACTTTTTTGCATAGAGGATTTTTGGCCCCAGGGCGGACATTCTTCGGCCGAAAGTCCAACAGTAGATTTATGGAATAGCTGAAGATTCTTAGAACGCATGCATTAACTACGAATACACCTCATTTTTATTTTGGGGCTACCGTTACAACAGGCGCAGCGGCCTGCTTGATTACTTTAAATGGGGTAGGAATATTCTGGAACCTACCGCATGACTTTGCCGATTGGGTTGGAACGATCGCAATTATTATTATGGAGCTTTGCTTATGTCCACTTTCACTTTTAGGGGTTTTAAATCGATACCAGCCTCCTAATCCTGCATTTTTGGGGATGCCAGATTAGGTCAAAGACGTAAAGCGTGCCATTACGATTTGCCTAGTGCGGGAATGGGCCAGATCAAAAGGCAATGGGTTTATAACTGAAAAGGAGTACACCGCGATGTGGATGTCTTGAATTTTGTATCCCATTTTTGAACCTTGTCGCAGCTGAAGAGCGTTTTGGAAGTTGGATGAGCAGTACGGTTTATGCATTTCATTACTCGAAAAACTTATTGGAACTCCGGTAAAGTTAATTCAATGTTAATTGCAATTTAAAAACAAGGGAAATTACACACCTAGTTACGTTGTTTGAGCATTACGCAGACGGGAGTTCTTGATTTAATGAATGATCTTAAAAATAGGTGGGAAAAGTTTTTTGGGTATCGGCCCACAACCGATTTTAGATGGAGTGGAAATTCTGTTTGGAGCAAGGGGAGCTATTTTTGGCGTCAATTAACCTCAGAGGAAGTTCAGGGTCAATCGCCGTGGTGGAAA
>Ga0163217_1009770_pt1 | contig 11523 bp, 4 predicted proteins | sample SynspAceP_FD_185933 | JGI IMG/M metagenome (GOLD analysis project Ga0163217, IMG submission 185933) | Saline lake microbial communities from Ace Lake in Antarctica - Synechococcus sp. Ace-P (PacBio error correction) | ecosystem: Environmental > Aquatic > Non-marine Saline and Alkaline > Saline ... | reverse complement strand
AAAAGCTCCCTTTTCATAAGACAAGGAGGGACACCGTTAGAGGTATTTGGCATTTCGGATCTCAAATGGCGGGGTATTATTACATTTGTTACGCGGCATGTATATTTTAGTACCAGAAAATATGGTAAAGCTGGCTGGTTTTTTACAAATGACCTTACTTCAAAGTGATGAACCAAGCGATTGTTTATAGAGTGCTTGAACGCGGTATCGTTTTAAAAGAAGACTTACCTTACTACTTAGTGAGGGGTTTGCACCGCCTATTGGATTGGGTTGAAACGGTTAAAAACAGGTAATGATCTTCCGTTTATCCTATGGGTTCTTACCTTACGAATTGTCCCCTCAGGTTGCGAAGAATTAAAGAGAGGTAGGATCGATATTGACAGTATAGGATGCGCAAGTTTATTGCCCTTTGATTTAGATCATGATGTTTAAAGTGTTAAAAAACAACAAATAGGACTTTAATGTTGATGAAGGATGCTTCCAGGAGGATGTTCTGCTTATCTTTTACAAGAAATATAGGAAAGCAAGGGTCCTACAAAATTTTTAGATTAGTGCGCCTAAACACTTACAGCGAATGTTCATAGACCTTCCTTATTCACAGATGGTGATTATTTTTCTAAGCCTTAATGCAGAAGATTTATTTTTGAAAAAATATACGGGATATGCATGAAGTTATCCCTCGATTACCTAAATTAAGTAAATAGTTGTCTTTTAATGTGCTTAAAAATCAAAAACGCAGGGTATGGACTTTAGCAAGATTATAAACAACTGAATTATTCTTTAGTTAATAATTTGAAAATTGAACGTACATTTATCCAAACCTCCCCTGAGCCCAAAAAAAAATAACAGTATTGATATTGTCTAGCACCTTTTAAGGATCTGTTCCTTCTGTCTAATTAATTAACCCATGGAATCCACTAATTTCAAAACTTATCAGCGGTGATATTCAATTTGAGATCAATTGGGATTGGTGCTGCAACCTTCGCTTTTTTTGGCTGTTATAGCGTGAACACTTTGTTTGATTCTATTATTAATAATAATAGGCAATAAAACCAGATGGGCCGCCATTACCTTCCGCAATTTACGATGGCGTTGTGCCTTTATTACTCATGGGCGCAGATCCCTAAGCCAAGAAAGAAAATGGCCACTACTCTATACCTTTTTTGTTGTCTATTATTGCTGGGTTGGTCCTGGTAATATAGCTTTGACAAAAAATAAGTTACATAAATTTTTATCAAAAGAACTTCTTGAGGTAGTTTTTTGGGTTCTAAATTAGCACCACCCCTTTTCCTTAAGGTCGTAGTTCACGCAATCAGCAATAATACTGCTCACCTTTTTTCATGAGGAGTAATTATTTGCTGGCAATTTGGATTATCGGTGACAAAAAAGGCATGAATACCACAAACACTGGCAACACTTTTTTGGATTATGATCATTCATTCCATGATATTGCAGTAAATTGAGTAAAAAAAAGCTGTTGTGCAAGGTAATGGTGACCACAAATGGGATTATCCTTTTGGATTTTGCGCAAAATATTTAGAGTTCTTGTCACCTTTCATGGACATTTCGTTCGCCTAAGCCTTTTTAAGCTCAAAATTATTTAGTCTTTACTGATTCCAATTATATTTTGTTCTTATAACTTTCGGGTGTAATTTTCTTGGGTTTTTGAAATTGACAATTTTTAGTTTTCTAAATTCGTTGTGATTTTACCATAAATCATTCCCTAAAAATTTCCGCCAAAAGAATAGCAGCCTTTAGGAGGTAATAGCATACCCCGCTTCCTAATACAAACTTTCTAATCCAGTCCGGAATCTGATTGTCATTACAATTTTTTTACTTCAAATAAAACCCCGTGTTTATTGAATTAGTCTTGAATATTATTTTTCTCTTATCAAGGTTTTGAATATTTAAAACAAAAAACATAAAACGGTGTTAGTTGCGATTTTCAACGTAAGGGATTAAAGGTTTAATCTATAGATTTTGCTAAAGTTTGTGCCTCTTTTTACAATAATAACTTCCGGTACTCTTGCCATCATTGGATATCGTTTTGCATTGCTTATTATCTTTCAATAGGGGACTCTTTCCCATACATGACCACTTTGGTTTAGGCCAGCGCTCTTCTTCGGGTTAAAAACGCTTTTTTCCTATATATTCGGATAACCTGTCATATAATAAGCTTCTTCCCAATAAGAAATAAATGGCGTTTTATAATCTTGCTTTTATGTCGTTAACTATTTTTTATTTACTTCATCCATTCAGAAAAATCCTCAAATTTGTATATGCAAGTTTGAAACTTTCCTAGCTATACTTTTCGGATTCAAAATAGCGAAAATAAAATCTATATTTTTGATGTTGTTCGTAAAGAGTTTGTCATTTTACAACCAGAAGAATGGGTGCGACAACATTGGTTTGTGCAACTATCTTATAATGAAAAAAAATATCCTTTAAGTCTTATTATGTAGCAACAGAAAACAACTACACAGCTTAGATGGCCTTAGTAACAACGATATGAATATTATCGTGTTTAAAGGCTGACGGAACAATAGCGCTAATTGGTAGAGTGCAAAGCTTCCTTGAATAGTAAACGGTAACACAAAATACATTTGTCAAATTACGCAACATATAATTTACAATTACGGGCTGATTTTTAATGGTCCACTAACCGGATTGCGCATTTTTTACTGAACAAATGGATTTTTTGATTCAAGACAAAATATTTCTTTTTAAGGAAATTCTGTTTTAGCCGTTAATTTGTGCCTTTTAAAATTTAAATTAAATTTGTGTGTACTAGATAGCTAATACCGCAAGTTTGGCCTAGAATGTCTCGGGACTATTCATTAATGTCGAAAATAAGCTATCGTTATTAAAACTGGATGCGAGAAAATTATTAGAGCAATTTTACCCTCCGTGCATGAATATTCTAAAATGCGGACATTTATTGTAAGCGGACAATGCCTTCTAGTTGACAAGTCTTATTTTCTTTTTATTAAAACAAACAGTAACCCAGATATAAAAATAATCAAACGCAACGAATGGCGGATTTGCAAAGGGGTATAATGATGCCTTAAAGCTTGGTCCGTGCACTGTAGTTATTGTTTGCTGGAACTCTGATGTTGAAGGTTACAGAAAAAACTGGTTAGCGCCTATCATAAATACTTTTAAAAGCACCAGAAGTAGCTATCATTCACCTAAAATTTTTAGATTACAAAAAAGAGATTTTTTCGAGGATTGGGGCCGCCGGTGGTTTTATTAGGATCAGTTGGGCTATCCTCTTTTGTCTGGTAGAATATTTCAGGCCGCTGAGAAAAAGAGTAAGGGTCATATAACGGACATTCGGGAAAATATTTTTGGGCTACGCGTGCTTGTTTATTTTATCAAAGCGCTGTTTTTAAAGAATTGAACGCTTGATAAGATATATTTCGCTTCATCAAAGAGAAGTGATTTATGTTGGCAGAGCTCATAACCACGGGTAAAATTTATATGTGGGTACCTCAAAGTGTTTCATTTAGAGTTCTAGCCTTGGTAATATGAACCCTAAAAAGACCTATTTTAAACTTTCGTAATTCTCTATATTCTTCACTAAAAACTATGCCTCCCGAAAAAAGCCTTTGTAATTATATGCATTCGGACTTTTATTAGGACGGTGTTGCGGGTTTACGGTTTATTTTTTCAAGGGAAAGTTTAGTTCATTGCTTTGCCATTTTGCCGAGCCAACTAACTTGAGTTTTTTATAAAAACTTTATTAAAATTTATAAAAAAACGAGGAAAAAACAAAAATATATGCCTAATCTACTATGCCAAAGACATCATTGTATGTCTCATTTCGTATATTACGTTAAGAAAGTTTAAACATTTTAGTAAAAGATTAACGATAGTAATGTACAGCATTTGTATTTGTATAAATTTTGCACGTAATAACAATTTATTTAAGAATTAACATTATGAAAAAAATAAATTTTAGGCTGTTTTACGGAGTTACTTTATTGTTATCCTCTTGTGTGTCACAAAAAAAAATCGGCTGATTAGAGCGAAAAAATCAAGAAACTTCAGTGATTTATTGAATTCTGCAACGTTCAACTAAATAGCTGTTAATTTAGAGGAAAAGCTCTGCTAGTTCTCGTTTAAAGACTTTAGAGACCAGAAGCATTCTTAAAGAGTAATCCAAGATTTGGATTACACATGGGTAACCTTACAACCTTATCTTTCTAAGGTGCTCAAAATTAGAAAAATTCATTAGGAAAGTTTACAAGAAAAGATTAACAATCAGACAATTAAAAACGATGCTATTACACGTAGAGATTCTGTGAAACTTAGCCTTAGTACAAGCTTAAAAGGTGTTTTAGGTACCTTGATGATGAAAGTATCGAAATAGCGTTGAAAAAGTGTTGTTATTTGTATTCTATATCTTGATAAACATTACTTCTTCAGTAGGTGGTAGTTATACCGTTTACGAATAGAGCTAAAGAAGTTTTTAGGTAAAGTAGCGAAGTGTAATAATAAGCAGATTTTCGACTCATGGTAGCAGGTCATACAATAATGTACCCTTACAGAGGAAACGGTTAACTTTACTAGAAACTGGGATTTAAGTTGGCTAAACGTTGCAACAGCTGTAGTTCGTATTTTACAGAACGATTACAATGTTGATCCTAGCGATGACTGCAGCAGGCAAGATCAGAATATGTGCCTGTATTGCAAGCAGAATAAGTCTAAAAAAGAAGAACACGTATTTGTTTGGTACTTCCAAAAATAGACCAATGCTACGAAATGATGAAGAAGGAAATGAAAAGAATCTAAAATCAACTAATTCTTAAAATTAGAAATATTTAAAAAGTCCGCCTTTGAGCGGACTTTTTTTTTATCTTAATTTGGTAAATACTCGGGTAACATTTTTATCGTTGGCAGTGTATGGCTGCTAGCATTTAAAATTAATTTGTAGTTTTTTCCTAAAAACATTTTTTCGCTACAAATAGCTATATTGTATTAAAATAAATCTATACTTCCTGCCCTCTCTAATAAAAACAGGTTCATCGTTCGATAATCGATCACCCGTAGATGCCACATTATCCCCATAACCACATCAATCACAAGATCTATAAGTTTTGCCAGTTTCGTAGATTTAATTTGGGTCTGTTCGTGTATTTCTAATAATTGGGTTTCCCATCCCGAATTGAGTCGATTTACTATCGGGTTTCCTAGGCTTCAACAATGCCTTAGTAATGTCTATTTCAGGAACTCTTATCCCTACTGTTTCTTCTTTTAAATTCTTGGCGGTAATTATTGTTTCCGGGGTAATATAAAGTATAAAGGACCAAGGTAAGGCGCGTTTAAAATCTTAAAAGGTTTTTGTTATCAATTGCTTTAGTGAGTCTGATTAAATTATGAGTCTGCACAAATAAAAAGGACAGTTAGCCTTATCTAAATTTTATTACCTTTTTATTCTGGCATCTTTCTAAAGCTTGGTATTCTGTGATATTCACCACCCCAAAACCATAAACAGTATCTGTAGGTAAATAACTTAAAACCCTTTCCTTTTGGCAGTGATGGCTAAACAACTTTCTTTCAAGTCCTTAGGATTAGGATTTTGGATATATTTTTTTATAAATTAGCCATACTTTACTATACTAAATAAAACGTTTTACAAAAGTACATCAAAATTTCATCTATTAAAAGCTTAGGACGAGTTTTTAGTATTTGGCCATTTATTTATTTTACAGCATTGAAAAAATAACCTTTATATTTTGGCTTCTATGTTTTACTTTTAGCTTTTGTAATTGCGGCAAACTACAATCCAGAGATAAGAGAATGAAACTTTACCCTTAGCTTAACCAGCAATTGTGGGAATATTTCTTTATGGTGATGATGCGCGACAAGGTCTTGATATTTATCTTCAAAAGAATAGAAACTCAAATACAAAAGTAGTTTTACTAGTTCATGGTGGGGCTGGTTTGAAGGCGATAGTTGAAATGAACGGATTTAAAAGATTTTTCTACAACAGGAATTCCCAAACATGGCGGAGTTAATTTTAAAATTATCGCTGGTGACTGGAAAAACGAGAATCACATCTATGCAAGTCCATGATATTACGGCTTGTTGTAGATCATCTAAGTCGAAAAGCAAGATATATCCTTGGAGAAGAATTAAGTTTTATTGTGTAAGTGCTGGTGGTCATTATTCCTCCTTTGGTTCTTTATGCCTTTGATACTGCGGCATCAAGTAATTGGGATGTGTAGCATTGTTGACATACTAATTTTAATTGATGATAAACTATCAAATACGGAAAATCAAGATTTTAAAATCTATTGATCGGGCCAATTTGGAACGGATTCTGATTTTCTGAAATCAGCTAGTCCCTTATATCAAGTTAAAAGTACCTTCGACCACAACAGCCTTATTTTATGGAGGAGTTGATTCCTCTCATTCCAAATCGCAATGGCAAAGGCCTTAGCCGCTAGGTTAACGAATTAGAGTTCCTCAGAAACTAAAAGTGTATGAAAAGAGCACATGATGATTTTGTTTCCGTTACTAGACACTTTCTGTACGACTAAAAGCATTTATAGAAACTCATAAGTAAACAAGGCAGCAAGGGGATACAGTTTGTATTTTCTTAAAAAATCTTAAAAAAGCAGGGCTATATCTGCTTCCTACAAATTTAATTCAATGACTCTATTTAGCAAAACGCGTATAATTTTTTTAGACCAGCGCCATCAAACTGATTTCAGTTTTCGGTCATTACCTAGCACCTTCTAATTTAAGTACCCTTACCTCGGCAAAATCGGGTTGTGTTGATAAGATACCTTCCTGCGCAGCTTAGGATCAATAACGTTAGTATTGCCAATAGGCTGTTGCTTAAAATCTGGTTTCAACCTTCTTAGCTTCTGTAGCTGTTTCATAGGTCGTATGGCATGCTCGGGGCCGCCACTTTTGGGTTTATCCGACGTATTTGCTTTTTGATAACATTCACAAACATATCAGTGTCAATTAATTGATTTATGCGGTAGCCCGCTTTGTCAATCGGCGTTTAATTATTCACATTAACTGCTCACAATCTCTTCTAAAAACGACTTGTTCTGATCGATAGGTTTCCCCCAACGATTACCTGTTTTGTGTATGGTGTTTAATGGCTTGTTTTTCTGCTCGAGTAAGTGCTACATAGAACAAACGGCGTTCTTTTCTTCTAATTCACTCCGCGTTTCTACTCATGCAGAAGGACAAATCTTCCTCCATCCCACAATATATAACGTACGGGAATTTCTAACCTTTCGCTAATGATATGGTATTAGAGCCACTCGATCATATCGGCCTTTATCGTTATCTAAATCTGTCGCCAGTGCTACTCTTCAAAAACTCAACAATATGTCGGTAGCATCAACAACTTCTTCTTTGCCCTTCAACAAAATCTTCTTTATCCCATAAGTAGCCCTTCAATTTATCCATACGGGCAATCCTTCCGGGTTGCGTTTTTTACTTCTAATAACATTTCTGTTTTTCTTAGCTACATCTCTGATAAAACAAAAAAGCATCACTAGTTTTCATTTGATTTGAAATTTTAATCATCGGTGGTACAGAATCGACAGTTTATTTTTTTGTTCCAATTATCTTTAAATTTATTTTAGCGATGTTTTCAATTAACTTCAAAAATTTGAACGGCCAAATGATTTGCCGCGACGTACCAATTTTCTATCGTTGTTGTTCCTATACCCCGGCCAGGGAAATTAATGACTCTTTTTAGCGTTCCTCGGTCCTTAGGATTTATGACCCACCTCAAATAGGAATTATATATCTTTTATTTCTTTTTCGGGTAGATGGCCAATCCCCATATACGATACGGAATGTCTCGCTTTCTTAGTCCATCTTCTATAGCTTCGGCGGACTGCGAATTTTTTCGTACAAACACTGCATTTCCATTTGGCATTGATGTTTGGCATTCGATTTTCAAAAAGGAGAACCGGCTACAAACCTACCTTCTTCAGCATTGTTAGGTGCGATGAATGATAATAGCTGCGCCCATCATCATTATCGGTCCATACAATTTTTTTCTAGTTGATTTTTATTTTTTGGGCAATAATACGAATTCGCAGGCAGTTTACATGTTCTCGGCGTAGACGATCATTTTGCTCCAAGCGACTACAACGCAAACATTATCTGTGATCTTTTTGAAGAAGGCTCTGTAGGATTAATGCTTCCTAATACTTAGCACCCGGAAAGATAAATACTTTGTGGCTATCATACCCCCTACGCAATATTTTTGAAATTTTTTATATCTATGTGATAACAAGTCTTTTCTTCTTTGGTTATTTAATTTTACTGTTTGTGTGTGTTTTTGTTATCGTATCTTGGGTACTCTATCAACCAAAATATAGCGAAAACGATCTGTAGGGTCATGGGCTAGTACTCAGGCAACGATTTAATAGATGTCATATTGTTCGCAGCAGCCTAAATTTCATCATAAATCCATCGCTCCCGCTGCCTTAAAGATCGATCCAAACTAATTCTGATAAATATCGCCCATTCTAGTCTTTTCGCATAGCTTCGGCCTCTATGTAAGTCGCCGTATGCATTAAAATAGGCCCGACTGTAATTAGGTTATTTTATTTTAATGGTGATATTCTATTTTGTATCTGCTGTAATTATTTATTAAAATTTCCTCTATCTACGCCATTGGCCTTTCAATTGATGGCAAGCAATTAAAGCGTGGTAGAATCTTGGGTTATTCATATATGGTGAATTGCTAGGGAACCTAATTTTGTCCGCCATATAACTGGGAGCAATATTCTTTTCTTTTCTGGCATAAGCGACATGAAAGTTAGCCGCATCATTCAAGGTTTCTCAGCTTTCGTAATTTCCGATACTACTATCGCCGGTCTTTATTTCCACGTGCTGCTATTGTTTCGTGAACGGTCGGAGGAAGCCAAGAGTCATTAAGGCATCAATACTTTATCGATCAGAATTAGGCAATTACGGAAACGTTTTAAAACGTTGTTGTTTCCTGACCAGTCGCTCGTGCAAAACATTACGGGCCGGCTTTATGGATACGGGTTGCATTATCGAGGGTGTGCATTTACTGGTTAGTTTAATTATAGTTTTCCAAGTGTATTTGATTTTATTTTTAGGAGGGTGAAATTAACGATTTTGCTATCAGTATCTAAATGCGTATTGTCAATTAATTATGAAAACATTACAGCTCATTCTTATTGATTTCAATATATTTGAAAGACTAGAGTATTTAATTAATATTCTTATTTTCGCGTCTCGTTAAATTGTTGGTTGATAATTGACTCCTTGCAAGGTACCTGTTTTATGTGCGCTATTCGCGCTTGTGTGGTTGTCTTTTTTTTGGTGGATTTGCACAGACGGGACAGAGCTGCTGGTTGTATTAGGACTTTGGGAAAAAAGTATCTAAATTGAATAATCTCTAAGATCTTTGAAGAACTGGATACTCGTCTTGGCGTTTCTAAGCTCGTTCTGGGAGATTTCATGGAAAAAACTCCTCGAGTAACCAAGGAGCAGACTCATTATTGGTCCTACTTGTATGCACACTTGCTGCTCGTTTTTTTATTGTTTATGTGCATGCGTGCAGGCAGGCGTTTCACTGACAAGATCTTAAGTGCTTTAATACTGCATAATTTGGCGACAAAAGATTCTTATTTGCACGAGGCATATCAAAAAAGAAGATATGGAATGAACAATCGATTGCTGACTTTTCTGCGCTACAGCTGCTGAGGAAGTGATTGTTTGTTGGACGGTCTATACATTCTAGAGGCTTTAGCAGAGGATTGGCTCGACGCCCATGTACAAGTCGCATCTCTCAGCGCCATGACAGCGCTTACCCAATTACAAAAAACGACTATAACCGATAAAAATTTTAAATTATGACAGAGACTGACTCTGATTTTTTGCTTTTTTTTGGGGGAATCTTTTAGCACAAACGCACGGGATTAGGGAAAAGATTTCTGAAAGTAGACTAAAGTATCGATTGCGCAGAGATTTTCATCAATTTCAGAATTACAATCGGAATTTAAACCGCTGAGAAAGAATAGGAGCAAACCAGTTTAAAAATCACTAGGATAGGAAGATGCAAAGGTGTAGCAAAAAACAGGGTGGTAGAGCATTGAAGGTGGTCAACAGGTAAAGTTATTGGTTTTGCGCTGCAGATATAGATGCCTTACCCGTTAAGAGCTGCGACGTAACGAATTCTCCCTTATAAATCGTTTGAAATTGGCGAATTCGCGGAGGAAAAAAAGTAGGCCCGGTGTCATGCATGCCTTTGCGGTCCGTTACCACATTGCTAATTTTAATAGGGCGCGTTGCCGAAGTATCTTCTAAAATAAAAGGATAAATTAAGGGTACGTTAGTTTATTTTTCACGCGAAGAGGTGCCCTCCAGGCAGAAGAGGGCGGAAGCCTGTTCTATCGATTAAGAAGGGTGTTTAGAGAATCTAAAGTCGATGCGATTATTTGGTTGCCTCTTCACTCTCACGCCTCGCCTGTATGGGTACTATTCGCTATGAAATCTTCTGTTGAACGTGCGGTATATGGGCGGCCTGGTTCAGGCCTTGCACAGGCGATTATGTTATTCAAGTTCAAAGAAACAAAGTCTATGGTTTTCAAACCTTGTCGTGGCCGTTGAGTGCCTTTTTAGATTTAGTTGCTAAAATTATTGATGGTTCTACAGACCTTTTATTAGCCGTGAAGCAAGACTTACGAAACGAGCAGCGGTCCTTACCGGGTGCGGGTAAAAATTACGCTCGGCGTGCGCTTTATGAGTGTATTCAGAAAGTGCTGAAATGGATTTGGCGAACCGATACTGTGATCTCGATCGTGCGACTGCAGAAGCTCCCTTATCGTAGAATGCGAGGAGATGGCGTATCCCGCGTTTGCCAATAGGCTTGGTGGCGATCGCGCAACCCCTAGTCGAAAGTTCCAACTCGTTCCCAGTATTCTAGATAACTCTTGATAGTGTGCCTTGATTTGTGGTACAATGCTACCTACTTTGGAAGTCGTGTAGCTCGTGACGAAAACAAGGTACTAACCAAAAAGCAGTAATGGCGCTTGAAGAATTTTTCTTAATTTTCAAAAAGTTCATTCCCGGTTTTTATTTCTTCTTAGAGAATGACACCAGGGGAACACCCAAGGTTTTCCAACACCATCTCCTGATTTTTAAAATCGATGATAGTGGTTATTCTTGGGGGTTAAAACTATGACAGAAATTGACTTTTAGATTTATTTGAATAAAAGTTTAGAAGTAGTGTTTCATTTATGCAATGTAACATGGGTTGATTTGAAGATTTTTTGAATTGCAAATGAATTAAATTAACAATGTACGCGTTTTACAACATTTAATTAAGCAACTTATTTTAGGACTAAACTATCTTCCTAAACTATCAACAATAGTTCATTTACAGAACACCGCAATAAAAACTTAAATAACAATTATTATAATTCACCTTAACAAATAAACTTTTTGATGATGCTTAAATATTCTTTTTTCTTTCTTTATCATTTTTACTTAGGCGGTAAACCCCTC
>Ga0163217_1003836_pt1 | contig 11524 bp, 16 predicted proteins | sample SynspAceP_FD_185933 | JGI IMG/M metagenome (GOLD analysis project Ga0163217, IMG submission 185933) | Saline lake microbial communities from Ace Lake in Antarctica - Synechococcus sp. Ace-P (PacBio error correction) | ecosystem: Environmental > Aquatic > Non-marine Saline and Alkaline > Saline ... | reverse complement strand
CTGTTCGGCACGGTCAGCGGCAAGCGGATCGCCGTACTGGGCTTTGCCTTTTCAAGCCGACACCAACGACCCGCGCAGCGCCCGCCATTCGATCTTGGCCAGACCTGCTCGGAAGAAGGGGCCCACTCGGCGCATCCGACGACCCCAGGTGAGCAGCAGCCAGATCAGCGCCGGCAACCTCAGCTCCCGGATTGCTCAGGTGGCGACGGGCTGGGCCAGGGGCTGAGTGGCGAGGGGTGAGCTGGGCTGAGAGCAGCAGCCCAGGTGCTGGCGGCTGTTCCGTGGAGTTGCTGATTGCGGGTGTTGGTGACTCACCGAATGGGGGCCTTCCGCCCAGCTGACTGGCCGGCGATCGCGGGCGCTGATGCGGCGGCCGCTGGGCTGTTCGATGCCCGCGCACACCGATGACAAGCGGCGGCTCGCTCGGCTGGGCTCCAGGGTTTGGGGGTGGTGAGGGTGAATTGAAGCTTGGCTGGCTTGGAGGGCACAGGCCGCGATGAGCATTCTGGTACACGAGGGCGGGCGGGCTTTCACGGCGCCGCGGTGGCCGAGAGGCTTCTGGCCCGGGCGATCGGCGTGATCGGCCTCGACAAACCTGGCAACAGACTTACTCTCCCCCGCCATGAAGCCGCAAACGGCTTGCAGCGACTCGAGGCGGACAGCGAACTTTCACTTCCAGCCGGCTGGCCCTGGGAAGACACCGCCGCCATCTCCGAACTGTTCTCGCTCGGAGGGATTTGAAAGCGAGGGTGATCCATCTGCCGGCCCAGGCGGGCACGGTTCGCGCTACTCAATTGAAAACCCGCTGGCCTACTTGTGAACAGCAATGTGGTGGCGCTTTTCTCGATCCTGCGAGCTGGACGCACCACGGGCATTGAGCACCTGGTGTACGCGTTCCCAGCAGTTCGGTCTATGGAGGCAACCGCTTTGGCCTGCATTCTCAGCGCAGAGCCGTCAACCACCCAGTTCAGCTGTATTGCGGCCACGAAAAAGCCAATGAGCTGATGGCTCACACCCTACAGCCACCTCATACGGGCTGCCGGCCACGGGCTGCGCTTTTTTTCACCGTCATACGCCCTGGGCGACCGGACATTGGCGCCATGCCTCTCGCCAAGGGCATCCTGTCAGGAGAACCGATCGGGAGTGTTTTCAACCAGGGGCGGATGGGAGCGGGGATTTCACCTACATCGATGACATCGTTGAAAGGCGTGTTTGCGCTGCCTCGACAAAGCCTGCCACGGCTGAGGAAAGGATTGATCCGTTTCAGCCGGCGAATCCACCACGGCCCCAGGTGCCCGACCGGCTGTTCACATCGGCAAGCAAAGCAGCCAAGGCCGGCTGCTCAGGCTTCATCGCCGCTGGAGCAGGCCTTGGGGAAAGCCTCACAATGGAGGCCGATGCAACCGGTGATGTGCGTGGGCAACGGCGAGGCTTGACACCACAGCACTGCGCAAATGGGTTGGAGTCGCGCCCCACACACCCTTGAGGTGGGTGTGAGAGCGGCTCGCAGCTGGTTACCTATTCGGAACACGGCCACAAAGGAGCCGTAGAAGACAAGACCAACCACGAAGATTCACCGCGAACCGCCAGCGGTGCCACCAACCAGAGGAGGCAGGCACACCCTCGGTCAGCGGCTGCCCAAGCAACGGCGGGGCGGGACCGTCGGGAAGACGGTGGGGTGCGGGCTCAGCGGGATGATTTCTTACCACTCATGGCGATAATTGCGAAGTCAGGTTAAGTCTCAGTTGAAGAAGTAGCTTGACGTGAACAGCACACCGATCACGAAGACAGCAGGGGCAGGCCGAGATAAAGGCTGGGTGCGGTTCAGCTCAACCGGCAATTGTTCGGATTCGGGGCTTTGCGTCCATGTTCTTGATTTCAGCGACGGGGACGACACTGCATGGCCGCAAGGGACCCAGGAAAAACACCGTCGGGGACACCAGGCTCGTGACCGAAAACGCCAGCCGACGTCAGAAGCATCCGGATAGTTGCGCGGGCGTCGTGGCGGTTGGGGAATTGACTCTCATCGGAATTACTTCAAGCGCAGATCAGCTGGTCATTTGCCTTCGTAGCGCTGGCTCACGACCGGAGCCTTCGGCTTCCTGAGCCTGGAAAATAGGCCATCAGGGCGGGGGGTTCCGAAGCGTCTTAGGCCAGGCCGTGAGACACGAAAACATGTGAAACCTGCAAGAAAATGGGCCGGCAAGGGTGCCGATGGGACATTCACCAGTAACGATTGTCGGATGAGTCTCGAAAAAGGGGCGTTCCCACGGTGGAGCCGGAAGCCATAGCAAGGCGGGCGAATCAGCTGAGCAAACCTAAGGGGGAACTCGCTGGCCGATGGCGCCCGAAGCCCGGTGTTGGTTACACAGGGTCGCCGATCAGCCGCCCAGCGCAGCATGTTGCCCCGTCTCTCCGAGAACAAAAGCCTTTGCCGGTTGCCTTGTGAACGGCGATTCGTTTGAGTTAGGTGGGGCTGCTTGGCCCACATGGGATCCCGCTGAGCTGTCCACCGGTCGCGACTGGGACCAGCAGGGTGCCGCTGCGCCACCGAGCCCACGATTCGCGCCGCTGGAGGCGGATTCCCAGGCCATGTCAGATAGCCGTCAGCATTGGTGATCGGCGTCAGCGGTTTGCTCACAGTCCTCCGGATCGGCCGCATTCGCCGTTTTGAAGCGCAGCTGGGCGCCACGGGTGACCCATCCAGTGGCGACCGTTCCGGGTTCAAAAACTCCTGCTCTGCACCGCTGTGGCTGCTGACCGCTGATGGGGTTTGCCAGGGTCGCTTGGCACCGGATCCCAGGTGGCGAAAGAAGTTGCCAAGGCTCGACAACACTGACGTAACGCCCGTCCGGGGAACGGCGCAGGTCACGGACCGCTTCGCCGCATCACTGACATCGGCCTGCCAGCTGGCTCCGCCGTCGTCTCGTTCGGTAGATCGTGCGCCCGGACGGTGGTCGCCAGTTCGGGCCTGCTTGGCCCCAGGGCGGTCACGAGCATAGGACGGCTTTCACCGAAGTTGGTATCAGCAGCAGCGTCCTTCTGGCGCCGTCGCCGTGCGGCAGCAAGCAGGCGGGCTTGTCGGGCGATCCAGCCTCCTGGCCCTCTGAGGTCAACGCTAAGCAGCGGTAGTTGTCGCCCTCGGGCAGGGTCGGAGCGAACGCTCCTGCCAGCTGGCGCCGCCATCCTCGGTTTCCAGGATCAGCGGTTGTGCCACACCAGGAAGCATGCGGTCGTCGGTGAGGCCAGAATCGAAGCGGCTGGCCCTTGGTATCGAGTGCCACGGGCTGCCAGGGGCTGGTGGGCGGACGGCCACGGCCGGTGGTGACACATCCACTCAGGCCGAAGTGAGGGCCCAGGGCCAGCCCACACCAGCAGGAAGAAAGCAGTCGGTTCCACGGGTCTCCGCGGAGGATAGCAGGGACAGGAAAAAGGCGAAACCCAGGGCAAAGCCCCCCGAAGATCAAGCACGTTCTTCTGGCTTGGGAGGTGAGGCTTGTTGACCCCCAGAACCGAAATTGAGGTTCTCCTCAAAACCGCTGGCTGATTGCGTCGGGGCCATGTCCCGGAAGGCCCCCACCGGCTGCGCAGGACCGGGCACACGCGAATTGCAATCGGATCGAGGCACTGAAAAGGCACGCCGGCGGCGATGTTCAGCTTGCGGATGCCCTCGCCAGGGTCGTAGACGAACCACAGCTGAGGCATTCGAAAACGGTGGGTGTCCGGATCGGTGCTCTCACTGGGGTTCGGCCTCAGACCAACGCAGCTGGTTGGTCGCCTGGCTGCTTGCCTCAGTCGCGGACATCCGGGTTGGCTTCGCCGGAAGGCGTTCTCTGACGTCGTCGTCCGTGACCACTGACCATCGGTGTGGACCCGGGCTGAAGGCTCAACTTATCGAGGCCCTTCCAGCGCTAGAGCCGAGTGTCGCCGGAAACCGCCGCTTATCAAGGGATGGGTTGCCAACTTTCCGCCCAGTTTGGTCGGTGATGTTTTCGTACTCCCGGGCTTATGACGCCATTCTCTCGAGTTTCTGCTGATTTCAGCGGAGTGCGATGTTGCTCTCGTCACCAACAGCTGTTGGCGGCGACCTCGCGCAATGGGGAACGGCGGCTTACCTACGAATCGGGCAGGAGCGATCGGGGGGCCTGGATTCAGTCAACATTCGTTATTACATAGTTCGACCCTGGTTCTTGGATCTTCGACGTGGAGGACCGGCTGTTCCTCTATCCCTGGGCCGTGGCCTTCAACAGCTCGGCTGCTGGCCTTCATCCGAAAGCCTTGATCTTCATCTCCATTCTTGGTGGTGGCACCTGGCTTATGCCTGGCGCAAAGCGCGCCCTCGAATGGAGCTAACCGGGATCACCACCATGGACCATTCACTCCTCACCACCAATCCCACTGGCCGGCCCCCGGGCGTCGGTGCCCGTCGCGATCGCACGCGCTGCGCGATCTGCGGGCCCGCCACGCTGCGAACCGGTCGGGCGCCACACCGTGATTCGGATCTCTCCGGACGAACGTGATCCTTGACGCCTCGGACGATCTGCCACACAAATGGGCCGGCTGAGCAGCCTCTGGCCCCTGCTTTACGGCACGGCCTGCTGCTTCCATCGAATTTGCAGCCCTGCTCGGTTCCCGCTTCGATTGTGACCGCTTCGGGCCTGGTGCCCCGCTCCAGCCCAAGGCAGGCGATCTCGCTGATCCACCGCTGGACGGTGACCATTTGAAGGATGGCCCGGCTCTGTCCGCGCTCACGAGCAGATGCCTAGCCCAATTATTGATCGCCAATGGGGGGCCTGCACGATCACCGGCGGCATGTCAGCGCCGATTCACCACCGCCGTTCGCGGAGTGGACAAAGCTTATATCGGTGGATCTCTATATTCCCGGCTGTCCGCCCAGCGGAAGCGATTTTTGATGCCGTCATCAAGCTGCGGCAAGAAGGTGGGCAATGAGGCCTAGCCGAGCGTACAGGCCAACTGTGCCCAGCACCGTACCTCACCAATCTGAGCCACCAGCTCAAGCGGTTGCAACCCGTGTGACCGGGACCTATACTCAAGGCCGAAACAGAAGCCGCCTCGCCGCGGCGACGGCCTGCGCATGCAGCAGGCGATTTCAGTCCCAGCTCCGAGCCTGTTCCGCCACAGCGATCCAACGATTGGCCTGAGTTCTTCCGAACACACGTCCAGCCACGCCAATCCTACGCAAACCCCAGGAGGCGCCGAAACTGGCATCCCGGCTGCCGGCGCGATCAGTCAGTGGCTCAACTCCATGGGCATTGAACCACCGCTCTTCGGCCCCGATCACATCGGGTGGAGCTGCATCGGCCTGAAAGCCGGTGTTTCTGCCGATTGGTGGCCGCCGCGCTCAAGGCCTTCGGCTTTGACTTCTCAGTTTGCCAGGGCGGGCTACGACGAAAGGCCCCGGTGGCCAGCTGGTCAGCTTTTATCACCTGTCAAAGCTGAGCGCAGCTTGCGTTGCTTCGCCGGCCCCGGGGCAGCCAAACCCGAGAAGTTTGGCCTGAAGGACTGTTCTGCCGCGGAATGGCGCGCTCACGGTGCCCAGCCTCTACGGCTCTTCCGTGGCGCGATTGGCAGAGCGGAAACCATTCGACATGATTTACAGGCATTCAGTCGAGGGCCTTCCCCATCCCAAGCGCCCGCTGATGCCCGAACTGGACAGGCGTTACCCCCTGCGCTAAGTGATTAGCGTTCATTTCCGATTTTCTACGGAAACTTCAGGACGCTTACTGAACAGCTTCAGGCCACTTCTGAGCTTTTGCGCTCTTGTGCTTGCGGAAAGAAGCGCATCCACTGCCAGGGCGAGGTTGCGTGGATCGTGGCGGAGGCGGGCGTCGGCCTGGTTCCCCTGCAGCGGGGCCTGCACACCTCGTCAGCGCCGGCCGCGCAATTGTGCATCCACAGCATGACCGTCAGCGCGCGGGCGCGGTTAGTGGTGGATCGGCGGTTGTTGCCGCAGGATTCCTGGGCGCATACGGCGTTGAATAGCCGTTCCTGGACGCGAGCGGCCAGCTGGGCTTCGATGGCCGCAGATGGCCCTCCACAATCAAGCCGATCGGTTTCCCCGGGCTGGCGTATGCAGGATTGCAGATGTAGAGGGCGGGGAGCCCGGCTGGCGTCTGATCGCCTGGACCACGTCCGGCACCAACCAGATTGGGCAACAGCGAGGGTAGAAGGCTGCCGGCCCAGCACAAATCATCTCAGCGTTAGGCGATGGTCAATCGCCCGGGCAGGGACTGGCGGCCCGCTCGGGGTGCAGCAAAAGCCGAGCACGATCGGGACTGGTGGCCTGACCGATCGACGATTTCACCTTCAAGCCGGGGGTCCCCCGGGGGGGCACGCCGGTTCCGCTCGGGAGTCGGACCCAGAGGCCGCATCGGCCGTGTGGCTGGGCACACCTGGCCTGGCCCGCCAGCACCGGCTGCTGCGGTTGATCGCCGATTCGAGGCTGCCGGTGATCGCGGTGAGGCTGTGAGAGAAGAGATTAGCGAAGCGTGGCCCTCGAGGCCGCTACGGCCTTGAAGCGGTACTGAAACAGCCGCGGGTGAGCAAGGGCGCTCTTACCCGGGCCAGGGGCCGCCAGGCAGTTTGCGGATGTCGCCGGGTGCTGCACCCCCAGCTCCCGCCTGACACGGCCGACTTGCTGCCAGCCGATCATCAGGCCACCGTCACAAATCGCTGTGATGGTTGTGCTGATAGCGCTTGAGGCCACTCAGCAGGGTGGCCAGCCGGTGCGCCACCGATCGCGACCACATGGGCCGCGCGTTGAGGCGGACGCTGCCAACAGGGCATCCCACCAAGGCACGGTTGCCCTTTTCTGGACCAGTGCTGCTGGATCGAATCAAAGGCTGCGGCTTTGTCCCCAGATACCAGCCCGGACTCCGGGCCACCAGCACAGCGGACCGGTGACACCCGCGGGCAACACCTCGGTGAAGCTGGGTGAGAACCAATTGAGTGTTCCACGCGGCCAGTAGATCGGCTTGAATCGGCGAGAGAGGCGGCTCCCAGCAGGGCCAGGAGCAGCCCCAGGCCGGAGGTGGCAATACCAAGCGCTTCCCCACCAGACCAGGCTTGCAGCCAGCGCACGGCGCGGCGTGAGCGCGCTCACCAGATCTGTTGACCTGGTCCGCCACGTCCCATCCAACCGGACGGCGCAGCCGGCGGCCATGCAGGGCGTCGGTGAAGGTGGGGCGCTGGGGGTTCAAACCGACAGGGCGTTCACCGCACGCACCGGAGTCCATGAACTGTCACGATGAACACTTGAAAGGCAAGTTTGACCCCTTCCCTGCCTATGCGCCAGGCCAGGCCGGTACTGGAATTGGCAACATCAGCATGCAGCTGGGCAGCAACTCGCGTGCTCGATGGCCTCAGCCTGACGCTTCAAGAAGGGGAACGGCTGGCGGTGGTGCGGGCTTCAGGAACCGAGTAAATCAACCGTGCTACCGAATCCTCGCTTGGCCTTGCTCTTGCCCCAGCGAGGGGGAGCTGCGGAATCAACGATCGCCAGCGCTACCTGCGCATCGACCAGCACCCGGCCGCCCGATGTTGGCCTGGTGTTCAGAACCCGGCCTGCTCGGTTCCTACGGTCTGGGGAGAACGTCGGCTTTCTATGCTCCTATTCGCACAGCCGGCTGCCGGAACGCAGAGAAGATTCGCGCCAGGGTTCAGAAGGCCCTGGGAGGCCGTGGGTCTGCTCGGCATCGAAAGACCCAGTACCCGGAGAGCTCAGCGGCGCGCATGCAGAAAACGGGCGTGAGCTTCGCTCGGCCCTGACGACGATACCCGCCAGTCGTCTGGCCAGCACCCCCCTTTGCTGCTCTTCGATTTAACCGACGCCGGCCTCGATCCGGTGGGCGCTGCACCCGCCATGAGGATCTGATTCACCACCAGCGGCTGGCGGCGGGCTGCTCGGTGGTCGTCAGCGCCACGTGATGAGCACGATTCCTGCGCTCCGCCCAGCGGTGCGATGCTCCTACGGACGGCCACCTGCAGTGGTGCGGGCAATTAGGAGTTTCGAGCAAACGGCCAATTCCCTATTGTGGCCAGTCAGAAGCGGCTAGCCTTGAGGCCCGATGCACCGACGACTATGAAGCGTCATCGTCGTAGGGTCCGTGAAGGCCTTGGTTGGGTTTCGACTGCTTGGAGCCATTGCCGGTGGCTTAGGCCTGTGGTTTCTTGGTTTGCGGGCGATTTCACTCAGTCAAACAACTGGATTCATCAAGGCGACCTCGCCGACTGCCGCAAGCCTGGCGATCGCTCCGCCGGTTTTCTTTTACCGCGGCGGTCCAGGTGGCGCAGACGTCAACAGCATCGAAAACACCTCGCAGGCCGTGCGGGCGGAACTGGATGATCAGTTGATCCCAGATCCTTTGCAGTTAGGCCAGGCCGACCGTTGCCCAGGTCGGACCGTTCCGCTGCTGGAGGCGATGCCCAGGTGGCCCTGATTTTCAGCAGGGGCAATCCGATGCCAAGAACGCTCCCCTGCCAGTTGCCAATGACCTGTTGACAAGGACCTGATGGTCTGCGCCAAAGAAAAAGAGTGAAAAGCGAACTCACAAAAGAGGTGTGAGGCCGCCAGCTTGAACAGCGTCACGAATTTGGATGGCAGCACTGCTCTCCCAGGCCGATCGCGAACACCAGACTCCCTGCCCCAGGTGGCCAGCAACCACCCGCAGTTTTGCGCCACCTCCAAGGTAGCCAAACTCTTCCTGCAAGGAAGCCAAGCAAATAGAAATCAGGGAAGACTGAATGCAGGCGGATCGGTAAGCCGATTCCGATCCTTGGCCCAACCTCATGCCGGCCAGTGCCGATGCCGCCGCTGCCGGTCGCATGTCCGCACCTCACCGCCAGCCTCGAATGACCCCAAGACCCGAGCCCGAGGATCAAGACACCAGATGAACAAGCAACGCCACAGCGCTCACCGCCCGGGGTCGATGCCTCGGTGGCGACGTTACAGCAGACTCACAGAAGACAGAGATATAAATAAGAGATGGAAGAAAAGTAGCGCAGCGTGGCGATCGGACTGGGCCAGCTGTTCGACGAATCTACCCCGCCCAGGACGGGACTGGCCCGCGACAAGGCCCGCAGGACCAGCAGGGCCAGGACAAACAAGCAAGCCGCCACCAGCGCCATGGCTTGCTCCCTAACGGCCGGGCCCGGCTTACAAGCACAGACACAAGAAGCTTCTCAGGTGACAATTGAGAAGAAAACGTTCAAGAGCGGATGGCGGCGATCGCCTCGGTCGCTGGCTTTGGGCAGCCTGCACGTTACTCTGGCCGCCGGCATGCTTCAGCCAGGTCCTTGCCCGATCTGGCCGCTAGACAACGTGAAACACTTAGCGCTCGGTGTTCGATCACCCAGCAGGCTTGATCCCCAGGGCCCGGTACGCGGCCGGGCCACCCGGATCACCTGCTTCTTGAGGTCACTGGCTCCTCGCCTTCCAGGGCGGCTGGCCCAGGGATAGCGCGAGCGGCACGTTGCGCGGCCCCGGTGATCGCCACCACCACACTTGGCCCAGTCACCGCTGGGCAGGCATTGGCGCCGACCCGGGCTGCCTGGGTGAGGCCGGGGCGGGGTGAAGCCGCGCCACAGGGCATCTGCTCCGAGGCGCGACGGGCGGCGTGTGATCGAGCGCGTGGGGGGGCAGCACCTCGAGCCTGCTCGCCGCGGGGAGGGGATCAGGGGCGACTTTCGTCTCGGTTTCGCTAGCGCCTTCGGTGAGGCAGGCGGATCACGGCCCCCTTGGCGCTTGCATGGCGGTTGGAGTGCCATCGAAACCGCTGGCGTTCCACAGGAGATCACCAGGGAGCGGCCTTGCGCTGCAGCTGCTTGGCGCGCAGATCACCCTCCTCAACGATCACGGTTTGCGATGTGGGTTCGCGGGGTGCGCGGCGGGCCTTCACTGGTGGGGGGCGGCGGCCCGACAGTCGTGGCATCACACAGCCGATGACGGCCAGGGCCGCGGGGGAGCATCGGCTTGACGTAGCGGCCGCGCGAGCCGGAGAGCACCACGAGCGCTTGCACTGCCGCGCCTCGCGATTTAGCCGCACGAACAGCAGCGATCGGGGTCGATGGCGATTCGCCCTCAGGATCGAGGCAGAAAAACTCCTCAGGCACCTGGAGGCGGCGCCTGGTCGTCGGGATTGTCGGTCCTGGTTGTCGTTCGTCGGTGTCGTCCGGGTCTGTCCGGGTTGTCGGGCTCGGAGGTGTCCTCGGGAATTGTCGTTCAGGATGTTTCTTGAGTTATCTTCGGGCCGAATTTTCTGGAGGGCTGCTGCGGGGGTTCGGCGGCTGCTCTGCGGCTGCCGCCTGGGGGCGGCGGACGCGGAGGCTCAGCAGGTTGCTATGGATCGGGCGGCGGCAGTTTTGACAGGCGCGCGGCGCCGATCACAAGACCCGCCCCGCCACTGCAGGTTCGTCAGGCATCTACGCGGTCGCCAGCGCACAGGCAGCCATCGGGCCGCGCCACCCGCACGGCGCTAAGCTCGGACGGATGCATTCACGCCGCCGCGGGGCCTCCTTCACCAGATGAGAGACGCATATGCTCGCGCGGCAATCACCACATCGGGGACCCTTGCGGGCCGCAGCGCTGAGGTAGCCAGGGCATCGGTTTTCCTCTGCCAGCGGGCGCGAAGGCTTCGATGCGAGCTGCGTGGTCCGAGGCGGCGGCTGCGTGATCGCACCCGCGGCATCCCTCGCAAGCAACTGGTTGGCGGAAGAACAAATGGCCCGAGCGATCGAGCAAAGGTGGATCGCGCAGCCGCCCCTATCTCGGGGTTGTAGGTTGCGCGAATGCAGCAGGGTGCGGAGGGGTGGGAGAGGCTGAGCCTTCGCAGCTCGATCGCCGTTCCTTCGCCACTGCCACCGCCCGCAGCAAGCAGCGTTGGTAGATCGTCGATCGAGCAAGTTCTGAGCTCATCACCGTAGAGGACGCCCGATGGGCTTCAGCCAGCAGCCGAGGCTGGGGACACCGCAGGCGCCGGCCGGCAGGGAGGCGTCACATCACTGAAGGCCCACAGCCAGGTCTTCGGTCGACGGCCCAAGAAGGGCACCGTACCGCCGTCAACAGTCTTCGGCGTGGTCCCCTCTCAGTTCTGTGTGATGTGTGCCCATCCAGTCGTCCGGGACGTCTCTGTGCAGGCTTCGCCCAGATCGAGCAGTCTCTCTCTGTGGCATGCAGGGGGGGCGGCCACGGGGCCAACACGACTTACCTTTGGCCACCAGCAAATCACAACGCCGCCCAGGCCGGAGGATCCCGCTGCCAGCGCAGCGACACAACTTCAAGTCGTGAGCCGGTGATCGCCGCCAGCGAAAGCGCGCGCACGCGTTTCTTGGCGTGTGGGCCGCGGCTGGCGAGGCTGTGTTGCGGCTGACAACCATGGGGGCTGCGGTAGTGGGCGAAAAGAGTGACTCAGTTTGGGCGATCGGTCAGGCCAGTGAGGGCTGCCTTCTTAGAAGCGCGACACGCCTTGATCTGGTAAGATCTTTCTTCCCGGCATTCAAGGCCGAG
>Ga0163217_1115937_pt1 | contig 11525 bp, 7 predicted proteins | sample SynspAceP_FD_185933 | JGI IMG/M metagenome (GOLD analysis project Ga0163217, IMG submission 185933) | Saline lake microbial communities from Ace Lake in Antarctica - Synechococcus sp. Ace-P (PacBio error correction) | ecosystem: Environmental > Aquatic > Non-marine Saline and Alkaline > Saline ... | reverse complement strand
GTACAAGTGAGTACTGTTTTCTTTTATTTCATTGATTAATCGCCTTTTAAACCCCGCCTCTAGGATTGCTGTTTATCACTTTTAACCCATTGGTAGGCCCAAGACTCTATTTTTTCTCCGCGGTTATGGGCACAATATTCCGCCACCGATATCCGTTGCACTAAATCTAAATATGGGATTAAAATCGTAATTGCTTTCTCCATTTTCTAGCGCCTAAAGCTTGAATTAAATTTTAAAACTACCGCCGCAACCGCCACAATTCATCATAAGGAATTTAGGTGCAATCGCTTTCTTTTTGGATCTAAAACAGCCAATTGGCATTGGGTTAAAAGCATCACCAGGACCGGTGGTGATCAACAAATAATAAGTCGATATTTTTTCTTTGGCATAGCGGCTACCTTTTCAATCGCCTTACGCACAATCAAAAAAGGGCAATGATTAATGAAAAAAATTATTGCTTCAGCAAAAAAAGTCCAATTACCTTGATTTTACGATTACCCCGAAGGCCTTCTGGAATATCCCGGGGTCTTGGTATATAGGTTGGCTACATGTGGGAAATAAATAAGTCAATAAATACCAAGGAAACAAGGCACAGGCCGTTGTGCCCAATCCAAACATTCATGAAGATCACCAAAAACCTTAAGATATTTTCTCCTGGCCGCGATTCGCGTATTCAATGCGGACCACAGCGAATAATCCATGTCTTTCATCACAAAAAAAGGAATTCATGCAAATGACCTAGTTTCTGGTTTCATAAAAAATTAATTTAGCCGTCTTCAAAAGTAGGTAATGCCTTCGTTTTACTAAATTTAATTTGCGCTATCAAAGGGATCAAACCTCCTAAAGCCTTTCTCCGAGGATTTGACCTTTTTTCTTTCTTTCAGGTTTTGCCTTTATGCCGTCCAGCGCATTTAGTTTTTGATAAATTTCTAATTTTTATAGGCTTAAAAATTGGAAATTTTGGGGTCCAGTTTTCAGAGTGAAATTTCTTTTGAAGCGATAACGAAAAAAGAAATTTTAATTAGAACCTTTTTAATAATTTTTAAAAGGGGTTCTCCTATAAAATTTTTCCCCAACTGCGTTTCGGTAAAATTTCCACTCGTAAACTGGAACATTTGTGGATTTTTTTGAACTTGAAGTCCCTTTCCATTTTTTCTGACTCCCAAAGGGTGTGGGAACCCCTTGAAACCTTGCTTGAAACTAATTAGTTTTTAATGAAAAAATGGGGAAAAAATTGCTTTAAATATCAAAAGCTCGGCAAACTGGCGGAAAAACTTTCCCATAAAACGCCCCCACAATATTTTTCAATAGAAAAGTCAACCCCGCTTTTTTGTTAAATTTATCCCCTCCTTTAAATTTGTGCCATGAAAGTTTTGATAATTCAACCGGCCCCCACTTTATTTCGTAAAATTTTTGGATGTTCATCTGAAGGTTTTGCCTACCCGTTTTCCCAATATTGGGGAAATGGGGGGGGGGGGGGGGGGGGGGGGAAAATTTTTTTTTCCATTTTTTTTCGGGAAAAACAATTTTTCCCTTTAAAAACTTCAAAATTTTTTTTTTTTGATTTAACGCCCAGCCACAATCTAGCCTGTAGCAACCTTGCCAATTTGAGAAAAGGCCAATTAAGGGCTTTAGGGTCTAAAAACCTTGGGTCCCCCGTCACCACCAATTCCTTTTTTTTTTTTTTTTCTTTTTTTTTCCCCGGGGGGGGGGGGCCGGATTTTTTTTTGGGGTTTTCTTTTTATTTTTTTTTTTTTTTAAAAGAAAAAACCTATGACCCTGAAGGATTTATTTGCTTTCAAAGGGGTTCATGTTCCCCAACCCATTTGGGGGTGAAATATGAATTTGTTTACTCATAATTTTTTCGTTTTTGTAAAGGATTTCAATTCCAAATGGACGAAAACTAATAGCATTATGCCTACTTGTACAACCACTTGATTCTAATCATGATTCTGAAACAAGAAACCCTAGGGGGCTGAATTTTTTTTAATCGAAACTTTTTAGGGCGTTTTTTGTTCCCTAATTCGGTCTTAACAAATGCAACCACCAGGAAACCCCGCCCCGATTTTCCAAAAGGCTTTTATTAATTTTTGAATAAAGCCAAGGTAATGGACGAATGAAAAGGTTTCGTGTTTACTTCGATGCTTATAAAACGGAATGATTTGCTTGGGGGTTAGCAGGTAAGTGTGCTACAATTAACCTTTCTGGTTGAATATAACAAGTTCTTCCTAGAGGTTTAGATAAGGTGACCACGGGCCTGATGTCAAGCACATTTTGCTATTTCGCGCAGCAGAAACGCTATTTGGTGCCGGCACAAGAAACAAACTAAGATAATATTTTGGAATAAGAACTCACCCTTGCTTTTTTGAAGCTGAACGTGCCCGCATTAGATTTTTCCTTGCAAGGCATCACAAGTGCCAAAAAATAATGTGATGCCCAGAAATTAAAGAACGTTTGTACAGGGTATTGGAAATGAAGGGGGTGAAATTGTTAGAAATTGTAGGGCGGTTATTTTCTTTGTTTGCCGTATTAAACCGATGATGACTTTTTTTAATGGACTTCTATGAGATGTGCAGCAAAGTTTTGTGTGATCAATTTAAGACATGGGCTGGAAAAAAAAAGCTTGATGGCGTTCCAAAGGGGTATTTAGGTTACTTGGTTATCAATCCAATTAAAAAAAGTTTTCATAAATAAAGTTAGTATTCCCCCCAAATTGGTACCTGTTGCCATTAAAAAAACTTAAAAATGGCCCAATACAATTGGGTGAGGCATCCCATTTTTTTTGTTTTAAAGCCCCTGTACTTGCTGGTGGCGGGTAGGCAATACCCCCACCAACATTGGCCATACTTAGGCAATAAGGCACCCAGCCCATTATTTAATATTAAAATTTAGCGGGAGTTAGGGTACCCATTAAAACACAAATAGTGCCCAACCACCAAATAGCTAAATCCTAAGGAAAAATAAAATTAAACCTAAGGTTCAGCAAATTGCAGTTTTTAAGCCCAAACCCGCCATAACCCCCTTTAATAGATGGGCAACCCCGAATTTTAAAGCAATTTAAAAGTTTCCATGGGCTTTTATAAAATTACTTTAACAAAAAACCTAATATAGAAAGTATCACAATTTAGCCACAAAACTTTTCAATTAAAATTTAGGGGTGAGAAAAACCCCAGGTCGCTAATTAAAATGGTCAAAAACTAAAAAGGTTTTTACTTTTTTTGCCTTTTTCCTCACGAATATCCTCGGGGTTAAAAGATTGTAATTTTAAACCTTTTTATTCAAAAAATTGCTTTTTTTTAAATTGGGTTTGAAACATTTTAAAAATGGTCCAAATATTGACCAAAATATTTATCCATCACTAGAACAGATAAAAAAAAATGTTTCGGGGGCCATTCTTACCCCACTTTTAATCCCAATTGGACTTGTACTTTCGGCCAATCCAGCTCCCTACAATAGGCGGAAATTTCCCTTTCCAATATTTCTTGTTACTAAAGGGGGTTTTTCTGAAACTAAATTCCAGAGGTAAAAAAGGTACTCCCGGGATACCACTGGGGAAAATTTGCAAAAAACATTAGAGGCCACCTTGCCAAAAAGCACCAATGGGGTTTCAACCCAATAGGCTTTTAACTGAGATAGTTACAAAACTGGCTTCATGACCCGCAATAATAGCTAAAGGAATAAAGTAATCTTTAAGGAGAAATATGAATGTTAGCTTGTGGATAAATCTACTTGTAGCCAAGCTAAGAAAGATGGCAGGAATTATATATGCCAGGTAAAATTGCTGGAACCCAATTCAAACAAAGACTTGAAAAATATGGGCCTTTATTTTTCCCATCCCGATCCTTTAAATTAATAAAACTTTACAATGACCGTAAAAAACAGCGATTACCCCAAGGGTTGCAAACTTCCATGGGGGTTCAATGGTAAAGCTTTTTTTCTTTTTAGGTTTTTTGGTACTTTTTTCGAATTAAGTACTTCTGCTTCCCAATGGGGTTCAATTCCCGGAAAACCAGGGGTTTTATTTTAAAATTTTTCTAATATTTTTTTGGGTTGGGTCCTGTACCCCTTCTGGGGATTATTTAAACCAAACACAAAAAATATAGTGTTCAAAACAGGGCTAAAGGTTTCTTCTTTAGGGAAAAAGCCTTGGTTTTTTGGAGGGCAAAGGCAAAAATAATTTACAAGAACCCTGAATTTTCTTGAGGCATTGTTAGTTCCGTTTGAAAGCTGTTGGGGTAAACTCGGTAGTTTGGCGTCCAAAATCGCATAGATCCGCAGAATTCTACTTTTCGGGTTAGTGGTTTGGCTGTAGTTGGTTTTTAAAATCTAGTAAAGTCAATTTGGTTATTTGGGGATATGGGCATCTTTTTTTTTAAAATTGTTGTTTTAACAACTAACAAAAACTATTTTTTTACCCGGCCCACAAACAAATTCACACTTTCTCCTTTTTGGGGAGGGGCTGTTGGTAAATGTTCTAATATTCTGGTGGCTGGTTTACCGCGGGAATTGGTTTTCTTCCATATAATTTTTAGTTAATTCACGCGAAACAGAAAACTTGCCTATCAGCTCCCAAAATATGTTATAAAACTGCTAAGGTCTTTAATAGTTTGTGTGGCGATTCCGTAAAAAATAATTGGTTCTTGTTTCATCCGCCTTTAAAAAAGGTCAATCTACGTCTGTCTCCCTTTTTTACAGCAAATAAAACTTCAAAAACAAATTTATCGATTTTGGCAAACCCACTATTTGACTAAGGGTTGGTTACGAAAAGCCGGGTTGCCCCGGGCAACAGTCCAAACCCTCAATATTCATGTTTCCACACAAGCGGCGGGTCAATAAAAATCCAGGATTCGGAAATGGCAGGCGTGTGCCAAGCATTTCAGAAAATTACAGCCAATAGTTCCCCTGCGGGCTTAACCCTTTTTTATAAATGGCCATCTACTGTATTTTATGCTCCATTGTGCATAATTTGATGGCTTTGCATTGGGTTGTTGTCACCCGCCCAAGATGCTGCAAATAGGCTTCCCAACTTTGGTACGGGTGTTCTCAGCGAAATTAAGTCTACTTTCTTTTTTAAAATTAACGAATGGGCTCTGAGTGTTATGTCCCTCGAGGATTGCCTTATTGGTGTTGGAAAACAATATTAATTACCCATTTTATGAACTAAAAAAACCAGGAAGTTTACTCTATTAACTTCGGGGCAAAAAAATATTAATTTTTAATTTAAAACCCCGGTTTAAGAAACTTCGAGCCAATCAATTTCTAAAATTTCTGTTTCATTATTTCTTCTTTACCTTTTCCCATGGCTTATAATCTGCGTTTTACCATGTTACATGAAAGCCTATAGAACGCTCTCAGTAATTGATGGTGGCCAACTTGGGAGATATTAACCTTTCCCGATTGTAAATTCTTTCCATATTTTAATTGAACAAATTGTTTCACCAAAGGGCTTAGGGGGTTTCATTTCAAACAAGACTCTTAAATTCTTTTTTCTGAAAGTTTTTCATTGGATTGACTTTTTGACCTATCTGCCCGCCCATTTTTTTTGCCGTTTCAAAACAAGGGCATAAACAAATCTTTATCATTTTTAATTAAAGCAGGGGTTTTTGCCATTAAAATCAGGCAAAAACATCTTCGGCATTCCTCCGGTAAATTGGCATGTTTCCTAAAAACCCATATCTTATAGTATCCCATGCCCGGAAATCATAAATCTTCTTCGTGGGATTACTTTCGGCCACTTTTTTATTTTGTTCATTACCGTCATTTGGCCATTTCTTCAAATTTCAGTCAGCAATTTGCATTTTTTGAAACAATTCGTACTTCAATATGGATTTAACTCTTCTTCAATTAAATTTTAAAACTGGCTAATTTTTCATACAGCTCTTTTTGATGGTTTTCATTACAACTGAGTGATCTCCAGTGATATCATCAGCCGTAATAATTTCTGTTGGGCCGAGTTTAATCAGTTCTTTTTCAATTCTTTTTTTCATTCGGGTGACACTCTAATTTTATCCGTTATCTTTAATTACTTTTTGGTAATTACCGTTGTTGATACTCATCGTTAAAATGACCATTTGTTCTTAAGTAATTTTTAAAAAGGCCCTTTACTATAATCAAAACGAAAAAACGTATTTACCTTTCGTCTAAAAAACAAAATGTTCTCGAAAATTACTGTAACCCATAAAGAACAATTTGGCTTTGGATCGAAGTATTTGTTGCTTCTATGTTTTCTCTTGGAAAAACAGAGGAATGATCAGGAAGACTTCAAAAGAGCCCCAGTTCCGCCAAGCAAAAAGTTGAAATATTCAAGCCTCAAGTTGATACCCGTTACAATGAAGAAATGGTTCGTTTCCCATGAGCCAATGAAATTTAGATCTACGGCCGGTGCCCTGCAGCAGCAAATATTTAGATCATTAGTGGATGGTTGTGATGTTGGTAGGGATTTCGACGAGGGCTCAGTTTTTTTTTTGATTGATGAAATTGGGTTAATGTATGTAAATTGTTTATTTGGCCCAGATAAAGGATAAGTTGACGCGTTTTGGGTGGCAGGTTTAGGATATGGATTTTTAAAGGAAATCCTTTTGGGAACCGATGCCAGCTTTGATGGCTACAGCAGAATATGTAACTAAAGGTTCATGCCTATTTGTACCGAAACAGGGAATTTAGCCAAATTTTATAGGTTTTAGAAAATCTTTCGATTTTGATAAATTTAGTGCTTTTAGGAGAAACGGAAGCTTAATGAAACCATTTAAGTAGTGCAGCCCTTTTTTATAAGGCGATGCTTAGGGAAAAGGTTAAAGATATGAGGTAGTAACAGCTGAACAATTTAAAGATTCAACATAAATTTCTGATGTCAAAAGCACAAGGAAACGGGTTCTAGAAATTAATCTAAAACTCCCTTAACCATAATTATACCTTTTTTTACGGCAGTCGATTAAATCCAGACCCGTTAAAATTTATTGGGTTGTCGTAAAGTTTTGCCTTATGGCAGTGATTCTGTTTTGAAATTTCTAAAAATAGAGAAATTGGAGCTGATTATTTAGCTATTTGCTTTATTGCTTGAGAAAGGGGGGCGTTTAACACTTGGCCGGAAATCAAGGTGTATTGCTGCCTATTTTAGTCTTACATTTCTCCAAAACCCCCGGGTTGGAGGTTTTCATACATTATGGACCGGGTGCTTAGAACCCGCAATGGTTATTTTCTTAAGGAATTAAAGAATTTTATCGGGTAACCCGCAGAAAAATGCGGACAGGAAAAACTAATCCAGGTTCATTTTTAATTTTGTAATACAGGGGTTAAACAGGTATAGGTTTTTAACGGAAGCGAATAAGCAAAAAGTACTTGAAATCCCCTTAAAAAAAACTAGATGCCATAAAAGTAGCTCCATTTTTGCCATTTTGGCTTGCTTCTTGAAGATGTAATTTGAAGGGAGAAATTTACAGTAACCAAATTGCTAGGTTTTTTACCATGGAATAGCTTTAGCGAAGTTGAGGAAAGGGGTCTCGGGCCTATTAAACCCCTAGCATTTAGCCAATACCTTCAGGAATATATTAAATATCTACCCCGAAGCATTTCCCCGATAATGGGTCCCCCCGAAGCGGAATTGGCTTGCCGGTTTTTGGTCCCCGAGAACCCATATGGTAAATGGAAAAATACTTCGATTAGCTACGCTAAAAAAAAAAATTCTTCAAATTTCAAACGGGGAAATTTAAAAAGGCCAACCCCAAAGTGTTGCGCTATAACAGGAGCTTTTTAAAGCGGGGGAGGTACAAACCCGATGTACCCTACTGCTCGCTTACCTATTTTGGCCCCCATGGGGGCGATTGGTATTTTTGGTAGAATTTATGGAAACGGGAACAGGGATATTGTTAGTGTACATGGCAAACCTGCCCCTTATTATTGGCAATACCTGTATGGATATGATCATGATTGATATTACAGGCATTGATTGGCCGAGCGGTGATGAGGTTGTCCTTTTTGGACAGAGGCTAGGCCCAATAGTTTTGCAGAAAGAGCTAAAACCCATTTTCGTTATGAAAATTAATAACAGGATATCACAACGTCGTTAAAAGAAAAATTATCACGACATAAAAAAATCCTAATAAAAATAGAAGCGATTCTTTTTTTTGTATTAATTGCATTACATTTAACCATTAACCATAACTATACACCTAATTATTGGTTAATAAGGATTTAAGTAATTGCAAAATTAAAGGCAATATAGATAGACATTGCCGGTTGCTTTTGTTATGGGGCTGCTTTCAAATAAAGAGGTTGCCTTTCTTTTACTGTGGTTATCGTTTCTCCTTAATGGTTTAATTTTCAAGGCAGACTTTTAAAAATTTAAAATTTATTCTTTGAACCTGGAACTTATTGAAGATGCTGGCGAAAAAGGTAGGCGAAGTAGCGCTATTATATGGTTGGTTTTTTAACCAATATTATTAGACTTTATTTAATTCCGGTTGCTTTTCGGTTAATGTTTATATGGTGATTAAAGGGGCGCGGTAAACCCCAAAAATTGAAAAACAAAGGCAAAAGTAGAAGCCCCAGCCAGCACCTAAAGGGGCCCCTTTCTTCAAGAAGAACTATTAGCTGGAAATTAGAGATTTATTAAAAAATAACCTATTCTTACCCTTTTTAAGTAAAGGTATAGAGCCGTCGCGTGCTCAGTATTTTTCATCCTTAAAGCCCGGTCATTTTTTCCCCATCGTTAATGGTATTTGACGGTTTTTTTTAATGGAAGCCTCCAATAATTTCAAAGAAAATCACAAAGGGCGAGAATTAAGGGAGGGTTAATTCAATACTCATTTGGTGCCAAAGGCACGATTCTTACTTTACGCACCAAGGTTGCCCTACTCAATTTTTCATTACCCCTTCTAAAGAGTTTAAACTTAGGGGGTTTGCCGCATAAAGGCCAATGGAAAACTCTCCTTTGGAAAATCTTTACTGTTTATTTTGCACATCCGTTCCAGTCAAGGGTTTTTTTTTGCGGCATTGAGGTTTGGCGATAGCTCGGTTTATCAAAAAATCCTCCTTTGTAATAAAGGGATGCTTGCCTTCCGATCCCCACTTATCCTATTTTCCGAAAATTTTTGAAAAGGATAAAATTATTTAACAAAAACCCTCCTCCCGGGCCATAAATTCACGCTTTTTGTAACCTTGATCTAAAAAATCCCACCCATCAAACCTATTATGGGGCATTCAACTTAAATCTAGGGAACAAATTGGTGAGCTTTGTATTTTTTTGATCTCATTTATAATAATTTTTTTTAAAGGGGAACCTTTCCCCTTAAGGGCCTTTTCCCCTTGCGGGTTTTTTATCCGAAAGTTTACCAACTTTCAAAGGGAAAACCCACAATTTTTTTGTACCCGGCATATAAATGTCGCAAATTGAAGAAACCAAAAATCATTTCATTCCCAAAATAATGGGGGGTAAACTTTTAGGGAATTCATTTGAGGGTTTACTTTTTTTAAGGATGGCCCGAAAAAATTACAACATTTAAATGGGAGCTATCTCATTAGATTTAATGTTGTTATCAATTTTATAACCATTCTTTTGTTATATTATATTATTTTCACCAGGAATTCTCTTTTGGTTATTAAGTAGGCATTGGGAAGTTACATTTGCCTTCTTTCCCAAAATATTGAGGAAAAAATGAGGTTAGCAGTGCTGTAGAGCAACCAAGGAATGGGGTCGGGGGGAAGTTATTGCTCCAAAGTTCCTTAAGCCAGAACGGTTAATTTTTCCTTTATTACAGAATTACTTTGGTAGCTTCTTGAACTTCCTGTTGGGTTAAAAAAATCACTATCAAATAAAGACATATACGGTTATTGGTTTAAGCCGATTGCTGTCGCTGCAAAACCAGGAAATAGCTATCTTTTTCAGGCAGGCGGAGATACCTCTATACGCATGGGCTCCTTAAATTTGGCCGAGGCTGAAGGTACGGTGATCGATAATTCCTCAGCCTGGCGCATGGATCCGACAAAAAATTGGATCGTACCAAGAAAAATTTAATGCTGGCACAAAATTAACAAAAGACTATAAGATTTATTGCAAACCTAATTGTTCTACAATACAAATGGGTAATTTTTGGTTTTTTGCCGCCCCTACATTAAAAAAAAAAAAAATTGAAACTGCGGGTTTGTGATTTCTTACCTACCCAATCTCGCTTCGGGGAAACGGGAATTAAAGCGGTGCAACAGCCTAGGGAAAATGGAAAAATTGCGGGGATTTCAAGGATAGGAATGGGCTATAATACCCCTATCAGGTAGGAAATTGCAATTCCAACATTGGTGATGGTTTTCTAGAAAACGGCTACACCAAAGAAGAAAATTTTGGAAATTAGCGCTGTGAACCCCACAAAAAATATTTAAACGATAAAAACATTTTCCGGTAACGGCCACAAGCCGTACGGATTCGACAGCTGGTGGGCCATCTGGTAACTGGGTTTAAATGGTTGAAAATTTTTTTTTGGGAAAACGATTTTGAATTTTAGGCAGAAAGTCCTTAAAATTATTACGCCGAAGCTTCGGGAGTTATTGTACCCAAGATAAACCCCTTTGACACAGAACAAACCAATCCAATGGCCTATTTTATGGGCCCAATTGATTAGTAAGGGATGATGTTTTTTTTAGGCCCCCTAGGAATTTTCGTAAGAGGATGGAAAAACCACAAAGAAATACCTTTTTAAATAATGGTTGGGATTATAAGGGCTTTGATATAAACCTAAGGAAAACGGGTGCAGCAAACTTTTTAACGCCGGATTACAAATTGGGAGGAATATTTTAATCGCCCCAATGGATTAGTTTTTTAAATGTTAAAATCTTAAAAATGCTTGTTAAAAACCTTTTTGTAATTTTTAGGGTAGGGTTATGCAAAAAAGGTTTTTTGTCTTGTATTTTTTTATTAGAAACGGAAATTTAACGCTAAAAACTGAAAAAACCTTTTAATTTATTATGCCCAAAACTGTGCCAACACTGAAACCACTTGTGGCAATGTTTTTTGATACAACTCTAAAAAGAAAAACATTATCGTGAATTTATCCTAACCAAAACTGCCAAAAAGTTTGACACTGGGTTGGATTTACTTAATTTTTTGAATTATTTTCCCGCCTTGGTCCCCGAACCCGGTTTGATTGGCCTTTGAAGGATTAGGAAAATGTACTGAAAACTGAAATAGCTTGGGATAAAAGAGCCAAAATTAAAGGTAACTTTACGGCTATTTTAGACCAAATTCCATCTTCCGGTCTGCTCTTTAAAAAAGATTAGAGAAATTTAGTGAAATTTATGGGGAAAGCTAGGGGCTCCCCATTTAAAAAGAAGGGAGCGTTTACACTTATTTTTTCTAAAAAACGATGGCCTTCAAATTTCAATCTGCTAGATTTATCGGAAAAAAAAGGAGATGATGCTGATGCAGGAAACGTATTCTTGATCCCAACACTTTTTTCTTGATGATGCCATCTTACGTCCTTAGCGGGCTTAAGTTTTTTCCAAAGATGGCTCACTGCGCTTATTTCTTTCTGAATGGT
>Ga0163217_1062456_pt1 | contig 11525 bp, 9 predicted proteins | sample SynspAceP_FD_185933 | JGI IMG/M metagenome (GOLD analysis project Ga0163217, IMG submission 185933) | Saline lake microbial communities from Ace Lake in Antarctica - Synechococcus sp. Ace-P (PacBio error correction) | ecosystem: Environmental > Aquatic > Non-marine Saline and Alkaline > Saline ... | reverse complement strand
CTCAATTTCGATCAGGCTTAAAATTGAATGAAAGTTCAACTCGCCTTCCACATTCGTCAGTCGGGAAAGGTCTGCCTTAAAAATTTAAGTAAACTTTCGTGTCAAAACCCATCAGATTGTAGAATCGAAGCATGAATGTCGTGAAACTGAAACTCGCTCATCAATGCCAAAAAGCCAAACTCATCGGTGAGGCCATAACTTGCCACCTTTCTTGATTCCGCCCACGCCTGCCATCCACATCGTGAAAAAGCTTCTCCCGTGATGATCTCTCCTTTAAATCCTTTGCTCTTTGCCTTCGCGGTTTTCCTGCATTTGGAGTTCTCCAAAACTCTCCTCCCCCAATACTACAAGCGTTTCTTCGAGTAGCCCTCGTTGCTTCAAATCAAGAGCTAGCTGCAGTGACGGCCGATCAATTTCCCGGCATTTATCCGAAGCCCTAGATCGATTGAGCCTTCTTTGCTCTGTCCCATGCGTGTCCATCCCCAATCGTTATATTGGACGATCGAACCCCTTTTTCTACTTATTTCCTTGCCCTAAAGACAGTTGTTGGCAAAGGACTCTTTCTCCTGGGTTTGTGGCCATACAGTTCATTGGATCCTCAGGTTCGTCATTGATATTCAATCCACTTCAGGCACTTCGATTTGCATACGAGAGGCCATTCTTCATATTGATTGATTCGAGCCAAGATCCCGGGTCACCAAAGTCCCTCTGAAGCTTCCGGCATTAGCAGAATGATCTCTCTATGACTGACTTTTTCATGTCGCGGGTCATCCCATCAGGATCTTGGAGGTAAGAACGGATCGCCTTTGGAGGCGTACATTGCACGCCTTGGTAGACTGAGGGTAGGAAAGCCAGAACCCCAGGAACACTTTTACCAGCATCTTGGGTCTTTTCCTCCGGAATCAATACTAACAATCCGGGTAAGTTTTGGTTTCTGTGCCTTAACCCAAAGGTCACCCAGCTTTCCGATGCCTTGTCTTCCTATCGAGGACTTCCAGTTTGCATGAAAAGTTGAGCAGGGCCATTGATTGAACTATCGTAGGAAACTGTTTCAAAAAAAGCTACTTTCGTCTACTACTGAATTTGAAAAAATGTTGGTTAAAATAGTCTTGAAACCCAGCACCTTGATTCACCATGCTGGGGCCAAATTTAGCCTGAGGCCCAAGAAGGTTTGGACTCACGAATTTAAATGCAAATTGCTTTCCTTCCAGTAAAGGATTCTGGCAAGGTTTCCCATCGTATTTTATTAGCTCGGTTCCTGTAGTTCAAAGAGCTCCAAACTGCGAAGGTGCTCCAAGCCATATGTAGGTATATAATTGATTTTGCCTTTGGGCGAAAGGTGAGAAGTGGAGGCTAATGGGATTAAGATCCCCGATCTGAAAGATGAGCCCTTGGGATGAACGTGATCCCAGGGATCACAAGAAAGAGGAGTGCAGTCATTGCCAAGACCGAAACTACCTTGCTGACACAGTCCATCAAAAGAAATGTCTCCGCGTTTGATTTTTGCAGCTTTTGCTGTCCCAAAATTCTTTGTAAAAGCTTTCGAGTTGCGTTCATATTAGGCTTGGTTAGAAATTCATCTAGGTTCAATAATGCATTTGCCACTAAGGCCATGGCAGCCTGCCTCAGGGCTTGTGCGTTTGGTCCTTTATTCCAAAAGAATCCTTCCAGAAAGCTTTGGGTTAGCTTCAAATTCACCTAGACCTTTTCGTAGAGTGATACTAGATTTCCCGTTTGTTGATACTGAGATCTTTCCCCAGACTAAATCCTTTCATAACCAAAAGCAATTGCCTCTTTTGGGTTGTTTTTCCGGGCATACTTGCCAAACCATCTCTTTGCCAGCGCATATGCACCCAAGAAAGACTGGAATCATTTAAAGTGAATTCAAGCGCCTGAACGGTGTATTTGGTAACCGATCCGTGCTGCTCAAAGCAAACTTCTCGACTTCCTGCATCGAGGCACCATGGATGTGGTAAAGACGGTACGCTTTAAGAAAAGTATAGATAGCTCTTCTGTAAGCGATCTTCTCCTTTCAGGCTTTCTACCCAAGTTCTCCATTATAGACTGTCTCCCAGATTCCTTCTGGCTGGGTGGCATCACTGGTCTGCCATACATCTTGTACTTCAGCAAGCCACTACTGCTAAGGCTTGCGTCTCTGATTGCTTCACGCTGACAAATCTCATTCTGGTTCCATGTGCGTACCATTTGTTTTCCGGATCAGATGCATAAAGCGGTGGGGGAAATTCCCGATGCTTTGTCGATAGTGTTTTTGAGGTTACGATTCTTTGATTAGTACTTTTTAACACTCCAATCATATTATGGCATCGTCTGCCAAGCCCAAAATAATCCAATAATTCGGCATGAGTAGGAGGGGTCTGCTGTGAAACCCAGATCTCAGAGATGCCACCAAACCTCTTCCAAATAACTGCTCCCAGACCGATTTACCCAGCGTTCGGGAAGTCAATGGGTTTTTGATCGTCCACTACCAGTTTCTACAAAGGCCTAAAGCGGTTTTGGTTCCAATCTATGTTTTTTGGATTGAGGCACATTTGGGATTTTAGGAAAAACTTTATTCGCCTAAAATCATCCAATTCCTCGTTCGAAAACTCTTGTTTCGCGACTCATGAAATTTGGATTCTCAATTAATATTGGAGGCGGTTGTCGGCTTTGCCGCCTAAAAGAGATTTCCCATGAATTTTTGGATTCCTGTAAATCCTGGACTCTCCTGTTCCCGGAAGGGACTTGGCACAAAAGCAAACCAGAACCACTGCGATTGCATTTTGTTGAGGCCTTTGCTTTTGGCTCTCATTTCTAAGAACAAATCCCGTCTTTCCTGTAAGTTGCTGGAAAAAAAATGGTATGTTCGTGAGATTTTCCCGTTATTGATGAATGCCTGCTAAGGGATTTCACCTTACTGGATTCTTTTCTGATGATCAGCGTACCTCCATCCACATGCCGACCAATAATTCATGAGCAAACTGATTCTGCCCTTGTATCAATATCGCGAAGCGACACCAAGTGCCGTCAGCTTGCATCCCAGCCATTTGGTATCGATGAGCTCCGAAATTTTTTTAAAATCCTGAGCGATATGCGATGCGTATTTTGGCTCTTGAAAAGTGAGGGAAGTTTTTTGTGGAACTGGCTTCGTTAGCTCGGGCATACTTTGTACCCCAATCTACAATTGCGGCCAGTTTTAATTTGATCTTTCGATTCAAGAATTCTTAGTTTCGGCTCTTCATCATGTGTGTGCTTCATCCCTTGGCTATTGTTGAAAAAAAGGCAGCTGACTGATAGAAGAATTCCTCATGACGGATGGGATCATTCAGGGTGACTGTGGCATTGGACGCATTGCCATGGGTACTTGCCAGCACTTCATAGGTGGTGCTCACACGATCCAAGGACTGCAGCCACACGATATTCTTCATTCGTGGTTCCACCTCATTCATTGTTCCATGGTGTTCCGATGAAAAAGCAGTTGCCGTTAAGTTGGTCAATAGTAGGGTTGGCTAATAAATCTTCCAGCCAGCTGATTCTATGGTGAACTCATCAAAATGGTTTGTCCTGATTAAAAGCCTCGAATCACCCCAATCGCGGTAGGGCCACATGAGTCCGACTTACGTCTCGCTCATAGCCTTGTATCCGCATAGCCGTGCAAGATCCAGCCACCAACTTGCCCATTTTTTCTCCATACGTAGGCATGAGACAATAAACTTGATCAAACCGCTTGTTTCGTAAGTGATTTGTCCAGATTCCAAAGGGCTTTTGCTAATTCTTACCGAAGGTGGAGCCCAGTGATATCAAGCGCCAACTCTTCGAAAGTAATTTTTTTAGGTTCAGGCTTCAGGCGAAAAGGTTAAATTGAAGTTCCCGCTAGGCTTTTCACAACGAAGAAATCTATTGTAGAAAGTGCGCGACGTTTGACTTTTCAAGCTGGTGAAAAAGAAACTTTCTTTTTTTGAATCAGGCAAGGATGTTTAGAAACGGGAGCATAAGCCACCAAGGCTCTCCCCATTTTTATGCTCCCTGTCTGATCCAATCTTTCAAAATCGATATTTCTTCTTCGAGAGAGAGGCTTTTGAGAAGGCATTCGAAGCTCAGGAATCTGATTCGGTTCAAGCGTCGGATAATTCACTTCCGTTTGGATCTCCGGGAATAATAGCTGGATGGACTGATTTTGGTTACCAGCCAAAAGCCTCTTCTTCGAAAAGCAGGAAAAGCCCGGCATTTTTTTAACTCTCCGTGACAAGAAATTGCAATGTGTGTTTAAAATTGGTTTGACTTGGGTGCTTAAATCAACTTCTGCTGACGATTCCAAAAAAAATAATTTAGTATTGCAATTCCTATATTAGAGAAAGAAATTATTGGCCAATTCCGGTTTCGAGTCATTCTAACAGCTTGGGAGCTTCAAAATTTAACCCAAATAAATCAAGGTTTTGAAAATACTTCTAGTCTTAAAAGGGAAAGTATTTTTGGTGGGTGTTATTGCATAAAAAAAATCCTGCTTTTCAAAGCAGGATTTTTAGCAGTTAGAATTTTTAAACTTAGGAAGATTTTCCAAAAATGTCCTTTTCATTTCTTTTAAGCTAAAATCTGGTTTCCAATTCCAATCATTTCTTGCACATTGATCATCGAATCTGTTGCCAGGAATCAGCCGATAGGCCTGTTCGAATCTGGGTTTATATTCCATTTCAAATTTGGATAAGTTGGAAGAATACTTCGTAAATCTCCTCTGGAGTAAAAACTCATCGCTGCAAATTATAGCTGGATCGATTTTTTCCAACCGATTCTCGAGGGGGCATTCATCAAGTCCAAAGTAGCTTTTTATTGCATCGGGGCATATACATGTAGTAGTGATGTTGTCTCTGATTTTAGAAAGCAAGTGGAATTTTTCGCTAGCCAAAGCCTGTGATATGTTATGTCCACCGCATTAGTCTGCTGGTGGCCTCCTCCCGCAGAGAGATTTATATCAATTAATCCTGGAATCCGAAGACTTTCTCACATCAACATTATATTTTTGAAATAGTATCGCACAGCGCTTTCTCCAGCCTGCTTGCTGATTCCATAAATTAGATATTGGCTCTTTCACCACCAGTATTGTGGGTGTTGATTTTGGAGTATTAGGTCCGGAATTACAGCAATGAAGATGGCCCAGTACACTTTATCTAAATTTGAAACTCCTTAGCCCAATTCCAATACATGGAGTTAACTCTCCATATTCAGATGCAAGCAAACATCGGGTTTTCTCTCCGGTGGCTGATAAGACCGCAAGCTAAATGATAGATCTGGGTAATTTTTCATTTTCACTAAATCTCTTAGACCTTCTTTGCATCACATCTAAGAACTTCAAAGCGGCAATATCAAAATTTGCCCTGGAAGATCTCCGCCAGATCGGTTAGCGATTAATTGATTCTGATCCAAAAAAACTTTCACTTTGAGTGATTTGGTTTAATTCTGGTGAGCCCAATGACCGGCGGCTCCAATTACTAAAAATTTTTCCATGGGAATAAGGTTTAAAAAACTACCCAAAGGACTTACTTTGGGTTTTTGTTTATATTTGGGTTTGGCCTAGCGCCAAAAGTAAGAAAAAACCGTTCTTTTTATGGTGTTTTTGACAAACGAAATTCATTTTTCAGTATTAATACTAGACCAAAATTTTTATTGTACGATTCATTAAAAACCCAAAATTAGGAAAAAGAGTTAAAAGAATTGAAGCTGCTGCGTTTATTTTAAAAACTGAGCGGATTACACCTTCTCCTCAGGATGCAGAGGATTCACCAGTGCAGAGGTAAAAAAAGTATTGAATTTCCTGTGCATAACTACTATTAGGACTATCATCTCACCCAAAGGTTGGTAGAGGCCTGCTAAAGCTGCAATTGACTCTATGGGTCGGATTGTCATGCGGGTTTCGATTTATTTGTGGGGAACCCAAGACATCCATTAAAAGAGCTTGAAAAAGAAGATTTTTCTGAATTTTAGGGAACAGGAAGACACCATTCTTACGCAGCAGCATTTCGATGCCAATGGTGGGGTTTTCGAAAACCGATTCTAGGTCCGAAGATGCCGATTATCTCTGACGCCGCTGAACCATGATCCATCATCGATGGGGGTTCGACTTTTGCAAGGCTATTGCGCTATCGCTACGAGCATAACAATATGGAGGATTTGGAAGAAGCAGCTTAAGGATGCGTAGGGCAGCTGGACGCAAAGAAATGATGATCGTCACAGACGGGTATTTTCGATGACGGCACAATCGCTCCATGCGATAAATAGTGGCTATTGGCTGAGAAAGTATTGGTGCTTTTAGGTGAGTCTGATGAATGTCAATTCTACCAGGATTATGGGAAAAAACTGGTAGAGGAGGTTCATGAGCATTGCGGAGTTGAGGGGAAGTTGGATATCATTACTGGGACATTAGGAAAAAGCCCTTGGTGGCGCGTCTGGAGGAGTTCTTCAGGAAGAAAAGGATTTATCGCTTTTAGCTACTCAAACGTTTCTAGACCAATATTTTATTTTCAAATACTTTAGCTCCTTCCATTACAGGCTTCAATAGCTTTTTGCGGATTTACTCTCTGAGGACTACTGGAGCTTAGGGACAATGTTGGATCAAACACCACCTATTTTAGAGAAAAATGAAATGCTGCTCGGTTTTTACATCAAGCCTGGAACTCACCCGATTGTGCCAGTCATGCTTTATGATGCCGTCCTTTCTCAGAAAATGGCAGAAAAACTTCTAGAGAAAGGTATCTATGTCATTGGATTTTATTACCCAGTGGTGCCAAAAGGGACAAGCGAGAATCCGAGTTCAGATCTCAGCACGGACATGATCGAGGCTTAATCTCGATCAAGCATAAGCTGCATTTATTGAAGTCGGGAAAGAACTTGGAGTGATCTAAGCCAAAAATTAATAAATAAGAAAGCCAGCATTTGCTGGCTTCTGATTTATTAAGTAATGAGGGCGATTACAATATTCTTGCTAGTCATTTCCAGTTTTCCTTTTTTTTTGGAATTGCGATCCTGAAATATCCTCCGAATCCCGATCGTCTAATCTATTATTCAAGTATTCGTTGATCGTGTCTCTGAATTTCTTGAAAAAGGGGGACATATTATGCAGGATTTTTCCATTTTTAGTCATGGAAAGTGCCCAGGTCTCTTCTGACACCACAGGACCGATCGCATCCGTGGCCTCAGACATTTTACCATCGGCCAGCGCGTGACGTAATCCGAATTGGGCTGGAACTTCGCGTTCGCTGACAGGAAGAATTGCAGCGAGCTGCCTTGATCTTTCCATTAATGAATGATTACTTGCACCAGTCGTGAAGCGAGGCCCTATATTTATTGAAAAATGGAATAAGTAATCTTTTTGGAAATTCCCGCATTCTAGGATTCCCCACTTCTGCGTAAACTTCAGTTCTGTGCTTTTGATAACACGATCAAAGCACCAGTATTGCTCCTGCTAATGGTTTTTGCAGGCATCAATAAGGGGCTAATGCTTAAAATGTCTGCCGTCTTTTTTCTCCAGAAGAATAACAAAATCTCTCCCAAAATGTTGTCTCTAGAAAGAAAAGATGATCGTCCAGATCAAAAGGAATTTCGAATTTCAGCGTGCGAAAAAATAATTATTGCAGCGATCACGACCAACAACCATTAATTGCCCCAAAATAGAGGAAAAGGCAATTCCATTTGAGTGGCGCGAACCAGGGAGATAAATTCAAGTATTGGATAGAAATCCAAGGAAAAAGTTTAATTTGCCACACTTCCGCGCAAAAGCTTTATACACTTGATAGAGCAGTGCTGCGACCAAGCGATATCTTTACCATATTCACTATGGAGATTCTAGAAAACCCATGGTTAAAAAGTAAAGCTCAAAATTTCGGGTGGTATAAAATTGTTATATAATTCTATTGTTTGTTTTGCTTCTTTTAACGTCCATGAACTCGAAGGTGTTTTGCGCCATGCGAAAGTTGTAGCATGTGTAGCGCAGTAGTTTCCGTTTAGTGCTTCCGAGGCATCAAATTTTTAAGACGTTCGATAAATCATTGATACCTTGATACTCCAACCATGATTGGAAAAAGGAAAAGTTCGGAATAAGACGAGATTCTGTTAAATATCCAAAATTTTGTTGGATCGTCTTTGCCAAACCAATTCCAGGGTCGATAATTTTACATCCTTTGAGCCAAACTTTTTAATTCTTTCTGTTTATTCGCAAAATAATACCATTTATTTCCACCAAGACATCCCGATAATCTGCGCTTGCTGCATAGTTTTTGGATTCCACGCCATGTGCCATAGCTATGTAGAGATTATTTTTATTTACCTATCATGGGTAGCATTTCAGGACTAACTCTCCTGCCGAAATATCATTGGATTAATATGTGCTCCAGTGTAGTGATTTTTCGGCAAACTTGACTATCGAAAGGTATCCAAACCGGAAATTAAAAATTCTTGAGAAATTTGTTTAAGGCATTCAAAAGAAATAGGAAGAACTCTATCCTCTTCCCTGCTACACTGACATCATCTTGCTCCTGGTCTAGAACTATAGCCTCCCAGATTCAAGGATGTCAGCCCCTTCTTTTAAAATATGTTTTTCAATTAAGAATTTAGCTTGGTCCAGAGAGTTATTTGTTCGACTCCTTTCGTAAAAAGAGGTTCAGGAGTAAGATTGACCAATTCCCATACTTGAGGTCTATCCCAAGTAAATCAACCTTCCATTGAATTTGAAATGTATATGTTTTGAGGAAAAATAATTTATCTTCGAACATCGAAGTAATCCTTTAAGGAAACATAAAAATAAATCACTTTGAGAATCAAACGAGCACCGAATATAAGCCAAGTTATCAGCCGATGTAAAGAACTTTCCGAAAGAAAACCATTGATTATTGGCAACGGCTTTGCGCGAATTCTTAGACTTTCATCTAATCACAGATCAAATTTCATCAAAAGGCACAAGCGAATCCGATCCATTCAGAAAAAGGGAGTCAAAAAGTAGAAGATCCCATTCGTTGATGAATTTGTTGGGATTATTTTAATTACTGTTTGATTGCGTTACTTCAGATTAGTTTTAGCCAAAAGGATGAGCGAATGGAAATTCCATTTTGAAGATTTGGGAGCTCAATATGATCGCTGGGCAAATGATTACTAGGAAGTCTTTTTGGAAAACAAAAACCATGATTTATGGTGAGGCTTGGCGTGAGATGGAGTGAGTTCGGATGAGATATAGTTTGATGTGGAAAATTAACTTCGTGTAAAACAATAGAGGATAACCAAAGGGGCATACTTTAGTGTCAGGAAGGTATAGAAGCCTAAATTATCAGGATATGATCAAACTTACGCATGTTTTGTCTAATTAAACTAGGTTACATGATTAAGGGATGGATTTACTCTGGGTCATCGAATTAGTAGGTGGTTATTTTATATTTTCAGATTAATTAAAGTTCAACGATCAGTCGGGACCTCCATCAAATTGAAGAGTATTTTGATGTATTCGCAAATGATATCGCTGGGTTTTTCAGCTTCTTTGAGCCTTTTTGCGCTTTGAACTCCGCTGTCTTTCTCGCTGGTAGTGGAAGTAGTCTTGGTGTGATGGCTGATTTTGGGAGTGAAGAGCGGTTTACAGTTTTGGCTTTAGCTTTAATGATCTTATTTTCACTTTCTTGACTTTTTTTCTGGCAATTTTCAATAAGGTGACTGATTGCGGATGTTTTTGGTGATGCAATCAAATTGACACCTTGGCAATCTTTTATAAGGATTTGCATTCTTTGGTTTTGATTTCCATTTTATTTTTGTTCCCAATTAGATCTCCTTAAAAAAGTTCTCCTAAGTGGGCAAATATTCTCACCGTAATAGTAATCAGTTCTGTCGCTTGTTTTGGCTTTTGTTAGCTATTTCGTAACTTACCTTTCATCGACTTCAGAGCGTTACAAGGTAGGGGGTCAATATTTCCTAAAAATATGCTTCCTTCTTTCTCCTTTAGAATTACAACTTATTGTAATGCGCGAAAAACGGAGAGCTTTTGAGCTTTTGACCAGTATCCCAATGACGAAGAGTCTGGGACGTTTTGTTTGAAATGAATTTGAATAACCCTGACGCCTTCCAAAGATTTTCTGACTTGCCGGTTTTATGGAACGATTGATGGGGATTTCTTCCGAAGCAGCTTTTCACTGGTAAAAAAGCCTTGATTTTGGTCAGTTAATATGGGGAAAAATGAGTGAAGCCACATTAGCGAATTGATCAACTATAGATGATTCTAGCTAGTTGCTCCGATAGAGCCAGTTTTTGTGCAGCTGCAATCTCATGAAGAAAATTACCGCATTTTATGCAAAGCCGTTGGTTGGGATATTTTGGACTTTCAGGCGGATGCTACTTGTGGTTCAAGACAATTATTTCGTGCTTAATCCAGGGATGATGTTTTTGAAGGATGGTGTATGCTAGCTAAATTTCATCACAATAAATACTCCCGTTGCCAATGAGTTTTGGGAATCTGTATATAAAATGAGTTAAAACTCTTAAAAGTTCATCTTGGTCGGTTTACCAGGGTCGTGGCAAAGTACCTTTGGGAAAGATATTTGAGTTCAGTATTGGAATTTTCCTTTCTTATGATTTAGACCAATTGATTGAAGAAAGAAATCAATGAAAATTCCGGATATTTTTCTACAGGCACGGCGAGGGCAATTAGAATTGGGAAAACAGGAGGACGCTTGAATGGGATTTGGATCGAAGAGGAATCTTATGTTTCTTGGCTTCTGGTTGGTGGATGGCCTTGCTTTAATTAATAAATATGGACCTAAATTAACCGAGGAGAATCTACTCTGTATTTACCTAGATGTGCTTTGGAGGAAGATTTCAGCTAGGCATAGGTGGGCGGCAAGATTCCATTAAATCGACCAATGTTTTCAGGATGGGATCAAGGAGAGTTTTCACACTGAAATAAAAAGTTTGCTAGTAGAGCGTGATTATTTTTTACAAACCAGGCAAAAAATTTTAAAGCTCAGCGGAGAAGACTTTTCCGCTGAGCATTAGTTTTCTGGAGTTGATTCGATTGATTAAAAAGCCAAGACAAGCAGTCAGAAATCCACTCGTAATTTGAATTTTCGGATTTCTGTCACTGGACCCAATATTAACCTCCTGCATTATTCCAAATTACTTGATAGCTTGGTGGTATAGGGTGTTTAAAAGTTTGATTTACTATAAGCCAAATCAATTTCTAAAAGTTTTCTTAAATTTTTTATTGTACCCAAACGGCCACCTGAGAATCTGTTGCGGTTGCTAGCTTCTATTCGTAGTTCAGAAATTTTGCTATTGGATACCAAAAATAGGCCCCCATAAAAACCTCCATCTAAGACTAAAAATTTGATCCAAAATTGGCTTCTTCCACCTAGACCCCGGGAAATTTCAATGTGCTCGTTGTTGTTAAAAAGTTAAACTTCGAAATAAAAAGGGCTTCCATTGTTCTTGGGGCCTTTCATTTTTTAAAAAAAAGTTCCATTTGGAGGTTCAAATTCTTGGAAATTCTCCTTTCTCCTTTGTGC
>Ga0163217_1023994_pt1 | contig 11525 bp, 9 predicted proteins | sample SynspAceP_FD_185933 | JGI IMG/M metagenome (GOLD analysis project Ga0163217, IMG submission 185933) | Saline lake microbial communities from Ace Lake in Antarctica - Synechococcus sp. Ace-P (PacBio error correction) | ecosystem: Environmental > Aquatic > Non-marine Saline and Alkaline > Saline ... | reverse complement strand
CTGTTTCGTAATTCGAGGTATAGACCTTCGAGCCTAATTGCGCGATTTATTTACGACTGCGCCTATTTCACAACCGACGGCCCGCGCTCGATGTTTTTATGTCCAACCGCGCGTTTTGGTATCGGTGAGCATCTTGATGGAACACCGTTTCGTTGTGTCATTGGTTCTACTCGACGTTCACTCAACCCCGCGATGGCGTTGACGCTGCGGCGCGAAGCACGGAGGCAATGACCGCTTCGTTTGAAACGGAATGTTCCGTGCCACCCACGTTGATCGTGCTGGATCCGAGAAAAACTGGCTCGGCGAAATACACATCCACGCCAGATCGCGAAACCGACTCGCTGAGTCGTTTCACTGATGGCCAGCAGCAGTTTTTATTTCTGCTGCATCAACGCCAGGGTAAATCGACATGACGGTGGGGACATCAATCCCGAATTCGCTCGCTTTTTTGCGTTTGCTGCAACGGAGCTGCAAGCGATGGAGTCCTTTGGAGGGGACGCAACCGACGTTCAGGGCTCTAATCTCTTTTCTATACCCATTCAACTCCCGTTCATTCGAGCGGCAACGCGTTGGGCGCCCCAGTCCCGCCGCCCCGTGCCCGTCACCAGGCTCCAGTCAGTTCCGCACCGATGTGACCAAGTGGTAAGGGCGATCGGTGTTGGATTGGTTCCACTGGGTGGATGAACGTTTGCTTCGAGGTTTTTTTATTTTTTAGTTTTCTCATTGGGGAGCAGTCATACATGCGGTTGTTGATTCTTTGGAGTGAGTCAGCGGGGGGTGCCGTTCCGTTTCGCGAGCCAATCGCCGTCACCTAGTGGTAACGACAATCGTTGCCCAACCATCGACAGACAACAATCCGCCCACTCCGCAGCGGGATCGCTGCACCGGTGATGTGGACGATGGCCGCCCCCCCAGCTTCGTAGATTATGCCATCTTCTCGTGGACGAGTTACTTCGTATGGGTTTGCCGTAAATCTTGGTTTGCATTATAATTAGCCGTTTTGGCGTATAACCATGGTCTCTCCCCACGGTAAACCGTGGCTAACGCCAAAACTGCTAATTACAAATGCGCTTGTCCAGCTAGGACATCAGCGGAATAGGTTCGGCAGAACTTCGCGTAGGCGAAGTTCTCTCTTATCTGCTGTACTTTCGCCAATTTTTCAGCGTCTGCAGAGAGACGCTTGCTACCGTGGTTTACGACCGCTAGCATGAGCCGTAATAGTAAAACAGCCAAACAGCTGTTTTGTGTGCACTCTAAGACTAGGACACTTGCGCTTTACTTCCTCGCCAAAACGCTTTTGATCGACCTAGTCAATAAATCAACGTTGCTACATTGTTTCTGCAGCACCACGTGTGCCTGCCGATGGCCCCGATTCTGAGAGTGTTATATCATGGCTCTAGCGGTATCGCGCAGAATCTCGAAATATAAATCTCGCTTCGATCGTAGTTCATGAATTTCTTGATCACGCTTGTGTCGCGAACCAACCCACGTCTCGTTCGCACTCGTGTATCTTAGCGTTTGACCATTACCAGCGGATTAAACGAATTTCAGTATTCCAGGCCGCTGTACCAGACGAACAGTGACAATTTTCATATTATTCATTGAATACATTCCTTAGACTTTGTGGGTGTGCGGTCGATCTGTGACGCTGGCGGGTCAAAATCTCTTCATTTGCCATAACATCACCCGCATTTCGCCGTCGCCTAATATTGGTAATATCGTGGGACATCCACGGTACCGTATTGGGGACTCATTTGGGGTGCTGTTCGACCACTCGAGTGATAGCTCTTCAGACAAACTCATCGGTCACATTATGACGAAACCAAAACGCGCCTTCCTTAATTCACCAAAAATTTTGTCTGTTTTAACATGATGAAGTACTAGACCGCCTACTGTGTCAATACCCATGGGTAATGCGCAAGTAAAAAAAGAAAACTGGCCAGAATCATGTGTCTGTAATCATCTGCAACGAACATAACACCTCTCATTCATGCTTAAACCTAACATGATCTGAAGATCTCTCTCATATTAGTGGATCGTCAGATTGTGTAAGCATTAAGCCAATTACACCTGAGTAAGCCCTAATCACGGCTCTCCTCAGTGTCTCGAATCGTTTCACGACTTGCGTTTTTAACCTCTGTATTCAGATTTGCCCTGACGAGTTGCACGCGATCGCGACTACCTGTGGTATAACTCGGCGCTCGAACGCCTCACCATGGCAACTCTAGTCAGCAAGGTTATGACAAGAACATCAGTGAAAGAACCTATTACCCACCCAATATGAACCAAATTAAGCCGTGTGTGGATCTTACTGAATGACAAACCATGGCTAAATATTATGATCAGAAAGTGGCACGGACTGACCTGAATTTTAACTTCCTGAGATAGGTACAGTATTATCGGAACATATTTGAAAACGCCGGGTAAAATGTTCACCGGCTAACCACTGGTGTACCTGTTCTCGCCATGATAATGAAATGTCAATCTACATATAGTCGACTATTCATGCTATCATACTGTTAACTGCGCTCCGTAAGCATTAGCATGCCGCTCAGCAATAACTGTGGGATTCATATGTATTCGGTTCATCACGATGGGTCGTAAGTAGTCACCAGAGCGACTATCGGTGCGGAGCGTGAGTCTGATATTCAGCGCTGTGTAAATCGCTGTCTGCCCACCTATTGAACGTACAATCTTGCGATTATTCACGTGGCGCGGATATCTCAATACTCCCAACCAGAGGCGTCGAAATAATATTAAAGCGCTCGTGCCCCGATTCAGCAAGGACCATAGGTACCAGCTGACTTGATAATTTCAGTGCTACTCTGTGTTACCCAACAACACATGGACATCGTGCCCCACCACACAATTTTATATGTGTGTGTCGTGATATCTAATTCGTTGTATCCTATATACACCGCTCGTGTGCAGCCTCGAGTAATAAGAATCGCATGTGACTTCTTACCTCTGCATGCATATTGGTTCACCTCGTTTTGAGTCAGCACGCAATTAAACGCTACAAATTGTCAATAAGAGCTCTCGTGATTATACTGCTCATCTTAAACGTTGTGTCGCCCGTGGTTGAGCAAGATTGTAACGCTTCTCTGAGCGAGCGGGACTAACGTGTTTGCTATCACTTGACTCTGATATCTCTCGCGATAGTTCCCAATCTCTCTTGAAGATTCTGGTCGGGTACTGCAAAGTATCTCGCCAATGTCTTTACAGGCTCTCAGCTAAAATCTCCATTAGTGCTCTCTGCGACTTCGCTAGGAGTGCTTCAGTAGATTCTCTCTGCCATGGCTGTTCTCAGACCTCGAGTATTAAAGTGAATGATCATCAGAGGTTCTACCCTGAACAGCGACTCCCTCCGGTAAATCCGCACACTAGGCTTCACTGGGCATCTGTGTGCCACCCGGCCTGGGCGCGCTGGTCGCTTTTTTGTACGAACAAATCACCGTGTTAGTGGCACGTGTTAGACCACTGCGTGGTGAACAAACCAGAATCTACTGCAATTCTGCGCTGAGGCTCATCATAAGGCGATCTCCTCTCGATGCTCCTGAAATTGCGTCGTATAAGTGTGCCTGCTCCAACAGCGCGTGTTCAAAGCAAAAGCGAGATGAGTGAGATAACGGGAACACAGCGTGTTCGCAGTGCCATCCGAACGTTCCTATGCCGTGTACGACACAAAGTCAGCGTCTTAATGGCGATACAAAACGAGTTCGCCGCTCAGGAGCTGCACACCGATGCGTCCTCTTTATTCCTATGTCATGCTCTGCTGTGAAAGATTGTCCATCGGCATATATATTCTCAACTCGGCTTTGTACTCAGGATCGGACCTGGACCTCTAAACCACACCACACGCTTCACTTTGACTTCGTCGGCTATCTCGCGGCTTCGAGTACGTATTTCGTTCCATCAACATTTGTCTTAACCGCCTCCATAGGATGAAACTCACAAGACGGCACCTGTTTCAGCGCTGTGTCCAGCATGAAAGTCATGTGATCGACTCCAGTCGAGATTGCTTCCATACACTTACGATAGATCTCGCCGTACATCGCCAATTGTAAACGGCTGTTCGCTTAGGCCATATAGGAACAAGGCGCTGCGCAAAATCGTCTTGCTTTTTGTCATCACAGACACTAAAAACATCAGGAATTCTCACGCTGATATTCGCGGATTCTCCAAGAAACGTTTTGTAGTCGAAACCCGTTTGTTCCGCCGGAAGAGCCCGTACTCGCAGTGATTAGTTAAAGTTTTATTGTTAAAGTGCATAAAAATCACGCTTAGCCGTCCTCATTAGCATACAAAGCGAAACCATCGCAATATGATCTTCTGTAATAGCGTCGCGTGACGACAATTTAGCCTTTTACGCTCAAAGCGCAAGAACAAGTTCAACTGCATTTTTTTGGTAGTCTACCTGAATTGAAGTAACCCGGACTAATTTATCAAGACGGTACGCGACTAGAAATTCCTCGTGCGTCGCGGGACCCCTGATGGTACAAGTCCCAACCAATGCCATTTTTTGCCAATTACGCCAAGTTGTCGATCAGCAATAAGTATGTCGTCCGCCATGCCGACAGAGCTTCAGCAAGGACATGACTCCAGAAGCTTCACTCCTTTGTTGGCATAAAATCAAACAATCCTGAAACAGCGACAGAGTTTTTTTACAACTCTGTCTGTGTTAACTCACCTTGTACTTCAACTGAACATGTGTGGGGGTCAAGCGGTTCTGATCTAGCATGCCTTACGCAATTCAGACAAAATACCAAATCTCTTGCAAATAGGGGCCTTAAATATGGTAAAGCATTGGTTGGTTTATAATAATCCTCGTTAAACGCATTTGCAGGCGTCGAAGGATTTGTTCTGAGAGTATCTCATCTACGCGAAATAACAGTACCTGCCTCGAGACTAATCCATTTTGACGGAGTGTAAAGCTCTGAAGCACCGAACCTTGCGCACGACGATCTCTCTGCAGTAGCATACACATCTTACTTAGCCGCCTTAGCTCATCCTACTACAGTTATCATCTGCGCTAGCATACTCACCTGACAGAAGCTTAAAATACAAGTGATTTCCGTATCAACGTCTTAAGTATATATTGTATAACTTAACTTACGAATATCTTTTGCGTCGATTTAAGAGTGAAGTTGCGCCGTTTTATACAAACTGCGACCACACATTCGCCCAATGAAACAACCTTTTCTCTTAAAGTCTTAGGAATTACGCCCAATCGAGTATAACAAACGCAAAACCCTCCTCCGTGAGCAGAAGCGAACCTATGCATAAATAAACAAATGTCTTTTTTACATTTTAGAAAAATATCTTAAAATAATATTTAAAATTCCTTGTATTCCGAGCACCCACAATAAAAAATGGAATAATTGCTCCTCTCCTCTCGATGGGAGTCAACATCGGAATCTATGGTGTCGTCACCTAAATCTCTAACCAACCTGGTCTACAAGCTTTTATACTCAACAACATGCACAGGTTCATGTTAATTAAGTTAGCGTATCAGTTGATTTAATACCACACCTTTATAAACAGCGATGTAAATGTCACAGTCTGAAAGGACATAAAAGCCGTACTCCATGTTACACAGAATACTCGCTCTAAAAATCGAAACATACCTTAAAAGCTCTAGCTGAGCCATCACGAGAAAATTATTCTAGATTATAAACTCTCAGCATCGCTCTTAGAATAGGCAGAGCGAAATGATGCCATTCCTCACTAATAATACATTGTAGCATACCGTTTTCCTTCTCGTGATTAGATTTTAGAGAATAAGCTATACAATCCGAATCCCTAATGTGTGACAATACTGATTCCCCCTGAGTAAATACCCCCAGGGAACCTAACAGCTATTCATCTGAAAATCACACCTGCATGCACAATCTTGTCCTACGTGGGTCTCAAAATGCAACCGGCAAAAAATATAAGCAATTACCAGATCAAAAAAACGAACCAGCCCTAATAGGTTTATCCTCAGGTCTATTTGAGACCAGAGTCGTTGCGCAAAAGAATGAACTAACTCAAGGACCATAGCAACGATAAAGCCGATACATATCGGGTGCACTATTGACAGCATTCCGTTTCTTAATAATATCAGTGTTCGGTACACTAAAACAATAACGCACAACGCTCCCCAGTAGAGTAATCTACAACGCTAGACAAAGATCGATAGACACAAAGCCGAACTCGAACAACAGTAGTGCGGAGACATGCGCAAAAAAAAGGACAGTCCAGGATTAGATACACAGAACACCGCTAAGATCCCGGTCTTTACCACATTTCTATTCATGAGCAATTACTCAGATGTTACGCTTAATACTCATGAACTATAGTGAACGTGCTTGCGAATCTTATCATGACACCATCTGTAGACGCACTACGACTAGTAAAAGGATGGCTAAATCTGTATAATATAGATATGCCAACAAACAACGAATACCGATATTCTCTCTTCGCTGACTTAAACTCACGACTGGGCACGAAACTTACGAACTTACAAACTCGTCGTCACGATGGCGGTGAGTTATTTATAAAACCTTATCCCGTATCTAATAACGACGAAGCGAGAACCAATTATGCATGAAGAATGCAACAGACAAACATGGGAACTGAGGTTTATCGCATAGCGCAACTCCACTCGCTCGCTATACCGCAAGAGAAGATACTATAAGCAATGTAACATAGTGCTGGGATGTGCGAAGGTCCAGAGAGCAGTAAACGGCATGTCTATGAGATATGTTTTTACCTGCCTCACCTCCCTATTGGTCGTATATCGGTGAGGATTTAGCCCAATAGATCTCCGATCACTATGATTTACACAGCCAGTCACTATAATAGAATTTTAAGAGTCGGTTTTTTTTATCAGACCTGTTTATTCGCACAGTCTGTCTCAGAAATCTGTCGCATCTCTCTGATACGAGTCGTCGAGTCGTTCAAGAAGCGCCCAGTCATACAGCACGAAAACGCTGCGTATGATGGTGTTAAAACTCTCATCACCAATCACTTCGCGATCGAACGGAGATAGTGTCTCACGTTACTGCTTTGCTAGTCTACTTGTATCGTCGGATGAGTAATAATGTTGTTCTTACTCATCTTTGCGCTGCTCCTCTTAAGTCTTATAGCGATCACGGGGCTTACTACTATATTAGTTTAGGAATAACTGTAGACTTACAGTGTGAGTGAACTTCTTCCGACACTAAAGCGTCTCAAGGAACATAGTTTCCTGTATACATACGGATATCCTGATTCTTACTCTGTTGGTTAATATCGCAAGAATCTCGAAAGTAACTCTGCGGTGTGTGAGACCATTCGCACATGCCGGTAATATTGGTATAGATCTATCGATACGGTTATGTGCTCTCGCATCTTAGGTAAGCAGTTAGCGAAGTCAATACCTCCCGATCTCCAATGTCGTCGATCCTGGAGAAATACATTTATTCTCCCATGACACGATCCAGCTTCAAAACATATGTGTACAGTCATGGCATTGTGAGGTACTTACTCCCTAGGACTACCTGACAACTCCTCCATTACAGCGTATGATAAGATAGAGAATACACTTATCGACCTTCCTTACAATCTCAAGCGTAAGTATTTGTCTCTCCTGTTCTGCTCCTGTATCATCGTACCATCAGACAACTCGCCCCAAACTGATCTCAGCCTATCCTCACACACACATATACTTTATTTATGTTCTCTTATCTCAGTGCTCGCTCGAATCACTAAACTGTCTGCCACACGCGCTCGCATGCCTGCACACACTCTCTCCAACCAAAAACTGCTATTTCTGTCTTGCTTTTTACCAACAGAGTGCTCTCTCGGCATATATCGTTGATTCTGTGACTAATATGTGAGAATCCAACATCGAGTTCAGAATGTCTCAGATTAAACGATCCGTATAGTCTCACTTATAATGCATTAAGCAAATGTACGCGACATTCAATGACTTAGGAAAAATAACAAGCCTACTTACAATTTGATTGTATGTGAATTTATCGAACTTCTCAAGAAAACAATCAGGTTTATCAGTAATATATAGAACCTTACCTGTGCTGAAGCTCCAGCGTTGATTACGTTTCCTTATCACTTTCCTTAATACCTTCATGTATGCAAAACATATTCATCTAGCAATTCCCAGGCATCTTTACTTCGCAAGTTTATTATCAAAGTGGCCTGCTGAAAATAAATATTTTCAGAAAGAGAGATACCACATGGCATTGGTTTGTTCTTAATTCAAAGACAAAGAACCTCAAAGACATATATGATGTTTATAACCTGTTCATTTAATCAATAAAAGCCTTGCTTTTTTACTTTCTCTCTGGATAAAGTGGTAAATCGACAAAAAACCAGGCAATCTAAATGTAAAGTATATAAAATTAGTCAATACTTTAATCATTGGAGCGCTGTAGGATCTCTCTATTTTTTTTTCCATTTCCTTTAGAGTTTCGTATCTGAATAACACGTCCACTAGTGTTTTGTAAAATGTCATCAGAAAACCTCTTGCATATTTGAAGAAGCCTATTTGACACCCAGAATGCAAACCGGAAACCATCATTACCATCTATGAAAGCCGATATTGAAGTTGGCGGTTAAGATGAGAAAAACCTTTATCTTGCCATTAATTATAGCTTCAACTATATCAATTGGTTTAAAATCACTTTTTAAAAAGATTAGATGGGATGACCTTTGGCAACATGCGATGAGGTGTCTGTGTCAAATTTACGAAAAAAAATCGAATTTTAAAACTGGCTTGTTTATAATTTCTTTATCAAATAAGAGTATATATTTTTTTCTTTAACGCCACATACAAATCCATAAGGCGAGCGACCTTGCCAAAAAGAAACACCTCTTCTGTTTCATTATAAATTACCTGGCGGCAAATTAGCGCCAAATCCTATAACAGAAGGTTCTCTTTAAAGCCTAATTAAGCCATCGTTAATAAATTTAAAAACCTTTACAACAAATGAACATCATCTGTCCATCGAAACTGTGTTCGTGCTGCTTCAAAAAATATGAAAAAAGTGCTTGAGTTCATTCTGATCACCTCCTAAATTTATCATCTTAAAAATAGGAATATATTTTTGTAAAAAACCATTCATTGTTTTAATATATTCTCGCACAATACTTATAGCATTTCTCATGCGCAGGTATTGCAGCGCAATCTGAGCGATATTTATAAGGTAGTGTTACTTCTATTCTGGGCATTTTTTAAGACTAACTATACACTGCCTAAGATGTTCTAAAACCCTGTCGTATACATGTTAAATTGAAATATGGGGCAAACAAAAAAAAAACCACCCCTTTAATTATAAGGTAATGACCAAAAAATATTTAACTAAGGCATGCTCTTGCCATTTCTTAAATTTAGCATTACGCTTATTAAATCAAATATATGAACTCTTGTGGATCACCAATGTGCTTACGCGTTGGTGTCCATGAAGGAGTGGAATGTCGGCATTTGTGTAGCGTGTTTGTTAAGCGCGATGTGCGAAGTCGATGAGTAATGAGGTGTTGTTTTGGGACCGAGCGTTGAAATCATGGAATGCGGCGTTCCGATTATGATTGTGTTTCTCAGTGAGATCAGAGCCGTCGTGAACGGCACTGGTGGGCGCCGTTCATCGAGATAACTAAGAGGAGACATCGCGGCTTAGTGGGTAAGAGGGCCGTTGAGCTAGTTTGTGCGCGTGAAGTTCTCTGCGTTGTCACCGAAAGCTGCACGCACGCTCCCCACTTGGGTATCAATACCATTAGGGAGCTGTACAACCACTCAGTTAAGTGGCTAACTCCAGCGCTTTATTTACGTGATCTATATTTAAAAATTTCTGCCAAACTGGTTAAACAAAAGCGATATTTTCCGCATATAGAACCCTCACTTAAATAAATGCATCTGGCACAAAGCCGACGGTATTTTGCCACTTTCGTTTTATCTCTAGTGATGACTTCACCATCAACTTTAAGCTCACCTTGCTGTGGCGTAATAGACAAAAGAATAAATCAATAGCGGTTGATTTTACCAGAACCTGAGCACCAACCAAGTCCAATGACTGATTGCAGGAATTGTCATAAGAAAAGCCCTCAAAGCTGGAGTTAGATTTATTGCGGATAGGTAAAAAGTGAATATCCGATAAGGAAATGTCATTTTTCAATGAAATCAATACTGAATTTTTTATATTTCAGATACAATTTACTTCTTTTTATACTGAATTCTCCAAGTCTCGCTTCTATAGAATCAAAAGCGCCTATATTTACTTTATTGAGCTACACTAGAATAAACTTGTTTGAAAGTGGCAGGCAGCAATTTAAAAGCAGCTAAAAGCGTATACAGCAAATTGGAAAGTACTGTACCTAAGTCCCCTTCGTGTAACTGATTAATAACAGTACTAAAAACAATCATAGAGCCAAAGCAACCAACTCCATAAAGTAACGTGGAACTGCCCTATCGGCCAGTATTGCTTCTCTAGCATACGCAAACACCTCTGCCTGTCTTTCAAAACGATCAACAAAAATCGTGTGTCGTTTAACAGCAACACATCTTTTAATACCACCAAACCCCTCATTCATAAGACGAAAGCGTTCGTATAGGCAACTGACATTTCAATCATTTATCTCTAAACGATTTACGAACTAGTGTGTAGAGCGTTCATATAGCAACAAAACCAAAACAATTAGTAAACCGGCGACGCTGTCAGCGGGGCATAAATCAAAAATACTGATTGAAATGAAAAAAAGCCAAACAACTTTGGCATTCATTTGGCATGAGAGGCTGAACAATATCATCGGTTACCACGCATGGCTTCCCGTTTGATACTTTGTTTCGTTAAATTGCGGCTGCTACTACTGCATGAAAAAAAGCAACCCGCTGCAATATAAGAGCATAAAAGACGATCAGCAAATTTCAGTTCCACTGGTAGTTCCGTAGATTAAGCTAACTTCCAAATAGTTATACATTGAATAATTGTTTGAAAGACTTAACATCACCCAATACAGCTAACCCTGTAAAAAACAAAAAAGCATTTAGGTTGGTTGATCCAGAAAAAAACATACAGCCTTGCAAATACCCCCATTTCCCTCTAACAAATTCTATATTGCCAACCAACGCCATAAAAAAGGTGACAATAAGGCAATTACCCAAGCAGTCAGTAAATGCCATTACTACCACTAAAAAACTGAAGTAAATAAAATTGCCTACGTTGACTCGATGTGAACAAAGAAAACAAACTGGAGAATCACCTTAAACATGTATCGCACATCCAATCTGATAAAATGCAAAAAACAAAAAAAACACTGAATTATCCCTATATAATCGAACACCTAACACATTCATATTATCTAAAACTATTTTAAAACAAATTATATAAAATTATATAAAAAATTATATGGAACCAAGGAATTTTCGCTTAGACTCAAGCCCCCTAACGAAAAACAACCTTTATTAATAAAGTCAAGGCTTTTACCCCACAAGCAGCGAAAAACCAAATCGTAAAGAGATTGAATATAACTTAACTTAACGTAACTTA
>Ga0163217_1061039_pt1 | contig 11526 bp, 13 predicted proteins | sample SynspAceP_FD_185933 | JGI IMG/M metagenome (GOLD analysis project Ga0163217, IMG submission 185933) | Saline lake microbial communities from Ace Lake in Antarctica - Synechococcus sp. Ace-P (PacBio error correction) | ecosystem: Environmental > Aquatic > Non-marine Saline and Alkaline > Saline ... | reverse complement strand
CGGTCAAACAGCGCAGCGGTTCCACATCGCCAGATCTTACGTGACTTTAATCATAAGAAGGATTTTTGCCGCCGAGCTGGGTTCACTCATCCGGCCTACCTTTGCAGCAGCCGACACGCATCACAAACTACCGCCCATGTTGATTTCCCCATGTACGGAATCTGATCTGACGAGAACGGCATGGCTGTTCTGGTACGACTCAGCGCCTTTCCGGCCAGTTATGGCTGGAGAACGCATTACCCTGGCCGCGTGCCCAAGTATCTACCGCCAAGCGCCCATCAACCGTCTGCCGCTTACCAGCTCAACACCGTTGCCTGCCGCTGCGGCCGGGCGCGAGCAACCGAAATATCGTTCTCCTGTCGCCAGCCCTGGTCACCCAGGCTATCTTCGAACATGGCCTGCGGCCAACCTACATGAACTTCTCGCTGTCGGACGGCGATTGACCTGCGCGTGCGTGAAGCCAGGTATCAGTACTACTCTGCGGTTTGACCCAGGTCGACGTGATGTCCGGCAGATTCAACGACCCCTGGTGACCCGCTGGAAGCTGCGTCCGGATTCGCTCCTGGGTTGTCCCGGGCCTGCTGCAGGCTGCACGTAATGCGAGGCGCATTTGCCAACGCCTGGCGCGGGGATTCTGAACATCCGCGTGGCCGCCTTCCTGCCCGGGCTTGGTGCAGCGATTGCTCGGACGAAACCTTTGCTGCTGCGCTGCCGCGAGACGCTTCTGGTAGTGCAACGGTGAAAGCCTTACGCAGTCAGCCAGTCCTGACGAATGGATATTGCGCGACATCAGCCAGCCGGGCAAAAAGCGTTCAGAGCGGGCAGATGAGCCTGGAAGCGATCACGGGTTACGCCGCGATCTTCAGCGACGGCCTTATCATGCATGACGCGCAACGGCCGATTGGTCGTCGGTCCACCCCTGGATTCAATCCGCAAAACCCGAAAGCTTGAGCGGTCGAGCAACACCAACGCTGCGCTTTTCAGCTCGTCGAAGCCGGGATGATTTGGGCAAACCTCGTGCACAGCGCAATTTTCGCGTTATGCCCGCGTTTGGCCTGGGTAGGTGAGCCCGGGGCGCCGTGATGCAAACCCACCTCAAGGATGTCTGGGTTCTGGCCCCGGCTTCCACAGCCGCATATCAGTATGCTACGCCAGGCTCAGGTTCCTATTGTGGTCACCCGCGACGTAAGGACCGGCCTTGCGAGTCGCGAGAGCATGTTCTGGATGGGCCGCTATGGCGAGCGGTCTGGATGACCGCGCCCGAACTGCTGCGCGAGGCGCTGGGACGCTGTGGCAGGTGGAATGAACCGCCACGAGTGTCAACAAACAATATTTTGCGGACCTGCTGGCCGCACTGGAATCAGCCTGGATTCCTGAAAACCCTTGAAATGACCTGGACGCGGCACGGCGGCCATGCCGCGCTTTATCCTCCCGAGCATATCTGACCCGAGACCGATTGCTTGCTACGTTTTGCCATGACCAGCCAGAAAGGGCTGCCGACGCTGTTCAGTCACTTCGTGCGCAACAGCGAGCCGTGCGTGATCATCTGGGGTGATGACAGTTGGCGGGCCATCAATAGTCTGCGTCAGCGCTTCAACAGCATGCCGCGGCACTCGGTGTGGTAGTAGCCAGCGTCTGTGGAAAGCCATGGTATGGAGCTGTCAGCCCTTTTCGGGCTCTGTAACGAGGACCATGCCGCACCACTACGGCTGCGTTTTCTGGAACATAGGGCGGCTTAATGCGAGCGCACGCTGGGCAGCTTGCAGCTGTTGAAGCCTGCCCTGCTGACCGCCGCCAGCCAGCATCCTGTGGAAAGTGTTTGCTACGCGATAATTTTACCGTGTCCGCGCCGGTACGCTCGCAATTGCATCCTCAGCGATTTCTCGATCTGCTTGTTCGAGAAAACCAATCCAACGCTCGCGTCGCTTTACATGCTCAAAGTCTTGAGCGTCAGATCACCACGGCTGCCGACGCCAGGTAAATTCGCCCACCGCAACCTGGAAAAAGCGTTGATCCAGTCGAGAGGCGACCAGCCAAGGCTGCACTGGTGGAACAGTCGACATTGCTGGCCAATCTGGAAAAGTTCGAAGAGCCAGGAAGCACTGGAGCTGAGCTGGCTGACAGTTGATTGAACCGAGTCGCGAATTGTCCAACGCCATATCGCACAGTCAATTTCAGTCATGTTTGAAACCACCCGAAGCTGTCACCATGCAATACAGCAATAACTGAACAGGGCCTCGGCAGATGAAATACCAGTTACCCACAGCACGCTCTATGAGCTACAGCGGCCTGTCAGCGAGCCAAACGAGGCCCGCATTTTGCCGCGCAAGCCTGCCGTGGCATGGTGCACCAACGCCAAGGTAGAGATTATCCCCTAGCCCGGTAGAATGCGCGAGCGCGTGGATTTCTTGGCAATCGTTGGGTATTTTTCCCTTAATCGCTGCACGATGAAACTGCAGTGAATGTCACCAGCGATATCGAAACCCGTCCTCGGACGGCCACTCCAGGATTTTTCTCCACCATCGTCCTGGAACAGCGGTGCGGGAAACGGCTGCGGTATTCCGTTACAAAAGGTTTAAAAAAATTTCCCCCCCGCGACTGCCGTTGAGCGCGGCTGTATATGCTCGACTCGCGTCATCACCAGCACGAAAGCCCTGGCGACCTATTGCGGTCGAGTAGCTTTATCGGGCCGTAAACTTGCTTTGATCGGTGCTTGACTCAACCAGCGATTTCATGCGAGTTCGTCTACGATCCTATTTCACACGGTCGCTACGCCGCTGAAGGAAGTCCTGCAGCCGCCGCGGCGTTTGCCAGGACTTCGCCTCAGCCTGGCGATCGGGCGACTTGCGCTCGCTGGGCCTGGGCTGCCCGCTACGTGAGGGTTACATGGAAACCATGCCGCCGGGAAGGCAGGAGAAGCTACTCGGCGCCGAACGCCACCCATGCCTGGCTGGCGGGTTTTATTCCCCGGTTGGGCTGGCTGGAAGATAGACCCCACCGAATGGCTGCGTGCCGGATGAGCGTTACATCAACATCCAGGGCTGGGGTCGGAATTTGCCGACGTCACGCCGCGTCAAGGGAGAATGAACCGGGGAGGGGAACCACAGCTACGGTGGCAAGGGATGTGTTGCCGGTGCGGGACGAGCTTTGGTGGCGCGCCGATTTAGGTTTTGGGGCTCTGCTGAGCACCACGCTTGATGCGGTTGCAGCGCAGACTGAGGTTTGTTTTCGTAGACGATGGATTCCCGCCTTTCGCGCACTTGCTGTCCGGAATAAAATTTGGGGCTAACTGGAAGGGTTGCAGCGCTGAGTCTGAGGGTAAAACCCGTTGATGCGACTCAACAACTCAGCGATGCAAAAATTATACAAATTACTCGATTTGCCGACCTTTTGAAAAGGTTTGCCCGCCCCCGTTTTTGAAAAACACGTGCGCCAGTTCGATGCAGACAAGCACTGCAAAGGCGTTCAAGACCTGGGATCAACTCATTGCGCTGATGTACGCCCCAGATCTCTTGCGGGCCACCAGCCTCAGAGAGGTGGAAGCAGGCTTTAACAGTCAGAAGCTGCACCATTTTACCACCTTTGGAAACCCGCAAACTATCCGGCGTTTCAAACGCTGGCCGTATTGCCAACACAAGGCGTCCAGCTTGGCCTGTTTGAAGGCCGTGTATGCCGGCAGCTGATGGCCAAGGTTGGCTTATAATTCAATTACGGGCGCCGCTTCGGCAGGAAGTAGCGAAAAAACCCCCTTTTTTTTCTCACTGCTGGATTCCACGGCCCATTCCGCGTAAAAGGGCTGGCGTTTACGACGACTGGTCCAAAGATAACCACAGCCACCGCACCACAGGGGCTGAAGGTCCATGGTACTGATGACTCGGACAGCCTGGACGGCCGGTCGAAAAGCATCTCACGGCGCCGAACGTCAATGACATTCGAATATCGGGCGGCAGATGCCCATTGCCAAGGGTCAGTTTTATGTCTTTACTAAAAAGGCTACTGCGAACAACTGGTGGTATCAGATCCACTGTTCAGAGCTTGCTTCTACACGACTCAGAGAGAACCCGGTATCAAACCTCGAGGAGGACAGGAAAACCCTGCTCATCCCCAGCAACCGCAAAGCATTCTGGGCGATCACTTGTCAGCTTCCAAACAATCGCCGTCCGGCGGCAAACGCATCAACGAGTTACTACGGCACCCCGTTTCGCAAAGAACGGTGGAGCGAAAAGGACGGGCAGGCCCGCGTTGGTGCTAGCTACCAAACGGGACCTGGACAAAACGCCAGCCCCACATCATTTGCCGAAGCGCTACCAAAGCGCGCTGGGCATTGAGCTGTCTTCAAATGGCTGAAGCAAAACCTGAAGATCCGGAGGTTTTTCTCGGCCCGCAGCAAAGAAAATGTCCGTCAAGTGTGCAGGATATTACCGCTTTGTCACGCTATCTGTGCTGCCCAAATGGAAACAGACACTCAGTGCTACTCCAGGTCCTTTGCGGCCACTGCCTGACTGAACGAGAGCAGTCTGGTTTCAGCGTAAAAGAAACAGACCATGAACTCTTGTGCCAAGGCAACGACTAACGTACTGGAACTGCAGCGGATTCAGGGGGCGTTTGCCGTATGAATTTATCCGGACTAGCAGTTGCGCGATAAAGCGCGAATCCATTCTGATTTACAGGTATTGCGGTTCGGCTGGTCGGTATTAAAGGACCATTAAACAGAGCTATCAGACACGATCTGATGGATGGTTCGCCAGATGAACGCTGAGACGCCCATGCTCAACCTCCACCAACCCGGAGGCTGACGTTGGCAATTCAATTGCCGTCCCCTGATGCGATGATCCGCTGATCATAGTTCATCTGCGTGTGGCCCGTTCAATCAGCCCGGCAATGCACTGACGACAGAAGGCGAATTTCGCCGGGGGCTTGCTGGTGCGGCCCGCCAGAGGTTCTTACTTCATCCGCGACCACAGCAAAACGCGCCCGGACTCACCCGCAACGCGCGGCTCAATGGCCAGCGTTGAGCGCTAGCAGATTGCGTCCTCTCGCATGCTGCGAATGGTTGAAGCTGACGATTTCGCCTATGCTGTTGGACTGCTTGCAACATCTTGCCTGATGCGTTGTGGCTTCATCAACCTGCATAGGCTGATCAGATCGGAGGTGGCAACCCGCCTCCTCAAAGGCTGCGTTGGCCTGCAGGGTGATCTGCGATGCCTGTTCGAGGTTGCTGCACTACTTCTCCAGCACGCAGTTGCGTGATTGACTCGTTCAGTAATGTCGAGGGGCAACTTGCATAACGAACTTGAACTTTGCCGTATTCCGTCCCATGATCGGGTTGTAGGTGGCCTCCCAAGCCAAATCGACTCCGCCATTAGCGTGGCGCCGTTCGAACCGGCCGGAAAGAACTGTCGGATGCCTAAGGGGAATTCCAAAATTGGGATTGTCCCGATAGAAGCATCCTGACAAAACCATTGCCGGTGATGCCTTATCCGCTTACCTCCGCAAGGCAGTAACCCATGTCTGAGGAAGTTGTCATGGCCTTGAGAATATTGGCCCGTCCGTGGTGAACTCTATGACGGCCGATCGGGGAAAACGTTCAAGCCGTTGAAACATGCATTTTTGTTCGCGCCCAAGTCATTCCTGTCGATCGGTCACGTCCGTAGGGCGATCTGAGAACCTGAATCGTTTTCGCAGGGTGTCACAGACCGGAAAATTACGAGGGCCTCCAACCACAATGTTTCGCCCGTTTTTGGTAATTCTCGAATGCCCGTGTGGCTTTCCCAGGCGCAAGCTGCCGCCAGAACTCGGCGTTAGCGGTGCAGTCTGCGATTGTCGGCCTGCGTGCAGAACAGCCGGGTGGTGCTTTCCAGATTCTGACAGGGAATAACCGTCGCGGCCAGAAACTGGACCGTGGCGAGTGATGATCACCTCTGCGGCGGTAAATTCACCATGAGCGCGACGTTATCCTTGACTGCCTTGAGTTGCTGGGCTGCTGGGATTCAACCAGGCTTCGAGTTCTGTCGAAGTGATTGGCTTTCTGCTGGCGCTGCACGATTGGAAAGACATGGGGAGCTCCTGCCTTGTGCTGCCGTGTTGCGTACAGCGTCCTGCTGCACACGTTTTGCAGTGTAATGGTCAGGTGTTTTGAAGATGCTAGTCGAAATCATGTAACAGTGCGTGCGCACGATCAAGGTGCAGGGTTTGATGGCTCGCCAGGTGCAGTTTCAATACGTGGGAACACCTGTGCCGTGCCATTGCACGTTTGTCCGCAAAGAACGACGCACCGGTGGAAATGTGCGGCATTGGGTGAGAGGTCAAAAATGCTAACTCGCCTCTCTGTGCACTTCTGCGTGGAATTCGCGAGGCCCGATTGCAGCCTTTCAATGCGTCGCCTGTACCAGCACCCGGGCGGATTCCACCTGCACAGTGACATGCTCGATGCAGGGTTAGTGCTCCTCAGCCATTGGGCTACCAGAGTGGCAGCGTCCAAACGGGTTCCAGTGCCTGTTTTGGGGACTATGGACTGGACGGTCCCACGCAAGGTCTGATCCATTCAGGTCCAGGCGTGGAAAAATGGCCAGCTTCATATATGCCTGGTAGGCGGTTCAAATTCGATTCGATACCGCCTGCGCATTCAACCGCGTGGCGCGGCCTGAAGCAACCACGCGGATCGAATCAGCGTGACCGAGTGCCCCAGGCTTGATCTGACCACCAGCAGGCGGACCAGTATCGACAGCAGCGGATCGAGAATAGTCCAACCCGTCAGCATGTATGCCGATGGCCGCCGCGATGCTGCGACCGAGCCTGAAGCAGATCGCCCACAACGTGCCAACAGGGCGCGCGCAGATTGCCATCGATTGGCCGATTGCGGACCCAGAGCGTCCAGGCCCAGATAAATTCACCAGCAGGCGATCACCGCGACAATCAGCATTGGCCGGCCAATTACCTCAAACCGGGGGCATTGATCGGCTGATGGCTTCCCCGCCGATCCAGACACCAAATCAGCAGGCTGGCCCGTTGGCCAGTGGCCGCAAGCACGCGTATGCGAATGAAAACCATAAGTGCGCGTGGCATCGGCGGTGTTGCGCGCGATTCGGTAGGCGATCAGTGCCAGCAGCAGGCGCGTCGTCGGAAATCCATATGCCAGAATCCGGCAATCCAATGCCAGGGAAGCCTGACAGCTCAGCCGCCCGCCGCTGAATCAGTGCGTAACCGAAGCGTCAGCCTCAAATACCAAATAGCAGGACTCGCTCGTTGGATGTTGTGACGACAGGCGCGATTGGCTGTGCCCGCCTTGCCTCGCCGTGATCATGGATCGCCAGTGCAAGATCCTGCGCACTATTTGCAACATTGACGACTCAATCCAATCATCTCCCAGGTGGTCTTGCTGGTTAACCAATGTCCTAACAAGGTAAAGAGGTTTTTTCTCTAAAGTCCTCTTCATCAAGATAAAACTGATTCTGGCGGTCTTGAAAGTTGAGATCCACCAGCAAAAAATGGCCAATAATAGTCGCCATTTTGGCGCTCCAGCCATGGCCACCTGGAGTTGTTTCGAATAGGTGAGCTCGAAAGCGGCCATCAAAGCCGGGTAGTTGGAAGCGAAAGCGCCATTCAGTTTCAGCAGTCAGTCGGTTTTGGACCACGGGCTGCTCAATGCGCCTCGTCCAATCTCCTCCAGGCGTAGAAAATGCCGGTTTATATCTCTCAGCTCGCCGGTGGCGTTCATGCAGCTCCTCATCGTTGCAACCTGCCGCAGCCCCGACGAATAAGCAGCCTGGGATCCCGATGGGTTGTTGAAGAACTGAATGGCGCGGGCGGCGAGTAGCTTCGTCGTGTTCATCAGTGCAATCGTAGAAGTGCAAGTGATAGTTGGTAGAGTAGCGCCGACGCTGTTCACCCGCGCGGCGGAGCGCCGCAGATCGATGTCTAAGCTCGGCTTTTGATGTTTGTCGATTTCCGCGATCGCGCGAATCTTTTGTTCTCGGGCAACCACGCCTTCGACATCCGGATACAGGATACCGTGTGGGTATCAGCACCGTGTATGCTGTTGCGGCGGGCACATGCGCAAGCAAGTCTTCAAAAGTAGACGCTGTTGTTGCGAGCAGGCGTGTTTACAGCCAACAAAGTGGCAGGGCGAACGCATAGGATGATATTGCGCGGTCCTGAATCGCATAAACTGAAGGCTGTGTGTTCCGTGCAACCCGGCAGCAACTCGCGCCATGCCCGTGCGCCGCTTCATTGCCCACTCCAGTATTCGAGAGACCTCAGGGCTCGACAGAAAAAGCAAACTTTTGGTGCCCCATCCGCTTGGTGGTGTAAAGCCAAAAGGCATCCAGGCGCAGGCGCCTTTTGATACCCTTGCTTGGAAAGAAAACTGGAATGTACTCTCCAATCAGGCGAAAAAGGTTTGATGTTCGCCCGCTAGTTCAAGGTCGAGCTTTGCGCTCGGTAAAGGGGTGCCACCAGACCCCGGTCGATAGTGCCGTTCGGCTGAAGGTCACCCTTCGCGAAAGGGCTCCTTTCTTCCTTGGGATATGAATTCTGGCCAGTCATCCCGGGGGTGATCTTCGCCAAATCGGTTTGACGTGTACAAAGAGCGGCGCATGGCGAATCCAAAGCCCCGTTCTTTGCAGAAAATCCTTGAAACTGCTCCGGATCAATCGGAGGATGCTTTGGATTCACGGTTAGATTTCCGACAGATGTCGTATTTCCCCGCGTGCCCCGAGCCCCGGGCCCTCATGTCCCCCCAAGGTTGCCAAACGCCCGAGCCCCGACTTCCTTGGGGGGCGTCCAGCCGGCGAAAAGCCACCGTCAGGTTTGGAGGGAAGAACGGCCAGTATGTTGAATGCCGCGATGGCATCGGACAAGGGCCGATTTTGATCGCGTAGTGCAGGTCTTTGAGGTTGTTTACCCGATCGTGTTGGAGGTAAACAGATGATGCGTGACTGCGTTGCGTAAAAATCAAATTGGCCTCCAGGTGCTCGCGGGAACTATTCCGGCTATTATGCTGTGCAATGGGTTTCTCGACAATTATCACAATACATACTCATCACTTTTCCTGCGGATCGCAGCATCAAGAATCCCGATGAGCCTTAAGCTGATGCCTTCGCCTGCGGCCCGACGACCAATCAGGATCATTTTTTATTAATTGTTATAACATAACGTTTATATTCTCCCCGGTCGCTATTGCGACTTGCGCATTGCGCACAACGAAAAAAAATTATTCGCACAAAGGGAGCATCTATGCAGATTGCTACATCATCCGTTAGCCTGGTCGGTGGCCATGGCCCACCACTGACTTGCAAGCCGCACCGGCGTTTGCTCAAACTGAAAAGGCCACTGGCGCTTGGATGAGGTAACCGTTACGCTGCGGCCTTGAATACGCGCCCGACGGAGATGACAACGCCGGTGGAGTGCTGCGAGGGACGCATTGACCCAGCGCAACTTTGAAGCGACGCTGGCGATACGCTTAACGCCTGCCGGACATGCTTCGGGGTTCGCCCCGGGTTCGGTCGCCCGTGATACGCGCCTTGAAAGGCCGCCCGCGGATCAGATTTCCCTGAGCGATGGGCTCAAACGTAATGATGCCTCGACCATCACCCAGACCCCATGGCCCATTACTACCGATACGCGCTTGGATTGAACAGGATAGAGTACTTTCAAAGGACGGCGACCCCCTGCTCTTTTAACGGCGGCGGCCGCATTGTTGGCGTGGTTCAATCTGATCTGACCGCAATGGTGCCTACCTACGTGCCGAGGAAAGGTATTGAAGGAATGTGCACCTGCGCGGGCAATGACGGTTGGGACGAGCGCGCCCCGGTGCTGTGGGCGTTGACAAATGGGGTGCGGCCCAGAAAATTGCGGGCATATCGAAGGCCGGAGCAAATCCCGAAGCCCCGAATCCCCTATCGATACCGGAACCCCTTCACGCCAGGAAAGCGCGTTCAAGATTCGGAGTCCTATTCGCTGGGCTTGAAGTTGGAATTGGCCGGAAGCGCGGCTATCTGGGCCGCTGCATTTCAGTCCGCCAGGGGAAAAAGGAGTACGGCCTGCTCGCGCATGAGCATCATCGATTGCCACACCCACCACCAGGACGGAGTGGCACTGTGGCGGTCCACGTGATCACGACGACACCGCGATCATGATCACGAAACCTGAGGCGATCACGGTGCCTATATCAGTATGGTCCCAGCGGCCGCGCGGAATTTGCGCCGGGCCGAGTACGCTGAAATCCCTTCGCCGGTGTGAAGCTGGCCAAGCGCGCGCGCTGTCGCATTACCGATTACGAGCAGACGAAACGAGTAGGGGTGTGGTCGGCACTCGGGTTTTTTGCAGGAACAAAGGGTACCGAAGCGCGTTCTTGGAAAGCTGACTCAATCAGCCTTTCCATGGCTGCGTGCGTGGTCGGTGGGCAGACTTTTCCCGACGTATTTCTCCGGCCGAGGCGAAGAGGATTATTCTGATACCCACGCTGGACTCGAGCCATGCAGTGTTTTGCTGGGAAGAGCTCAAGGTTCGGCGACTGGCGCTATGAGCTTGGGGCGCGGGCATGATGGGCAGGATATTGATCCAACGGTATTCGCGCCGGATGTGGCGGCCACCAGACCGGGTCGCACAGCGGTACCTCGGCCTCGGCTGGCGCGGACCGTGGCGCTTTGCGCCGGGAACTACGCGCTGCCGGTAGCCTTTCACGCTCGCAGCGCTTACCCCCAGTGCGGAGAAGCTTATGCCTTGGAACCGCACCCGGCGACCGGGGTCATCCGAAGTGGGCGATCCCGATTCTGAAGAAGAGGAAAACGGGCGTACAACATCGAGTTCGGCGCTGAGCAATAGCTGCGGGCCTGATCACCTACCGACCTGAGTGTCATCGTAAATTCAAAGATTTTCCACTTTAATCTATTATGGCTGAATCCGGGCACCGATCCGGTGACGGAGTACGGCGAGTTCGGAGTACGCCAGCGTGGACGCCGTGCTCATGGGGTTGAAGGTGTTATAGGTTCGCAGGCCACTGAACGTCTGAAGGTCAGCGCTGTTTGGCGATAGTGGTACGCGGCAAGCTCAAAGGGCGACGGCAATCTGCCCCGCCATTCCTCGCGAAAGCGGTGGCCGGCGTTTGATTCCAAAACGCGATCAGTGCGGGTCTCCCGGGGGCAAGTGAAGCTTACCGGGTGAAGGGCCAGACCCGCCATCGGCAGATTGACGAGACCTCGACTTCGGGTTTTACAACCATGCGTTGGGCCGCTGGTTTGAGCTTATCGCGGTCAGGGCTGGCGAGGAAATCTCGCTACCTTTGCTGTTTATTGGGCCCGCGCCAGATTTTAACCTGCTGGACGAAGGGAAAAAGCCCCGCCCAGCACTCGGGTCCTTTATTTTCAAGAGAAAGTGCTGTTGCTTGCCGGTCGTTAAATCTGGACGGTTGTTGGGGTTCAAAAGTTGACTTTCTAGTTCCTCAAGGCCGTAAAAGCTCGCCTCCGCCCCCCAAAAAAAAAAAAAGGCCCCCGTTTTATTTTTTTTCCCCATCCCATTCCTCTCTCT
>Ga0163217_1015758_pt1 | contig 11526 bp, 17 predicted proteins | sample SynspAceP_FD_185933 | JGI IMG/M metagenome (GOLD analysis project Ga0163217, IMG submission 185933) | Saline lake microbial communities from Ace Lake in Antarctica - Synechococcus sp. Ace-P (PacBio error correction) | ecosystem: Environmental > Aquatic > Non-marine Saline and Alkaline > Saline ... | reverse complement strand
ACCCCACGATAATCAGCATCATGATGACATCGGGACAAGCGACCGACCGCATACGGGCGCGGCGCAGCACCGCCCGGCACGATAGCCTGCACAATTGCGACGGACAGCCAGAGAAAACAAAGAAAGATGATCGACAAAATAAGCTGCGGCCAGCACCCGCTTCCAGAACCCGACGGCGTACCCCTCAAGCTGGTTACGCAAAGGATCGGGCAGGGCTGCCCCAAACGGAGCTTAATGAATCGAGCATGCGGCACTTTCGGTCGTTGCGATATACGCTAACACCTTAACGCAGCGGGACGGGTTCCCGGGCAGGGGCCATCTAATGGGTGGAACTGTTCGAAAAATAGATGAATGACCAGCACGCCGCTGAGATCATTCGACAGGCCCAAAAAACGGCGGCAAAGGTCGAGCTTTTTGCCCGAAACACGAAATACCGATGCCCGCGATGCAGACGATACCCAGCCCCGACCAGATCGCATAGACAATGGCCCACCGGCATCACCTGAGCGTCAGCCCCAGCGATAGAACGAGATCGGCATAACACACAACGACCGCGACAAGTAGGGCCATAGCGCGTAAATTGTTTGCGGAGGCTTGCAGCCCGCGCTGGTGCCCAGGGTTTCGGTCACGATTGGCGATCATCAGCCAGAGAATAATGCATATACCGTGCCCCCATCCTGGTTTCCGAACCCAGTCCTGAGGACGGCGCGCGGGCGGTGTCAAGAGCCGGCGGGTCAGGTGGCGATGTAGCGGTCGCCGGCGGTGGCTTGAAGGTAATGACAGGGTTCAGCACCCAGGCGCCGAGCAAGGAATATCCCACAACGAAGCAGGAAAACAAGGAATAAAAACGCGACCGAAAAAGATCCACCCCATCGGTGAATAGCGAACCATCCCCGCCTTGAACCCCGTGGTGTTCTTGAACCAAGAGCGCGATCACGCCCAAGCCCCCAAGCGGACCCATTATGTCGGGAACATCGCCAGCAGCCCAACCCGACCAGCGCGCCAAATATTACCGCTGCGAGGGCCGGCTCAGCGACTGCAGATCGCAAACCCGTAGGGCCAGAAAATTCGGCTGACAAACAGAACAGCATTGTGACCGAGATCAGCGATTTTGATGGTAAATTCCGCCCCGAGGCGTTTGTAGCCAAAGAAGTAGAACGGCAGGTTGATCAAAAAGAACGACACGCCGAAGGAATACCCCGGAGATAGCGATGATCACCGCCAAGCCCGCCCGTCTGGCCGGTGACAGTCCGGCAGAGGTCAACACGAGATTCCGATTTTACCGCACAGAAATACCCCGAGGCTTAGGCCTTGGAACATCATCAAGCGAGCTTATTTGTGGAGGGGTCAGCATATGTCATATTTGCGCAGATTAGGGCAGCTATGTTGACCCGTCTAGGGGTGCTGCAGTGCCGAAAATAATAATTTCTCCTGTTACATTAGCGTCACGGCTGGGGTCTGCTGCACAGAAAAAGGCCACCCTGCAGGGATGGCCCTTGGTTTTGAGCGGTCTGCTTATTCCGCGCCGAGCGCTTTTCAGGTTTCTCGTCCGACCTTCTCCAGGAAGCCCATTCGTGCGTCAAGCCAGCCTTGGTCGGGGCCGACCAGCAGGCCAGGTCTTTGCGTCATAGAGCCTGATTCCAACCGTATCCACGACCGTCTTTCCCAAGGTTCGGCCCAAAGCGATCAGTTCGGCCGTTTGTCAATCCAGTTTACGGATGCTTGAGCCCGCCCGTCCACGCATAGATAGACGCAATGGAGTTGGTCGAGGTTCCTTCCGCCCTTCTCGGTGTGGCGGTAATGCGGGTGACGGTGCCGTGGGCGGCTTCGGCCTCGTTACAGAGTCTGGCCGTCGGGGGTCATCAGCACGGATGTCATCAAGGCCCGAGCGGCAAGCCAAACCCCTGCGCCACGGTATCGACTGCAACATCGGCCGTCATCAGTTCTTGCACGCCAAACGTAACCGCGCCGTTCCACTTCATCGCACAGGCGACCATGTCGTCGATAGACGGGTTCATAGGGTGATGCCCGGCTGCTTTGAACTTATCTTCAAAACTCGTTTTCGTAGATGGTTGGAACAATTTCACAAGAAAGCGACCGTCGTATTGTTTGCAGGATCGTGTTCTTGGTGCTCAGATAGACCGGCCAGCCCAAGGTTCAGGACCAATAGTTCAGCGACGCGCGGGCAAAGTCGATGATGGATTTATCAAGGTTGTACATTCGCCATAAACGACGCCGGCGTCCGGCGCGTCGAAAAAAACTGCGCTCGATTTCTGTCCCCGTCCTCGCCGGACGAATTCAAGTGTTAACTTGCCTTGCCGGGAAATTTAAAATCGGTCGCTTGTACTGTCCGCCAAAAGGCCGTGACGACCCACGACGATTGGTTTGGTCCCATCCGGCACAAAAGGCGGGGAACGTTCTTGCAGATGATCGGGTGACGAGATCACGCCGCCCAGGAATATTGCGGATCTCCCCTTCGGCGACCGCCAGCATCTCTTTGAGGCCGAATTCCTCGACCCGTAGCTTCGTCGGGGTTGATGGTCGCGCATTTGACGCCAAACACCGTGTTCCTTGATAGCGTGCGCGGCCGTCTATGGTGATCTGTCGTTGGTCTTCGTCGCGAAACCTCCATCCCTAGAGTCGTTAGTATTCAGATCCACGTCGAGATAGGGCAGGATCAGCTTTTTCTTTGATGAAATCCCACAATGATGCGGCGTCAGTTTCATCACCGTCGAGCTCAACGATCGGGTTTTCCACTTTGATCTTGGTATCGTCTGCCGGTCCTTTGAGGTGAAACTGTTCACCCGCATAGCCTATACTCGGGCACGAAATGCCTAGTCGGTATTTGCAATGTATACTGAAAGAGAGCCTGTGCTGTTTGCAGATACCGCAGCCTGCAACAGGGGTGTGACGCAAAGGAGAAAGGTCGGGCAGCTAACGGCAGGGGGTTGCTAGCCGGCGGGCGCGAACCCATGCAGAGACGCGGCCTCGTGCGAATTTTCCCACAAGCCCGGCGCGCCGGCCTTGATCTAGAGCCCCGACCTTTCCACGAACTGGTGCTTCCGCTGACGTTTACTATTCGAACCAGCTTGCCACCCGGCCTGCAGCAAGTTTTGCATGGGGGGCTGGAAACGCGTCCAACGATTTTGCAAAGCAGGGCTGTGGGGGTCTTATTCGCTTCGAACTCTTCCCATGTGGCACGAAGAATTCGTCGCGTTAAATCGTTGGAAGAAGGCCAAAAATCCGGTCAGCGGGCAAGCTGGTCCTGGGCCTCCATATCGGCCGCATCGTAGCTGCCAAAGTCGGGTTGTCGCCTGCGTCAATCTCGACGAGGTCATGCAGGATCAACATTTTGCATGACCGCGCGGTGATATCGACGCCTTCGCCCCGCCTGATCGCCAGCACCAGCGCATAGAGCGTCAGGTGCCCAAGCTGTCGTTCAGCCGAATTTTCCGCCCGCGAGCATCCGCATTAAAAGCGTCCCGCGTGTGACGACTTGAGCTGTCTGCTTCGTTAAGAAGGGCCAATCTGTTGCTTAGTCGGTGGTCATACGTCAGCTTTCTTTTGCGCGCGTGCGCGGCAAAAAGCGCCTTGGGATAAAGTCACGCACCCTGTCCGCAGAAAAGCCGCGTACGGATCGCTGTGACCAAAGGCTTCTTCCATGGTCTGCACGACGCGCCCAGAAACATGCAGCGGACTTCGCATAAAAGCGCTTCCTGTCCGGTTTCGCGTTGTACTGCCAGACATTCTTCGGGCCAGCTGATTGGCCAGATCGACGGACTGCTATCCGCCCATTAACGGTCGTTTCCGTCAGGGCGGACGTTCACATAGTCCGTGGTCGACTGATGAAGCGTATCCATATGCGCTCTTCAAAGAAGTGCCGGCACCCTCGACTTCTTTGGTGGGGTGATTGTGATGCTCCTTTTGCTCGTGCAATTTATTCACGAGGTTCACGAGTATTCAGGCCGGTGGTGCTACGCGGTCAGCCGTCCCGTTGATCACCAAAACCGGAAGCCGGGCAGGGTGCGAGGAAAGCTGAAGTCATACATTGTTCGCAGGGCGTGTGCGACAGAGATGAAGCCCGCTGATCTCGGGGCGGCGCAATCAGGCAATGATGCGATCCAGGCGCCGAAACGAGAAGCCCGCAACCCAGCAGTGCTTTGGAGTTGTTGTTCATCGACTGCAGATAATCCAGCGCTGACGCTGCATTCAGAGAGTTCACCGACGCCTTGATCGTATTCGCCCTTGACTGCGTCCCACGCGCGGAAGTTGAAGCGCAAACGGTGAAACCCAATTGTAGAAGGCTTAGTGCATTATTATACACGAACCCTTATGGTTCATCGTCCCGCCGGAATTGTGGGTGTGGGTGAAGCAGAATGCGATTGGCCGTCGCGTTCTTTTTGTGGATGGTTTAGCGCCTTCGAGGCGGCCTCGGTCCGGCGAAAAAATAACCTCGGGCTATGAAGCGTCCTGCTTGGGGTTCTAAGTTGCAGCGGGAATAGTTACGAATTCGCTAAGCAAGTTTAGAACGGTTCAACTTGGTGGATCCACCTTTAACCGGGAGGTCAGACATTTGCGTTTTAGGCATTTCTGCGTTCCCGTCAATCAAAACAGGCGCCTTTGGGAAAGGGAACACTGCAATGAAGCTGTCTACCAAGGGGCGGTATGCCATGTCGCGCTGGCTGATATAGCGTTGCCAGCGGCGGACCGCCTGAGTCAATGCTGCGGCGATATCGCGGCCGTCAGTCCATTTCCCTGCCGTACTCTGGAACAGCTTTCGTTCAAACTGCTCGGGCCGGAGGCTGCGTGGCATCGGTGCGTGGCCCCCGGCGCGGCGGCTATCGTTTAGCGCGACCAGCGACGGAATATTCGCGTTGTTGATATTCTGGCGGCGGTCGATGAAAAGGTTCGACGCGATGCATGCGTGGGGCAGGTGCCTCTGGCGGTCGTCAGGCAGTCGTGCGCAATCCCTGAACCAAAACCGTTGTGGGGAAGGGGTTTGAGCGCGCAGGTCTATGTTACTTTGCACCCAGACGCGGCTGTCAACGTTGTCCGCGCAACGAGCTCGCCCCCTGTCCGGCGGTGCCGAACCTTCTTTGCCATCGTGGACGAGGCCGAACTCGGAATGAGGCGACGCTGTCCCTCACACTCCCTGGAATTTAGGACCATTCTGGAAGCTGTATGAGAACCTATCTGGATCATAACGCGGACCCACCACCGCTGAGGGGCAGAGGCGCGCGCGGCCCATGCTGGCGGCGATGGATTTGTGGCGGGCAATCCCTCGAGCGTCCATTGCCGAAGGGCGTGCAGCCAAGATGATGGTTGAAAAAGGCGCGGGGGCAGGTGGCCGGACTTGGTCGGCTGCGATGTCTCGGAAGGTGATCTTTACCAGCGGGCGCCCACTGAGCGATTACAGGCGTGGTTCAGGACTCTTACCGCGGTGACCGGCGCGCCGCATTGACTGAAGCGGTGCGGCATCTGCGTTTTGCCCTGAGGCAGACCAAATGCCCGTGGATCGCAATGGTCACGTGGATTGACCGCGCTGCCTGGACGGTGCTTCTGGCGGGGGGTGGACGCTGGGTGGCTCTTGCAGCGGGCCAACAGCGAAACGGCGTGCTGCAGCCTGAACACTCTGTGCGCCGAGCTGTCTCGTTTGGCGCGTCGCCCGCCATCCGTGTTGCGCGATGCGGTGCAGGCGCGGGCAAGCTTTTCCGATCTTGGGCTTGGCGGTCAGAGTCGGCGTCCATGCCACATTGGCGCCTCGGCGCATAAGTGGGCGGTCCCAAGGGGATCGGCGCGTTGATCGCGGGGCGCAATATACCCCTGGATTGATGCAGCGATGCTGCGCGGGGGCGGGCAGGAGCGGGGCGTCTGTTGCAGGGACCGAAAAACGTCATCGGATCGGCGGCTTGGTGCTGCTTGCGCGGCAGCGGCGCAGGATTTGGCGGATGGTGTCGGAACGGGTTGCAGACCTTAGGAAATGTTCTAGCAGGAAGGCTCTTTGAGGCTGCGTCAAAGAAGACTATTTTTGTTGGGGAAAGATGTGGCGCGTTTTGCCGAACACCTCTTGCTTTATCCACGCCTGGATGGCGCGGTGGAGACGCAGTGATGCAGATGGACCTTGCGGGGGCTTTGCGATCAGCGCGCCGGGTCTGCCTGTTCCAGGGCAAGGTGGCGACAATCGGGTGTTGACGCCATGGGCTTGACGAGGCGTGCGCATCTTGTGGCGTGCGCGTGTCGCTGGGGCCGGACACCACAGAAGAAAGACGTCATTGCGTTTTTGTCGACGCAGGGACCGCGAATTTGAAAAAAACACGAGGGGCGCGGGCCGCTTGATGCGCAACCCGCCAGTTGAAGGATGAAAAGCATGGATAGCACATTGGTTCAAAGACGTAAATGATGGCGTCAAAAGAAGGTGTCGATCAGGGGACACGTGGATTGCCTTGCGCGGAAGTCGGCGGTTGCTTATAAATACGGGTTGCGTCATCCGTATCGAGATTGACTTATTGCCCCGCGGGTCTGAACGTCGATATCGTCAAGCTGATCTCGGAAAAAATGAAGAGCCGGAGTGGATGCTTGAATGGCGTCTGGCGGCCTATGAAGGCGCTGGTTTGACCAAAGAAAGAGCCGAATTGGGCGATGGTGGACTACCCCTGAAAATCGAACTTCAGAACCGTGATTACTATTGCGCGTCCCAAATCCATGCTCGGTCAGCCCAAGTCCCTGGACGACGTAGAATTCCAGCTGCTCGAGACCTTACAGAACTGGTATCCCCTTGAAAGAGCAAGCCATTTTCTGGCGGGCGTCGAGGGTGCAGAAACATGGGCGATGAAACCTCGCAAAGGTTGCTGTGGACGCCTGTGTTCGATTCTGTTTTCCGTCGGGGACCACCTTTCAGGACGAGCTGAGGAAAGGCTGGCGTGATTTTCTGTTCGATCTCGGAAGGCGATTCCGCGGGCATCCGAACTGGTCAAGAAATACCTGGTCTCGGTCGTGCCGGTTGAATGATAACTTCTACGCGACGCGGAACTCGGTGTCTTTTCAGGACAGGGCGTTTGTCTATATTCCGCCGGCTTGTGCGCGTGCCCGATGTGGAACTGTCGACCTACTTTCCGTATCAACGCGGAAAACACTTGGCCAGTTCGAGCGCACGCTGATCATCGCCGACAAAGGGTCCTATGATGTCCTACCTCGGGGTGTACCGCGCCGGCAGCGGACGAAAGCCAACTGCACCGCCGCGGTGGTCGAGATCAATCATCGAAGAAGGACGCCGAGTGAAATATTCGACCGTTCAGAACTGGTATCCCGGTGACGAGAACGGCAAAGCGCGGGATCTATAACTTTGTGACCAGCGTGCCGATTGGCCGTGGCGACGCGTGCCAAGGTGATGTGGACGCAGGGTTTGAAAACCGGTTCGGCTGTGACATGGAAAGTACCCGTCCTGCATTGCCTGCGCGGCGATGATAGCCCAAGGCGAGTTCTATTTCCATCGCGATCGCCAACAATATGCAGCAGGCTGACACCCGGCTACCAAGATGATCCAACCTGGCAAGCGTACCCAAGTCGCGCATCGTGTCCAAGGGGATTTCGCGGGAAGGGCAGAACAACATACCGTGGACTGTGGTGTCCATTGCACCCAAAGCCCAAGGAATCGCGGCAACTATACGCCAATGTGACAGCTTGCTGCATTCGGCGACCAGTGCGGTGCCACCTGAAACCGTATATCGAGGGTCAAGAATAAACAAGCAAGCCCGCGATCGAAACACGAGCAACGACATCCAAGGTGGACGACGACCAGCTGTTCTACTGCCGTTCGCGCCGGGATGGACGAGGAAGAGAGGCGTGCCTTGCGTGCGTCAACGGCTTCTGCAAAGACGTGCTTCAGGCACTGCCGATGGAGTTCGCAATGGAAGCGCAAGCGTTGCGTTGCGATCTCTCTTGAAGGGTTCTGTGGGGTAAATTCGCGATGATGCGCAAAAACTTGACATGGGATGTGGACCAGGCGCCGCCTTGGTTTTTCTGGGTGCTGATGGCTCTGGTTCGGGGCGGGCGGGGCTGACGCTGCCGCGTTTGAGAACGTTCTTTCAGATGCTGATTCGTTGCATGATCTATGCTGCGTATCCGTGTGGCGCTTTTGGTCCTGCGCAAGGGGCGATGACACATGATCAATCGCCGACGTTGTACGAAGGGACGCAGCAAGCTGATGCAACTATTCGGCTGACACCATGCCTTTGCGATTGCACTGGTGAAGCCGTCCCGGAATTTTGGGGACGCCATCAGCCCTTGGTGCTGGCCCATGTTCTTCGGCCGGCCTGTGGAGCATGCTGGTGCGCGGCAAGGCTGATGTCGGGCGATCGGTCGCTGTTGCAGGTGGTCAAGCGCAACTTTAGCGAGGCGCAGAATCATCGGCGGTATTCTGGGGTGCAGGATTGTTGCATCCGGTGCAGGGCACAGGGGTTACCGACCATGTGGATATAGCGGCTGTTACGCGGTCCGATCACAGCCGCGTTGTGGGCTGGATTGTCGAGTTTGGCGATCCGCGGGTGTTGATCAATAGCGTTGCCGCCACAAAAAGGGCACCGAACGGGCAGGATCGCGTATCGTGGCCGCATCACTCACTGATTGATGATCCCGTGCTTGCAGCGCTTGTCGCCCAAGCGATACAACGATATCAACTGATCGATCACGCGGCGATTGGCAGGCGGTCTGCGACGCGATTGCCAACGTGCGATCAGTATTTGCATTTCATCCCTACCGGGTTTGATCGTGGCCCGATTGCCTATGGCGTCCCCCAACAGTTGGTTGGCCCCGGCGGGGCAGTCACGGTTTGAAGTACCTCGACTATGCAGCTTCAGTCGGTCGGCCGATGCAGGGCCCCGATGCAGATCGAGATATCCCCACAGCCGGTTCTACCCGATCCGCTGTCACCGCTTTCCTTCAGGCGGTCATAGATGCCTGCCGACCGCCCTTTATGCGCGTTTTCCCAAAGGCCTTACAGGCAGGGGAGAGCGGCATGAAATCTTTTACACCGATGACGGCCCCTTGGCGGGGTTTTCAATTCACTCAATTCACTGTCATTGCAGCGCCAAAGCGCAAGAAAAGGAACCTCCCATGCTGAGCATCAAAGGCCTTTTTTTTGAAAAAGGTAAAACTGGGAAGGACGAAGAACAAGCAAAATCCTGAAAGGTTGTCGATCTTGAGATCGAAGCCGGGTAAGGTACACGCGATCATGGGCTCCCCCAACGGGTCCGGTAAAATCCACGTTGTCCTATGTCCTGTCTGGCCAAAAGGCGGCTATGAGGTCACTAAGGCTCCGCCCATCTCGGCGATATTTCGACTGCTCGACATCGATCCCGAAGAGCGTGCGGCGGCTGGCCTGTTTCTGGCGTTTCCAGTACCGTTGAAATCCCCGGTGTCGGCACATGACTTTCCTGCGGACGGGTGAAATGGCACAGCGCAAGGCTCGTGGCGAAGAAGAAATGTCTGCGCAATAGTTCGCTCAAGGTTGTGCGCGCACGTGCCAAAGACCTGGAATCGACGCAGAGATGCTGAAGCGTCCGTTCAACGTTTCGGTTTCTCCGGTTGCGAGAAAAAGCGGAACGAAATCCTGCAAATGGCGATGCTCGAGCCAAAGATTGTGCATCTTGGATGAAACAGACTCCGGTTTGGACGCGACGCGAATGAAATTGGTTGCTGATGGGCGTTGAACGCGCTGCGCACCGAAGGCGCGGCTTCCTCGTGATTCCAGCCCCCACTACAGCGCTGCTGGACCACATCAAAACCCCGACGTCGTGCACATTCATGGCTGACGTCGGATCATCAAACCGGTGCCCCGCAGCTGGCGCTTGAAGTTGAAAAACAACGGGTATGCCGACATGCCTTTTCCGAAGGTGGTCGTAATTGGCGAAGGCAGCGACACAACAAACCCGACCGAGGCGTTGATCGCCACGTTGGATCTGCCCCAAGGGGCTGTCGATGCGGCACGCAAAGACGCACTATCGCGGTGCAACAGGCAGTTTGCCGGAGAGCGTCGTGAACGGTACTGCGAAATTACACCCGCCCTGATACGCTGACCCAGCCGCAGGCGCTTTGGCTGCCTGCGGGGCGTCTGGAATTGATGTGTCCGTTCGACCAGATTGACCGGCCTTCAAAGCTGGTGTTCGTCGATGGCGTTGTTCGACGCGGATGCGTCTGGACGCATTGCGCTTGATGGCATCACCGATTGAACGGCTGTCCCAGGGCAGCGCGGGACCTGCATTGGCCCGCGATCTTTATGGTACGCTTGGGAAAAGAACGCCAAACTCCTTGGGCACGGCCCTGGCGCGCTGAAAACGGCGTTTGGCACCCGCAATGGCGTGGCTGATCCATGTGACGGGACAAAGTCTCCAAAGCGTGTGAACATTATCTATCGCCGGACCGTCGCGAAACAGCCGATGTGCATGCGCACAGCGGTCATCAAAGCTGGACGCCGGTGCCGAATTCACGTGTGCTGGAAAACGGCCCCGTGGCTGCGGCGCTTTAACGGTGTGCTCGGAAGTCGAGGTCGGCGACAACGCTGCGTTCCACCATGTTGCGCGCCCAGGGCGTGGACCCATGAAACCCAACGCGCAGCGGACGCATTATCTTTTACCCGTCTGGGGGCTGATATCCGCGTTCAAAATCCTTTACGCTGACTTGCCAATGGCGTGCATGGGACGGCGCAACGACTGCGTTGATCGAGCTGACTGCGGATGCATGCGGCGGCTCATGTCGCGGGGTGCCCAGCGTCCGGTGGATGTTCTGATTTCCACCACGACACACGGTGTTCGTAACCCACGGACGCTGGTAAACGCGAAAGCCGTCAGGTGTTCAAGAAAGGTTTCTGCGCAACACGGGGGCGACCGGCGTGTTCCAGCAAGATCTTGGTCAAGAAAGACGCGCAAAAGACCGATTGGCTATCAGGGATTCCAGCCAGTCGTTGCTGCTGGACGAAGATTAAGCCAAGTCCTTCGCCAAAAGCCCGAGGCTTGAAATCTACGGCCGATGATGTCGCCTGTTCGCACGTGGTCCCACCAATCTGGTGCGATTGACGAGGATGCCTTGTTCTATCTGCGGTCGCGCGTGTGCCCCATAAGGGGTCGGCGACCGAATCTTCTTGAACCTTGTCCCTTTTTGGGCAGAGGCCGTCGGAAGAGATCGAGACCGAAACCTTGCGCGAAAGAGATCACCGCCGCACGGGCTTGGGCCGCCGTGGCTTGAAAAGCGGCCCACGCAGGGCCTGCATGGCGGCGACACGCGATATTCGTGGCCAAGCTACCGCAACCCCCCGCTGCCGTTTGTTTGCGGGGCGGGGGGTTGTTGGGGCAGGGGGGCCCGCGGGAAGGATTCGCCAAAAAAAACCTGATTCCTAATTTTCTGGAATTGGGGTTCCGCGTTTTTGTTTTCTTGGAATTTGGTTTTTTTCCCTTTTTTTTTTTTTTTTTTTTTTCCGGTGGGGGCCCCAAGGGGGGGGGGGGGGGGGGAACCCCGCGTCTGATCATCTCTCCC
>Ga0163217_1098178_pt1 | contig 11527 bp, 16 predicted proteins | sample SynspAceP_FD_185933 | JGI IMG/M metagenome (GOLD analysis project Ga0163217, IMG submission 185933) | Saline lake microbial communities from Ace Lake in Antarctica - Synechococcus sp. Ace-P (PacBio error correction) | ecosystem: Environmental > Aquatic > Non-marine Saline and Alkaline > Saline ... | reverse complement strand
CAGCGCTGGTCCTGGTTTTGCAAGGCTGAGCAGAACCATGGCCGACCTCAGGCAACTGCGCACTGGCGTCTTCTCTACTGCACAGGCACGTCACCCGGGCAGCCTGGGTGCCATTGCGCCAACTTACGGAGAAGAGCCGCCGGCTTCTCGGCTGCATGATCGGCGAGACAGGGCTCACCTGATCTCTCCAACCCGGAGTGATTCGGGCGGGAGCGGCGCCGGCCGCAGGGGCCATGCAGTACACCGGCCTGCGCGACCGCCCCTACGACGCGCGGGAGCAAAGCACTGGAGCGAGGGGATCGATCCCACAGCAATGATGTGGCAGGAGATCTACTTCCGCCCAGGAGTACGCCGGCCGGCACGATCCAGCCGAGGTTCCCTGATCGGCTGGTCGCTGCGTCTTTGAAGACCGGTTCCCGCCGGCCTGATCCAGCTGCTTGCTGCCGCCTACTGACCGGGTTCGCCGAAAGCGGTGAGGGCTACTTTCGCCCGGCACACCCACAGCGACGTCGTCAGGCAGAGCCCATTGCGCATTCTGGGACTTGATCGAAGCGGTGACCTGTCATCCCAGCGAGCCAGACCATTGGCGGACCAACCTGAGCGACGGACCCAGCAGATCTCACCCAGCAGCGGCGAGGAGCTGCCAGCAAAAACCCACCTTTTCGACCAGCGAACGCTTCCTCTTGTCTGCTCGCAGCAGTGATCATAGCGAGTTCTCGATCTATCTCCTCGCTGGGGCGGTTGTGCGCCTGGCGGCTGGTCTTCTCGATGCCAAAGCCTGCCCAGAGTTTCTGCTGCGGCTGCATACAGCCACTGAGTCGCCTCAACTTGTCCTCGGCCCTGCTCGGTGGGGCCGCCATCGCGAGCGTCAAGCGTGGCAAGACCGTAACGGCAGGACACGATCCGGGCCAAGCAGCCCGCGTGATTCAAGGTGGCCATGTGGCCGCCACTCCATCCGCTCCCAGCTGCCTTCCCTTGCGTTTCGGGCTAGGTGTGCGCGTTTTTCGCACAACCGGCATGCCCCGTACCTCTCCGCGCGCAGATGCCCTGATCCTGAGTTCCTGCCCTCGCCGCTTGCCACCGGCGGCAGCTTCTCTCGCGCATTCGCCGGCTCCTGTCGTTTTGACGGAAATGCGATCCAGGTCGGCAGGTTGGCCCCTCCACCCACGCAAGTCGGCCGGCTCAGCAACCGCGCACAGCCAGGCCTTTCTCAGGGCCCCATCACCGAGCACTTGGCGTCCACCTCTCCGCGATCCGAGTCCCGCCTGGTGGCGGGTGTCACGCCGCGGCATGAGAAACACCCACCCCTTTCGGCACGGAAGCTTGCGATCGAGCCGCAGCCCAAAACCGGCCTTCTGCCTGCTGGATTGATCCCTGCTTGAGGCCAGCGCAGGAGCGAGCGAAGGGGTCAGGCAAGCCTCGAGCAATTTGACTGGATCAACTTCCGGCCCATCAGGCCGCCGTGCTCAGGCTGCCTCCTCCAGGCCTCTCGATTCGCCAGCGGCAGAAGGCCATGGGGTGAGCCAACACCACAGCCCCACAGGGCTAGGAGCGCAGGCACTGGGCCGCCTCAGGGCGGAGCTGGCCTGAGGCGCCATGGGCCCGCAATCACACCTACGAGTCAGACCAGCTCAGCGCCGTGTTGCGGCGGCCAGGGGGGGGGGTTAAAGGTCTCCAGCTCCAGCTTGGATCACCCGCGACTTCGTTGTTTGTTTGCTGATCTGACCTTTGGCCGCTCATTGAAGCCGTCACCCGCCAGGGGCCAGGGGCTCGGGGGTCGCGGCGCGGGGGCAGCAACGCTGGACCTCGCCCAACAAGTGCGCCAGTTCGCTTCGTTCACCAAGTCATTCAGCACAACCCAGCGGGGCATCAGCCATGCCACTGAGCAGACGCAGACGCTGAGGAGTCGGTGGCGGCGTTGCTTCATGGTCCGCCGGGCGCAAGGCTACGCAGCGTTAGCGGCTGCGCACCACCGCCCTGCCCCACCCGGCGGACGGGGCGGTCCCGTCACTCCGGCTTGGCGGCCCGGCCCATGGCTTAACGCCCCTCGATTACCCTCTCCGGGCAGGATCCCCTCGCGTCGTGCAGTCCTTGCCACTTCCACCCTGCTGGCTTGCTGCCCGGCCCAGGCAGGGCCGCCCGATTTCAAGCGGCTCTGCGATCGAATCACCCCTACGGAGAAGGAGCTGCCTTGCTGGAGAAGGACTGCTGACCGGGCCATGGAAGCCGTTCCTGGTTCGCGTCGGCGAGATCGATGCCGCCATGCGACGCTGCAGCCGGATCGAGCAGCGAGATCAGCAGCAGCAGCCTGAAGCCGTGTAGATGAGCCGGCGAGCCTTAAGCTCACGCACCAGAAGTGGGGGGCACCGGGGGCCGCTCGATCAGGCTGCCACGCTGCCGTGGCGGATTCTTTCGGCAGCAGGCCCAGGAGGCCCAAACGAATCTCCACAGTGGCGGGTGAGTCTGCGCAGGTTTCCGCATGGTCTGCGGCGCGCAGGCTACGCAAGCGGTCTTCGACGCCCTTGCCCTCGCCGCAGGTTGCCATCCGCGGTTCCTGCGCTCGTTGCAACCCAGGGGCCACAAACCACCCGGCCCCGTCAAGTCAAGAGTTCGAGGGCGCCATCACAGAGGAAAGCGCACCGCATTCCATCGTATCCTCATGGAGCGAAGGCGTCGACCCTGGCGGCGGCCCCTGGAGGCACTGGCGGTGACCCCCACGTTCACTGGATCTCGGATCATCGCTACCGCGGCGCCAATTCCGATTCTGCCTCACGCTCGGCCTGCGACCTCCGGGATCGGCCCTGCCGTTCTGGTGCGGCTTTGCCGAGGCCAAGAGGCTCGGACTCTTCCCCCGCAAGGAGCAGCAGGCGGTTCACATCTTGCAGGCCCCAGACTGCACACCGCGAGGAGGCAGGCGAGTGGACGGTTGAACACTTGAAGAGCTAGGGCCAAGCTCCGGACCGGGTAGCGGTCTTCAATGCCGCCGATTCTCGAGGCCCGGCCCTCGCGGCTTGATCGAAGCCCGCAAGCTCGCCGAAGGCGCTTGAGTCACAGCCGGAGCCCGAGCGCCTGGAGGCCGCGAGGCCGTGCTGGGGCCTGGCGTTGGCCGGTGCAGCTTTGGGGTGATCGCGCCTGTTTATGGCCAGCGATCGAGCGGATCCAGCTCCCGATCGCGCAGGCTTTCACTCCACCCCGCTGCGTTTCTGCTCCACCTGGGCCATGAGCAGATTCCACTCCACCCGCCATGGTCGCTCCTGAAGCGGGATCTGGGCGGTGGCTTCGGGAAAGGCTCGCTATGCACGCGAGGAGCTGGTCGCTTGAGCTGGCGCGGGTGCTGCTGGGGGATCGGTTGGAGGATCGGCGCGAGATCGAGAGCCATGCCGCCAATCTGGCCAACTGGTCGAGATGCTCAAGCTGAAGCGACGGTGCTCTTTTCAGGTGTTGAGAGAGGCGCGGCAGCAGTGGATCTGATCTACCAGGGCGCCATGGGGAGGCGGAGTGAGCGCCTGAGTGAGCCCACCCCAAGTGATGGGGGAAACATCCAGCAAAAATGATACCATCGTCAGCCCTCGGATTTGGTGGCGCCAAAAGACCTAATGCCCGGCCCTCTAGCCAAAAGCACAGCGCCTTCACTGAAGGCTTCACTTTTTCGGCGGCTCCCCGTAGGCAAGACCACGTTCTTTCAGGCCATCTGTCTGCCAGCGGAGGCGGCCCCACAGACAGAGTCCCCGCTCAAACAGCAGGCTTAAGATGACTTGCTTGGCTGCAGGGGTCTGGTATTTCGCAGGAAACGCTGCCAAAATCCTTTGAGCGCCCATAGCTTGCGTGGGCGCTCAAAGCACTGGGGGCTAGGTTTGTTGATGGGATAGCTGCCCTGCAAGTGCCAGGTCCAAGGCGCCGAAGTTGGGTGGGGACGTGGCGAAGACTGCCTCGGAGCCTGCGGGTACTGCCTGAGCTTCACGCCGCAACGCCTGAGACCCGAATCGCGTGCCGTAATTGCTCAGGTTCACCTGCAGCAGGCGAACTGGCAGAAGACCAGACGGCGTCCTGACGAGCAACGCCCTCCAGGCAATCCGCCCGCAGTTGCCAAACGGCTGGATCGGACTGCGACAGCGGCTAGACCTCCCCCAAGCCAGCTGAGCTCCTGGCCACTGGGTCGGGCGAAGACCGCACAGCTATGGGCCTGGTGGCATCTCTTGAGCGGTTCAGCTTGGCTTTGACGTTGGTGCAGGAGTGCTGGCGAGGAAGCTGGCCGGGTGGATCCGTGCTGCGCCGCTCCGACATGGTGGGCGTTCTATGAGCTGCAAGAACTCATCCACCGGAATCTGGCCGGAGTGGCCTTCGTCCTCGCGGCAGGACGATCACGCTCCACTCTCCATGCAATGTTCGCGAAGAGGATTAGCTGGTTGGTAAAGCAGGCAAGGGAGGTGTTTTAGGAACGGGTGCAAAACGCCCCCTGCTCCCCTTGAAGTTCAACGGCTGGTCTCAGCGGAGGGACCCGCTCTGTCTGTGGATGGCTTCCTACGTTCGCACCCCCCAGGCGTCACGCGGCTGTGCGAAGGCGACACGTGCTGGCGGGCCCAGGCGATGGCACCAAACCACCCACCGGCCTGGATCAGCGACTGAAGCAGTTTCGTGTCTCAGCCCAGCTTTTCCTGGCGATGAGGGGCTTGGCCAAGGAGATCCCAATTTCTTCATCCAGACTACGACCCCTCCGAAGAAGACGAGCTGCGCCAGATCGTGAAAGGTCTGCTCCAGGGCTTCAGCAGGAAGGGACTGCGTGTGATTCATCTGGACCTGTTGAGCTGTGATCCAATGCCTTGAGGAGAGGGTTTCTCGAGGACCTTCTTCGGACGAGACACTTATTCGAAAATGACGTATTTGAACAACACTTGCAGAGCTACCTCGGGGATCCCACAAAAGGCACTTGTACCGAACTGTGAGGTGATCGGTTGCGAATCCACAACTCACCCTGATCACGCGGGATCAGGGCGATCTATCCCTTCCTGCGCACCCACCCTCATCAGCGCTGCAACGGAGATGGTGAGCCCCTGGTGGTGGATCTGCTTCCCGGTCGAGTATTCAACAGGATGCTGACCGGTGGTTCCTACCTGCGACTGTTTGGCACCTACGCCCAACACCAAGATCGAGAACCCCACTACCGCGCCACCCAATCTCGACCTACTTCGAACACCCCGATTCGAGACTGCCGCCACATCCGCGAGCTCTCGCCAGCCGGTTGACCGTCCGATCGTGCAGGTGATCAAGGCCGACGACGAGCGCACCTCAAGGTGAGACTCGATGAGTATGTGATCACCCGCGATCGTGCTCCAGGTCTGGGATCCTCGTGGACTTGCTTACCTCGACAACCCCACGGCCAATGGGGTATGGATTTCTGGTTGTCTCGGCTGCGGCAAATTCGCACCCTGCTGAAAGATCCTCTTCGCTGCTGCTCGACAGCGAGCGGCGGTGTAGGCCAGAGAACGAAGCGCCGGCTGACATCTGACTGCCGAGTGGAAGGGACGAAATCATCCAGGCCACCTGCGCCAAGGCAGATCAACCCACGCCGGGCGCCAAGCGTTGCTGGTTCAACACGATCAGGAAGTACGACGGCATTGGCGGCGAGAGCACAGCGCCCGAGTCCTGGAGTGTTCATGAAGGTGCTGAACGAATGCAGCGAGGTATTTACGCGCGACCGGGGCTATATCCGCTCGCTTCGAGCACGACCTCCGACAAGCGCGGGTGCTTGCGGTTGGATTTCAAGGAACCTATCTATCGCCTTCAATGGCCGCAACTCGGGAGAACGACCGCGAGGCTGTGCCACCGTCAACACAGAGTTCTTTGCTCGGGCCTACGCCGAGCAGTTTCTCCACCAGTCCGAGGAGGCAATGAAGGTGATCGGTGGGCCAAGGCGAGATACGCCTTCTCGATCGAAGGCTTTGCTTAACCGCGTCAAGAGTACTCGACACCAAGCTATCCCGGCTTGCCGGCTCAACTTCTTTGTGACCGAGGCGCAGTTCATCGGTCAGTGACGCAAGGCCCGCCTGCCAACCGCAGACCGTGGTGGAAGCCTGGCGACAGCACCAACGGGCCGTGCCTCCGTATTCCTGACCTCCAAAGCCGACCTGGAGGAATCCTGGCGAGAGGAAGGTGCGCCAGGCCGATGATCTCAGCAAGATCCAGGGCCGCTTCCGCACACCAGCTCACCCTGGGCCAGCGCCGATGTACAGGAGTGATTCAGCGGCGCGCTGCTGGAAAGGATCCGGTGGAGCCAGATGAGTTGATCAGATCATATGGGGCGGAGAAGAGAACCAACCTCCAGACCCCTGTTCCCGCTTCGGCGACAACTCCCTGCAGACTTTCAAGGGCTGGAACAGATTTGCCACGCCTTCTGTGTGCCTCTTACCCCTTCCACCCGTATCAGCTGAACCTGTTCCAGGCAGGCGCTGCAGAGCTCGCGGTTCCACAACGTGTTCGGCGGCCGCACATAGGCGGTGGTCGTGAACAGCTCGTGGCTCTCTGTGTTCCAGGAGGTGGCCAGGCATCATGGATCTGCCGATTGCGGCCAATCGCCAGGCTTCGATCAGCTTTACGACAGGCATCCGCGAGTTGATCCGTGAGGACAAGAGCAGACGATGTGCGGGCGGGACGCCGAGGTGCGCGTTTTTGAACTGCGCATCTCAAGGCCCTGTTCTTGCTCGGGGTTGTCCCCGTTTAAGGCCCTTCACCTCGCACATTGCCGATCCTGTTGATCGATAGGCCCGATTCGACTCGCGCCCATGAGCAGCAGGTGAAAGAGGCCTGCGCAATCTGGAAGTGCCAGAGCTACCTGCAATCGCGCGGTGAGCTCTACGAGATTCCTCACCGACAAGGAAAGGATGTGGAGCAGGAGTCCAGACACCACCGTGGTAGACTCCCAATGATGGAGCCTGCAGCCACGCTCTTTCAACGGACGTTGTGCGCACCAAACCAAGATCGCTTCAGAGGACAAAACACCAGGTTATCCTTACGCCCAGAAGATGATGATGCTCTGGGTGAAGGGAAAGCCTGATGATGTAGCGTGAACGTGATCACCCCGGAGCACCCCAACTTCGGCAATGAGGCGATTCCTTGTGGCCCCAGAACCATGGGTCGACAGCTGATCTGATGGTGATTCCTGCCGGCCAGGGCCGTCTCACCGATCTGATCCTCACCTACCTGAAAACGATAATTACATCAAGCAGAAAACTCGGCGTTGAAGACGAAGCGCTCAGGGAAAATCCTGGCCCAGCGGTGGGCGGCGAACAGCACCCGCCGCAGTGAATTCACCCGTTCTGGCTTGTAGGGATTGCGGCCGAGCCCCGTGTGGTGACGGCAGGCGGCTGGAGGTGGGTGAGGGCATCCCCAGAACCGTTTTTCCAAGGCTATCAGGAGCTGATCCGTTTCGGCTTCCCAAGCTGCTATGTGAAGCAGATCTACACGAAGGCACCTGAATGAGGTGGTGCAGGGCAGGACGACCTGCTTTGCTGGCAGCGTTTGCTGCAGCTTCTCGAAGCGGAAGCAGGAGTGTACACGAGGTGGTGCGTCGCCAGACAAGGCAAGGGGAGCGCACCTCCGCCGCCGATCTGATCGAGGTGTTCGAGGCCCGGCCCTACGCTTGGGAGCCCTGGCCACGCTCACCTTCCTGGGCCGCTTGTCGGCGCCTGGGCAAGGTGCGAGCTACGCGAGAAGGAGATCCTGAGCCCAACGAAGTGGATCCCCGATGTCCCAACACCGGGCGACAGGGGGCTGGTGCTGGGCCGCAAGGCAGGGAGCAGAATCGTATCCTCGCGGCGTCACACGCTCAAGCGTTTTCACCAGCACTTCTTCGGGTGGCGAGCAGCGCACTGATTCCCGCAACACCGCCGACAGCAATGGTGGGCGCTGGCGCGTGAGGCCGCCGAGTCGACGCGATCGCAGCCGCAGGAGCCGCTATCCGTTCGTGGCCGGCTGTCGCGCGAGCGGCCGCCAGGGTGCCGGGAGGTAAGCGGCAAAGCGACCCCTACCTGCTCAACCACAGGCCCAGTTCACCGGCCGAGCTGCTTCGACAGCTGGAAGGACACGCTCACGCGGATCAGGCGTTCCTGAAACGGCGAGCAGAGACGGTGTGTACCGAGAGGTGCGTACCTTCCTGGCCAGGCACGGCGACGACCTGATGGAGTCCCGCTTGAGCCGGTGCGGTGTTGGCGGGTGAATGGACAGCCCGGCGCACTTATCACGAGCCGCTGCTGACCGGGAGGCCAATGGAGGCTGTAGGCGACGCTGGAGCCCTGCTTGAAAGAACGGCTGCAGCGTGGGACCCGTCAGAGGCCTGGCCAGATCGTCTAGCAGGGACCAAGCTCAGGGCCGGTGCTGATGTCCAGAAACTGGCCCGGAGCAACGGAAGCAGGTGCTCGCCCAGCACTCGGGTGAAGCAGGAGGCTGAGTGAAGGCGGAGGCAGCCCCGGGTGCAGCTCGGCTCGATCGTTTCCAGAAGGCGGATTGTGCCGGCGTTGCTTGCAAGGGTGCGCCCATTGGGCCCCCGGCCGATGCCCCGGTGGCCTGATCAAGGTGGTGCTGCATCGAGGCTTGCGCGAACTTTCCCCCTGGGCCAGCTCAACCAAGCCGCGAGGAGCTGGGGCAGTGGCTGAGCCTTGGCGCACAGCGGCCCAAACCGAGCTGGATCAGGGGCACCGATCAGCCTGTTAAGAGGCCAAGAACCCGGCCACACTGGATCTGACCGTACTTACCTTTTATGTAAACCCATGCCCCTCCCCAGCGCTCTACCACAAAACACCGCAACCGCAGCGCGCCCCAAGCCAAGCGGAGAGGTTGTGCGTTCGCAGGATCTTGGCGCGCTTCGGCAGTGCAGGCACAGATCAGCGGGCACATCAACCAGCTGATTGCCGAGGCGGCTCGTACGCATCGTCACGGGGTTTTGTCGCCCAAAGCGGCGCCGGGAGGCGCTCCCGGCATCCGATGCCAGGCAACCGCTGGGGGGCGTCTCGGCCTCAGGGTGCCGGCACAGCGGCGTTACAACGAAACCCGCAACCACCCAGGTGTCCTGGCGCACCACCTTCGACAACTGGCAAACGGCGCATCAGCCGGCCGGCTGCCAGATTCGGCAACGGGTGGTTGAACTATTTGAAACGTCTCACCCGCCCAGACCTGGCGACGCAGCGAACGCAGCGCAGAACCTCAGCGCTCAACAAGCGGTGCAGGCCTGTACTCAGGAGCTACAGTGAGCTGGATGCAGGGTGCGTCAAGTCGGAGGTCTACAAGCGTGGATCGACGGCCTCAGGATCAGCGCGGCTCGAGTGTGTGATGCGAGTGGATCGCTTGATCCTGGTCAACCCGGCGACAATCGCAATCTCACGGGAGGGAGTGTCTGAGAACTGCATCGATGTCGGACCGGCTACCGGGGTATTACGCCGAAGAGGCGATCACCCTGCTTCTGCTGTTGGGCGGGGCAGTAAAGCGACCAGGCCAAAGACATCGCCAAGGCTCTTGGATTTAACGCGTGAATTTGAGGATTCACTCGTTGCATGAACCAGCCCCAACCCTTGCTAATCCATCGGCAACCAGGTTCACGCCCTATGACCGTGGCGAGATCTTCCCAGAACGCCAGATGAGATGCGGCCTTCTGGATGCCTGTTGAGGAAGCACGGTGATGTGCGTTCTGCACGGGGCCTTTGGGGACCTTGCCGAGCCAAGGGATGACACAGGTGGCGAAACACGGCCTCAGCCGGGGAGCCTTTATCGGGCGCTCAGCGCGATGGGCATCAAGCTTCGCCCCGTGCTGAAGGTGACCAAGGCCTCTGGGCTTCGGCTTTCATTGCCCTGCCGTTGCTTGTGAGGCTTGATCTGTCCATGCCCATCAACACCGCCAGCCTCAAACACTTCGCTCCGGCAATGCGGCGGCAGCTGATCGAGGCGGTGGGCGCAAGCTCGATCGTTGCTCACCAGCACCACCCCGACACGCTTCACCCACCTACGCCACGCAAATGCTGAGCTGGCGGCAGCAGGAGCAGATCAGCCGGGCAGGAGCGCTGGAAGCGGGTGGCCTACAGCTGGTCAACCGCTTGGCGGGGCTTGCGGTATCTCCGGCCAGGGGCTGGCATCCGTTCCCGGCGCCAAGTGTTGCTGATGCCGGCCACGGATTGCCGACCACCCGCGGAGCTGCTGAACTGATTGCGCAAACGGCCAGCTGCGGCGGAGCTGCAGCGCCACAGCCAGGGAGGCACGGCGAACAGCTGCTCGGATGGCCGGATTCCACGGGACCCCCGGCGCCGACCCCCGGGGGGGGATGTACCGGAGCTTGGTGCTGGCGGGTGTGCCGCTTCTATCACCAGCTGCTCCAAAACCTGTTCGAGGGGCTCGATGACGCCACCGAGGCGCTAGCTGCCGAGGGACCTGCTCACCGATGCGGCTCCATCGCGGCGGGCTTACCGCCTCGATCCATTGAGCCGACTGCGACGGACGTGGAGGATATTGGCTGGCTGGTATCAGTTTCGATATCGCCGAGAAAAAAAAAGAGGATGGCCCGCAAGAGGCTGTTGCCCTACAGAAGACTTTCCCGCCGTTCACCCAGCTGTTCACCCCGCACGGATTCGCTTGCGCTACCTGGTGGAGAACTTCTCTGGGGCGGCTGTGGTTGCTGAAAACCGTACCAGCCTCGAAGCTGGCGCGAGGCACTGCCCTTATAGCATCGAGGGCGACCGCGGAGACCACTTCTCCACATATCCACCAAGCCGAGGAATCCGCCTGCTCGATCCGCCGTCGGCAGCGGGCACATTGCTCACCTTACGCCTTCGACCCTGCCTCAGTATCATCTACGCGGAAGGAGGCACCCCCCAGCGAAGATCCGGCCCGGATTCCTGCGGGCAACACCTTTCTACGGGCTGAGAATCTGGCCCCCGTCGACGCCAGCTCGCCGGCTGGGCGCTTGTGATTCAAAGGCGCGGGAATGTCGCGCGCTTCTTCCAGAGCCGAGCAGCTGGTAACGGCCGCAGGGATCATCGAGGCTGCCAGAACGTTGAGTTTGAAGGGGGGGGACGAAGCTGACTGGGGACTACATCGAGGGCCCTGGGTCCTCGGAGAAACTGTTTCGATCACAAACCTGTTCAAGGTTGCTCCGGAAATTTGAGAGGCGAAAAAACTTCGGCTCGCTGATTCAGCCTTGCATGGATGAAACGAAAGCCTGCCTATTGTGCGCGATTTTGCCATCGAAGGCAAAGGAGACCCTCGGCGGGCAGCCTTTCCTGCGCGAGGACGCACTAGTTTTTCAAAAAAGTCCTCTTGGCGGCCGTGGCTCGCACAAGCCGAGGCGACTTCCCAACCCAGCGTATTTCCACGTCGTCGTGGGCCCCATCGCCCGGTATTTATGGTTTTCGAAAAGGGAATGAATTTCCAAGGGCGTTTGAAAACGGTTTTTTCTTGGGAAGGGGACGCAAGGTGGGAAAAAAAATGGGGAAGCCATTTTCTCCCCCCCCCTCCTGGTTTTGTGTGTGTGTGGGTGTGTGTGTTTCCG
>Ga0163217_1091283_pt1 | contig 11528 bp, 6 predicted proteins | sample SynspAceP_FD_185933 | JGI IMG/M metagenome (GOLD analysis project Ga0163217, IMG submission 185933) | Saline lake microbial communities from Ace Lake in Antarctica - Synechococcus sp. Ace-P (PacBio error correction) | ecosystem: Environmental > Aquatic > Non-marine Saline and Alkaline > Saline ... | reverse complement strand
AAATGATTATTTAACAATGTTCATGTATTTCCGGGATTGATGTCTAAATTATCAAGCTTTGGTTGACTCTTGTTTTGAGGCTACCATTCCATCTGCTTGCGATTGAATCATATTGGTTTATCGTTGAAAATGAAAAAAAAAAAAATACTTTTATATTTTCCTTAATAATGAATTAATTTGAAAGATTGCTGAGTTTCAATAAATCTTTAAATAACGTGTTACAAGAAGCTGTAGCCCAAATTGAAGAAGGAAATCGGTAAACCTATTAGTTAAAACAGAAATGGTTATCTCATAGCAAATTATTGAATCTTATTTACAAAGTAAAAATGAACAGTTTACCTCTGCTGCGAAGCGATTTATTTATGTCCTTAATGGGGCACTTACGTCATCTGTTTTATTTTTAAAAAAAAGAATAGAGGGACACTATTTCCGGCTATTCAGTTTTCTAAGGGCAAGTTCACTAAGTAATTTAAGAGAATTGATCCTAATGAGTACGACATTATTTTTTCAACAATTTGGAGCTTAAAACGCAAAAGTATTTGTATATTTGATTCTATTTTTTTATCTAACTTTGAAAAACAAAACTAAAAAAAGAAATTACCGAACAGTTTAACTTACCAACTTTAAAATTCCATCGTATAAAGGAATTGAAAAAATTTATTATCTAATCACGAAACAGCAAAAGCAATCAACGGGTGATTCATATATGATGAATTAGTCGCCAATTATAACAAGAAATAGTCATACGTCAAAAGGAAGTGGAGTCCAGTGTTAAAAGAAATTGCTTACCGAGGATACGATAAAAATGGATGTTGAAGGGCAATCTGATTGGAAGATGCAATCAGAAAGGGTGGGGAAAGATCTGCTTGAAACCGGGAGTAAGTACAGGAAGTTTATTAGAAGCCAATGTCAAATCAGTAAAACTTATATGGGCTCCTATATTGTGATTACTCCACATATTTGGCCTTAGCCGCATGCAAGTTCAAATGATGGTGTCAATAAGATTGGATTTAGTTTAAGTACCTTGAAAAATTGAGATTAAGTTTTTAATCACGAAGAAAATTGATCCGGTGAAAGTTTTATTCACATTAGCGGCTTACGGATCAGTCAAACGCACTTAAAAGCCTTATCTGAATTAATGGGAGTTGCTAGGTGATGAGAACTTTGAAATTTTGCTTACCGATCGAAAGCTTGAGAAACAAATATTTTTAACATTAATTACAGGATTGAAGGAGTGCTTAATGATGAAAGTAGGATTAAGGCAACGGATTGAATTACTACAAGGGATTAATGCATGAAAATTATAATCCAAATGCAAAAAATTGCTGATGTCATTGTTACAACGATCGCAAATTGGAGGCAAAGTCTTATCAGCCGGGAATTGGTGGTAAAACGCAGCAATGCTCAGCATATTACTGGTGATATTGTTGGTCGTTTACCAAAATCGAGCGTAAAGCTTATGCAGCAATTGACTTTAACAGTTGTCTTCAGTTATGAACTGCCATTGGAAATGATTATGGTTTACGATGAATTATTTGCCCGTCAGGTGAAAGGGTTAGGAAAAGAAGAGAGATATACTAATTATTTTAAGTTCTAGTGCTCACTCGCCTACCTAGTGAAAGCGTTACTAAGGCTAAGGAGTTAGGACTGATAGTGGATTTGGTTTTCTTAGAAAAACAATGTGTTGGGAGCTTAAAGGATAGTTGTGGATTACAGTTTGTGTATTGCACCAAAAGATTCAGACTTAGCAGAAGATACGCTATGACAATGAATCTATGATTTAGAAGAAGTGTGAAAATCATGTTAACGGATAGTTTAGTAAAAATAGAAAAAAAGAAAGAGGAAATAATAGAAAGATTTCTAACAGTATGGTTGGCATGGGCTCAGGTTCAAGTTTAATTTTGAAAATTGAACGTTGATAAGATTTAGGTTGATTTTGGGTAGATGCCGATGTGGAAGTTTTTGCGATTTTAGATCAGCTAAAGGAACCCAAGCAGATTTTAATTATTTCAACAACGGTTTTAAAGAGTCAGCTAGAAAGATATTGCCACCGAAAAGATACTTATTACAAAGTCATAAATATAAAGAAGAGTTAACGGTTGCCCTTAAAGAATACTTTAATAAGTAAGATTTGAAAATAGTGGTAAATAAAGAAAGACAAAATAGAAAGGAGTGTTTTATAATAATTTTATTTATAGCTTATTTTATCAACCAGCTATATTATTTGTTAATTGCTTTAATTGGTCTTGGTGCTTTAAAAAAACCGTTTTTTTTTCTTCTTTAAAATCTAACGGGTACTCTTAAAACTGTGATTGGCTTTTTTATTCTACTTATCGGAAGGTGGCGGGAATTATTGCCTCCGCATTAGACACCTTAGGACCACTTTTGAGATATTGCTTTTTTAATATTCAAGGAGTAGAAAATTCCTGCCATATTTGAAGCTGTTTAAATTTGGGCATTGTGTAGGTAGTGTGGTGAGAATATTTTCTCCGGATAGCCGAAAATATCATGCTAATCATGGCTTTGGTTTTTGTTGTCTTTAAATATCATAATTGCACGTTTTTACTAAATTAAAATATATTTTCTTATCCGCCACCATGTGTTATTCATGTCGCCCTACTAGCAGCTGTGTTAGGTACCGATTTGGTTTTTAGTGGCTTTGAATTAGTGGCCGTCGGTTCGATTTTCTTAGGAGCCGGTCATCGCGATTTTCACCAGCTATCGATTCAACCGTTTTTTTAAACCCGTAAAGTTAACTGGTAATGTGATGAATATAGCTATGGGTCACTTTTATGCCCTTTCCTATAGTCTCATTCTGCTTAGTTAGTGGTGTCACTGGAAATAAAAAAAGTCCAACAGAAGATATATTAAAGTCCTGAGCAATTAAGCTTCTTCGCGTGATAATACATCTTCAACAGCAATTGTTATGATGTTAATTTATGTTGTAACCTTCTGTTTGCAGATGCTAGTTATTAATGAAATGTCTGGTGGAGATAATGTTGTAATCTATTGCTTTAATGCAAGACTTAAATTTACAGGCCGGGCCTTCGTGATTGTACTTCAAGGTGTTCGGATGATGGTTTATTTCTTGAAATTGTTACCAGCCTTCAAAGGGCAGGGATCTCTGATAAAATAGTTCCAATGCAACGCCAGCATTAGAGTACCAGTTAATTCTTTCCATTTCGCACCAAATTGCTGCTTTCAAATTGGTTTCTTATCTTCAGTTGTTGGAGGTTTTATTGTTTTCTTATCCTTCCATTCACAACTTGCAGTAATTATTCCCTGGTTTAATCCCTCTATTCTTTTGTTGGAGCGGGCCGCTGGGGATATTGTCAAATGCTACTGAGTGGTTTAAGAGGAACCATTAATTGCGTGGATATTTAATGGTGCACTGTTGATATTCTTACCGGCTTTTATTTTACATTAATGGTGAATTAGGTTTTGCTAACTGCAACTTTTCGGAGATACAGATTTTGCTGGTGTCGGTATTTTACTTAGGTTACTTAGGCAATTTATTTGTGTAAAACTGGTATTTATGTCTTGTTGTTAGTCATTAGTAACATATTTATTCAGGATCTGCCTTACCGCCCAAGTTTAGTAGCGGGAAAAAATACAACACAGAACAAGTTTAACAACTAGAAGATTAATATGTTTAAAGACTTTCATCTCAAAACTGATTCAATCGGAATAATATCGACTTTGGAAAATCTAGAAACATAAATTCACTAACAGGAATTACTAGTTAGTTGAAAATGCATGATTTTAAAGGTCCAAAATGTCTTTGTTTTAGGAATGGTGGAAGCTCTGCTTCTGCCTCTCACTGGGTTTGTGATTTTTAACAAAGGAGTGGTTTAGAAAGAGAGAGCTTAAGGCTCGATTCATCTCTTTGACAGGGACAATGTACAGTAATGACAGCAGATGGAATGATATTCTCTTATAGCAAAGTTTTTGGGTGGAACAATTAAAGAACTTGATCAGAAAAAGATGACTTAGTCATTTCTTTATCAGTTTCAGGTAATTTCAGAAAATTAGGTTTTAGCTCAAAAAAATTATGCTAAAGCATCAAGAATAAAAACAGTTTGTATTACTAATAACCAAGAAAATTTATTAAGGAGAAGTGCTGATTTGATGATTTTCAGGTTCCTTCAGAAAATTATGCATTGTTGAAGATGGTTCATATGTATTTTGTCATGTACTATCTCAATAACTTATCGCGCTCAAAAATAGTGAAAATATTCTTATTTTTAAAAAAAGATTGCCAAAAATATTTTTTGATTGTAGGGTAATCAAAGATTAAAAAAAAAGTATAAAAACAAGAAGGAGAAAAATATGTTTGATAAATTGATGGTTTAGCAGTTAAACACAATTCGCCTTTGAGTATTTGAGTGTACAAAAAGCTAATTCTGGACATCTGGTTTGCCAATGGGGCTTGCTCCTATGCATACGTATTATGGACAAAACCAAAATGGAAAAGTAAAATCCTAAAGCATTCTCAGTGGTTAATAGAGATCGTTTGTCGTCTTATCTGCGGGTCATGGTTCAATGCCTTCTTTATTAGTTACTGCATTTATTTCGGGCCTATGATGTATCTATAGAAGATATAAAAACAATTCCGTCAATGGAAAGCAAGGACACCAGGCCATCCAGAAGAAGTCCCAATTTCATACGGATTGGTGTGTTCTTGAAGCACCCACTGGTCCCCTCGGTCAAGGTATTGCTAATAGGTTGGATTAGCAATGGCAGAAGCACATTTATCGCAACATACAATAAACCAAACTATTTAAAGTTGTTGATCATTATCACTTACGTGTCTTTGTGGAGACGGAGACTTGATGGAAGGCGTTTCTTTCTGAAGCAGCTAGAGAGTTTAGCAGGTCACTTAAAAAGGCTTGTAAGTTAGTTGTTTAATGATGATATTCATATGAAACTTCATTAGATGGTCCTATCTCTAAATCCTTTACAGAGAATGTTAGGGAAACGTTTGAAGCTTATGGTTGGAACATATTTTAGTTTAAAGATGTAATAATTTAAATTGAAATCAATCAAGCAATTGAAAAGCAAAACAAAAGACTGAACAACCAACATTTAAATTTTGAAAGTTGAAAACGGTTATTTTTGGCCTTTTGGGTTCTCCAAATGCAGGGACACATAAAGTTCATGGTTCACCTCTTGGTTTAGAAGGAATCGAAGCTGCCTAAAAACGTTTATGGTTGGGAAGAATTAAAGACTTTTTTGTTCCCAATGAGTTGCTGATCGTGTCCACCAAAACAATTGGGAAAAAACAGCGCGAGAGAAGCAGAAAAAGAACATGGAAAGAAAATTTTAGAAGATTACCGTAAGAATACGTAGATTGGAGCAAGCCAAATTTGAAAGAGCTCTGGTTGGGGATACTACCATGGTTAATTTTTACAGTGAAATTACCCAATTTTTGATATAATTGGATAAAGCGGCTGCTTCCCGTAAAACAAGCCAGTCCAAATATTGAATTTATGCCAGAAAGTTCCTAATTTGTGGGGTGGATTCAGCTGACTTGTCATCTTCCAATAATACGATAATCGATGGGGAAAAAGACTTCAAGGGCTGGTCAATATGAAGGCGAAAATTTGGTATGGTTACGCGAATTTGCAATGGACAGGCAGCAGCAATTGGAATTTGCTTTTGCATGGAGGAATTAAGAACTTATGTGGGGAACGTAAATTTTGTTTTTACAGGACTACTTAAGGGCTTGCTATACCGCAACGTCTTGGCAGCTTATTTCTTCATTTGCCTGTTAACTTTACATCTTTACCGCATGATTTCAATTTGCAGTTAGGAGAAGGATGGTCCAACTCCACGGAACCGGATTTGAACCAGTTATTTAGTTTGCGTGGAATGCCAATTATCTGTTATCCGCCCAGCTGATGCGAATGAATTTGAAGTTGTAGCTGCTGGGTGAAAACTAGCACTAAATTCTTAGTGATCACCCAACTGTTCTCGTTTGACAACGTTCAAGACTTACCAATTTTTACGAACACGAAAGAAATGGCACGGTTCGGTTTGTTCAAAAAAGGAGCTTATAGTATTTATCTCTCAAGAAGTGTGAGAGACCGAGGGGATTTTTAATCGCCAGCGGTTCAGAGGTTCAATTGGCTCTAAGACACAAAAAGAAACTTAAGAACAAGGGACGGGGACAGTTTCTGTCAGTTTTCTATGCCCAAGTTTGATTATTTGAGAAGCAAGATGATGTAAATATTAAAAAAAAGTGTACTACTCTGATGACGTGCAAGATTGTCGATTGGAAATGGGAAGCAACATTCGGATTGGAAACAATTTGTCGGTTTAGGGACGGTTTGCTTATGAATTGACCAGTTCGGAGGCAAAGCGCGCCTGGAGATTAAAAATAATATAAAGAATATGGATTTCCTTGTAAAACCTATAAGTAAAGCTTTTAACAAACTTTTTATATAGAAAGATATTATTAATGAGAATATAAAAACTATCGTTTCGAGTATTCTTTAACCTGTTTTGAAATGACAAATACCAAATTAAAATAAGAATTAATTTTTTTAAGAGGAGATTAAAAAATGAAAAAGACCCCCAAAAAGTAGGTGCAATTCCTCTAACTTTTTGGGGCTTTTCATAAAATATTATATTTTGAAGGTTCTAGTTATCCCTCTTATAATTTTTTTTTACAGACGGTTATTCTTAAGTGTACCCCGATAGCAGGACAGTAGTTAGGCTTGCAGAGTATTGGGAATGGGTAACAGAAAGAAATAAAGAACCTTGAAATTTCACCAAAAGTTCTTTTGATACATGATTTTGTGTCCAATTCATTATTGATATAAAAGTTGCCCCCCTTTTAAAATGATATCCGATTTTATGTTTTTTCATTAATTTAGGGCTGCATAAACCAAGGTGTTTTTCTTATCTTTAAGGATATCCATATTAGTAATTTTTTTATTAAGTTAGGCAAAAATAAAAGCAGTAGGAGTAAACGGATTGTTACTGTTCTAGGCATACTTTCTTGTATTCCATAACCATAAAGACGAGTATAAGACTTGTTTTAGTAACCGAGTTAATTTAACCATTGATCTCCAGGAAAGATTCAAAATTCAAAACTATATACCCATTTTACTTTAGTGCTATCCTTCTCCCATCTACTACCAGTAGCCATCATTTAACTTTTCCAGGAACAACTTGTATGTTGAAGATTTTTGCTAAAATCAGGTTGAACCCAGATAATTTTTCTAGTGTATATCTTTCATCTATAGAAATTAACTAGTCTGAAGCAATGTCCTAGAGATATTTATACAAAAAAAATTAGCTAGGAGTGGTTTGGAGAAAAAAAGGGAATTAGACTAATGAGTTAGTTATGAACATAGATTGTTTTTTCTATTCCTTGGAAAAAAAGAGACGGTAAGTCACCCTTTTTTTGTCGTCTGAAGTTTAATAAACAACAAAATTTCAACCTAAAAAAGAGCAAAAACAATAGCTTGTTGTTATTTATTAGACTTTTATTTTTTTCTTGACCCTATACTGAAGGTGGAATTAGAAAAGGAGTAGAGAGTATGAAAAACATATAGATAGGTGTTGCTTTGGGTCTGGGTGCGTTAATTGTGGGGGTTTGAACTGGTTGCTAAAGTTGGCTTTCTTCGAATTTGGATTTGGGACGCTACGAATTTGCGGTGGAGAAACCATTCCTCTTATCTTAAAATCGGTTATATTGTTGTTAGTCTTTGTGCCCTTTATTCAGTTAAAGTTCTTTTCCCCTAATATAACTTTTCAACAACCCTTCAGGTAAGAAAAACATAAATTCAGGAACTAATTAAAAAAATGACTTTTTCATTCTTTTTGCTTTGTTTGTTTTCAGTCGCGGGTACAATTTAAAAAAGCGATTACTATTTCGAAATGTACATTACTATTCCAAAAAAAAAAGAGTTCATTTAATAGTACGAATGTTTAAATACTAAGGAATTAAAAAATACCTTTGAAAAGAGGCTTTATTATGGAGACATCCAGTGTTAAAGGTTTTAAATATTAACAAAAACAGATTTAGGAAAAATTCAAAATTTATAAAAGAAAGAATGTCAAGTCTTTTGATATTTTAAAAAGGGAGAAAATATCTGGGCTTTTTTTTACGGACCAACTGGATCTGGAAAAAACAACAAACTTTAAGAATGATGTTAGGCTTATATCAAAAGCCTACTCAGGAGATTATAAAAATACTGTGATTTCTATTTGGAAATAAGGACTACGTAAAAGCGATTCGTAATTGTTAGGTTGTCATGATTAGGAGGCTCCGATCTTTATATTATATGACGTGGATTAGAAAATCTTGAATATTGGTAGGCATGTCAAAATGTGGTGTCACTAAGAAGGATAATAGATGAAGCTGTAGAATTAGTCGGTATGGGAAATCGGATATTAAGATAAATATTGATTTATTCCATTGGGAATGAAACAAAGAATTGGTTTTAGGCGCAAGCTTTTGATTCACAAACCTAATTATTAGTTTTAGATGAACCGACAAACGGACTTGATCCTCAAAAGCATACATGAGTTACGAGAAATTATAAAAGAGTTAGCTAGAGAAAAAGCTTTCAGTGTTGATTCTCTTTCACATTTAATTAGTGAAGTTCATTCAATTGATGTGTGATCGAGTCATGTATTATAAATTAATGAAGTTATTTATCAAAAATTTGCATCAATAGATGAAAATTTTATATCAACTTGGTGAAGTTGTTTGGACAGTAAGATAATCCAAAAAAGGCACAAGCAGTTTCCTTAAAATAATTTTAATTGTAGCTTCATCTATTGCATGCCAAAAAAATTGAATAGCGCTAGTTAGCGTAGAAATGCTTTTCAGAAATAAATTAAGACTTTATTTAATTCAGGTTTAGAAATCAGAATATGTCCGAAAAATAAAGAAGAAGAACGTTAGAAGATTTATTTTTAAACACTTTACAGATAACATAAAAATCGGGTATAAGGTGTGATTAGCATATATTCGTTAATTACAAAAGAGGGGAAAATTAAAAGTCTTATAAAAGAAAAAAAAATGGTCCTTGAATCATTATGTTGACTTTTAATTTTTGTGAGTTACTTTTCATAGGACAGAAAATTCTTATGACAGAAATATACAAGAAATTTGAGGCGGGAATTCTGGGGGGTATAGAATATGATTGGAAAGCCCTTCTTACTCAAAAGGCTCAATGACCTTTGAAAATCGTAGTTAATAATGGGAATATCATACCAGAAGGATAGTTAGAAGCGTCTATTGATAGAGGAAATTCTAGCAATTGACTTATTTATTTGAAAATGACATTTTTCAATCATATAACACCTTTATCAGCGTCTAAAATTAATGTTCAATTTGTTAGACAAGGCATAACACTGTTTATACCTCTTTTTAATTGTAATGCTTAGCTGCAGAATTGTAGTTTCAAGTGAAATTCTCCCAAAAAACGATTAAAAAAGTTTTTAACTCACAGAGCAGTACCTAGATGGGAAAGTATTATTTGAGGCAAGTATATTGCCAACTATTCATGCATGACGGACAATTTTAGTGTTTATTATTGGTGCCCTAAATCTACTTTAGTATATCCTATTTTGTTTTTTTCAAACAATGGGGATTTTACGTTGAACCCCCGTAGTTAACAGGTTTCGGTTTGATTTAGGGTAAAATTTAGATTCAAAATTCAAACGATATTTAATTCTCTCAATTCAATACACTTTATTGATCTTATTCTTATTGTGGTTTCTGTGTTCGATAAGTAGCCTCTATAACCACTATCTAGATTTCAAGGTGATATCGTTGATAGATAGTTCGTTCGGCCATTGCATATTGATGGCCTTCTAATCGGCGGTCAGTTTTTTACAGTTTTTTCTTATCTGAATTGGCAATTAGTCAAGTATTTTTTTTGTAACCAATTTTAGATCTCACATCGATATTTAAACTAGCACGATCCGTAACACAAGAACCATTATGAAAGGAGATGATGGTTTAAACTTTTCTATTCTAATCAAATATACTAAGTGCTTAGGGCGTATTATCATTGCTTAATGTTAAGTTTTAGAGTATTTAACAGAAAGATATCCTAGTTTAAAATCGGACTATTAAAGGAGAATAAACTTGTTTAAAAAAGTAATATTGGCCACTAGTATTTATTTTAGTTTCAATAGCGCCTAGTGATTGTATTTGATAGCGGATTTATGACTCTGTATACTAAGTAGGAGTGAAGAAAAAGAGAACCACAGAAAAACCAATGGAAAACTTCACAAAATACACCTGAAAGAAGCGAGATAAAACTCCAGAAGCTTGCTTTTCTGACATACTCCATCCTTGGGAAGGACTCTTATTGCGATTTGGAGTAGGGATGAAGAAAATTATAGGGTTAGAAAAAAAGATACCTAGATTTAGTCAATAAAAAATAATGAAATTAAAAAAGCCATACGAATATTTCAGTACCAGGTATGAAAGCACGAACTTGTAGATTTAATTAAAAAGTGGAGAAAACAAATCTGAGTTATTTCAAATGCAATTAATTATCCCGTATCTGATTGAGGAAATGAATTTAATCGTCAAATAGTGGAGACAATGTAAACAGTTAAACAATCGCATTGAGGAAGCGCGGTAAAAACTAACAAACAAATCTAGGAGTTTTATAATTTTAAAGAGATTAGAAACGATCAATCCAAGATGCACATATTAGCATGCATACGGGTTTATACAATCCTTATAGCAGAAGAACCTGGAGAAAAGGGCCAGATTACTTTTAAAATGGGAATTATGAAACTCGTTTAATTGTAAAATGCAAGATGTCAAATTTGCCTATATACCAAACTTATGAATTATTGAATTTCACCATTTTAACGGGACTATCTTCTCTATAGGATGAATTTTCATTCCAAGTGGTTTAGGTATCAAAGTGATTGAGGCAGAAGAAAACTTTATTCGGAATATTAAAACTAGGATTAAAAATGCTAAAGCTAATTATTAGCGACAGTGTGTAAAAAGTTAGTTTTAAAATGTTAAGCAGAAAGTTCTTCCATATAAAAAGTAAGAAAAGGGGAAAATTATCGTGAAAAAAAATTTAATTTTATTTATTAATCTTTATGCGCAATAGCCAATTGGTTATACTCTTTGGGAAATGTATTTATTAAAATGGTTGATTTCTCAGTTAAAGAGGGTTCGGGGCCCACTGGTTAAATAAACCCCCAATTGGGAGAGTTATGTCTTTGGTGGATCTCTTTGGCAGGAATCACTTAATCTTTTCCAAACCTTGGATTTATTTAGAGAAGAAAAAAGAATAAACTATTTGATTGGAAGTACTTTTAAGTTTTTAAATGGTGTTATTTTGGATTTTTTAAAAACTGCAAGCTTGGTATATACTAGTTTAATTTTATTTATAAAAAAAGTTTAAAGGGCGGGGACTGGACGGGGAAATTTTTCTTCGGCAGTAGAAAGAAAAAGGAGATTAGTAGGAAAAATTTTTTTTAAAAAAAAATAACTTTTTTTACCCCCAAAATCTCTTCTCTTTTTTTTTTGG
>Ga0163217_1089331_pt1 | contig 11528 bp, 5 predicted proteins | sample SynspAceP_FD_185933 | JGI IMG/M metagenome (GOLD analysis project Ga0163217, IMG submission 185933) | Saline lake microbial communities from Ace Lake in Antarctica - Synechococcus sp. Ace-P (PacBio error correction) | ecosystem: Environmental > Aquatic > Non-marine Saline and Alkaline > Saline ... | reverse complement strand
TGGTTTACTTACTTTATTAATTCCCCAAGGCAGCTACGAGCGGATTGTTTGACCGAGGCTACAGACACACTATGTTGTACCCGATTCCTACACGTACAAGAGGGCATCCCCTCTTTCTGGTTTTTGATTTAATTGCTCGCCATCCCAAGAGAATTGCGGGGCGAGGAGCAGTTGTTTTGATACTCCTGCTGCGTTGGTGTTTTACCTCATTGAAAAAACGGGCGCACTCAATCAAGGCCTTAACCAGCTCATTAAAATCTTAGCAGTAAAAGAGTCCTTAGGCATTTTAAAGGTTTTTTTGTTTTTTCCAAAATATTACGAAATAATGTGCACCATTGCTTTACAAGAAGAAACTCATCGCTATGACCCCAATATTGCTTCTATTTGGGTAGAAAGATTGGGTACAATTGCCAAAACGAGGGGGTGGTTGCCGCAAGCTATAGGTGGTGCCGTTGTAGGTGCCCCTTTAGTCCGTTCAATCCTTTGGAGGTCTTCATTGCGCAAAAAGGAAGCGGGGTTAGTACTACTCTTCTGGCTACGAGTTTCGGCTGGTCGTTTTGTCCAATGTGCTATCGTATGGAGTTCTATATGTTCTTACATTATGGTTCGTAAAAAATCGATCGAAAAAATTAGATTTTGAATGTTAGAAAAATAAACGTTCTCCATATCGAAAATAAAATGATTCTTAAGCCTATTGGGCACTTACGGTTTGCCATTGTTACCTACGGTCTTATTGCGCAGGTTGGGCATTAATGAAATGTCGGCCTGCTTTTTTGTTTTGAGGGTTGGTAGGTGGCACAATGCGGGCGTTAGCTTTAATAAAAAACGACTGAAGTTTATATCGACGGTTTTTAAGAAAATGGTTTTTGCGGACCTTGATTATTGCTTAGCAAGGGAGTCTCTCTTATTTTGAGAGGCGCATGCGTCATTGATTCCATCGTTATGGACTGTTCGGGACTTTAGAACAGCTTCCAAGCACAGCATCCGCAGTAACTTATGATGGGTTCACATGCTATAATTCATTTTCCAATGCCAAGCACATCGGGTTCAGCAATTTAACCATGCGATATTGAGCCCCTTGGCCGATTTTATTGGCTTATCGCGGGACAAATTGCGTGCTTGCGTATCATATTAGTGCCATTATGATGGATTAATCGTGCCTACCAATGGTGACCATGGCCGTCATTTAGCATTGGCGGGTATCAACTATAAAAAAAATGGCTGGCAATTTATTGGTCAAACCCGTTTTGATTATGTTTGTGCATTCGCGTGCTGTTGCAATAGTGGTAGCGTACAAAAAATTGCGCTACCATGATTGTGAAAAAAATTAGGATTATTAGATAAATTGTTTTTCGAAAAATAAAAACTATTTTAAAAGATTATAAAAAAAATAACTTAAAAAATGAAAACATCTCTTACAAATACTTCGCATTCGCAATCCTATTTACAAGCTGCGCCGATAAAAAAAAAGGAAGTAGAAAAAATAGCAATACCTTATTTCTAAGTCTATGATGCTTTACGAAGGGAGTTTGGCCTTCGAAACCCTGTTATTATGGAAAAATTTTTATGGTATCAATACGGTGATGTTTGACCAGCTACCAATAACCTGCGGATGGATTTTAGAGCTAAGGAAGTGCCCATTATCAACACACTCGATCGATAAGATTCAGCAATTTGATTAGAGCCGCCAACTCAATACATCAAGACCCAGCTTAAATTATGATATTATGGTCTGGTACCCAGCAAAAAACAAACTGGGCACCAACCACATTTTGTTAAAGGTATTTGCCATTGACCAATTTAATTCGGTAAATCTTACATGGGCAACTGGCTTCGGAAGTAGTGTACAACCTTTTGCTACCGTAAAGATTTATGAAAAACTGGATAAAAAGACTAGAAAGATCTATAACCGCATGGCTAGACCACGGCATTAGCAAAGTGAGGAAGGTATTACGCTAGGTTATGTGCATCAGAAAGCCATAGTAAAAAAATAACCCGCAATTTGAAGCTATGGGCACAAGGCGCTGTAACGAGCACTTATTTTACAGCCCGGTTAAAAATATGCCTGAAAAGTTTCACGGAAGCTGAAAAAGATGTCGATTGGACAGTACCTATTCAAAAATCATAAATGAGATATTCATCCCGAGATATGAAAAATTAGCCCGAATTTTTTAAAAAGGAGTATTTAGCTGCCTGGCGCGATCATACTTTCAGGGATTTTAGGGCATTCCGGGCGGTGACTGAACAGTATAAAAACCAGATTGAATATATGACTTCAACAACCCTTTACAGCAGATCTATATTCGCTTTAGGAAAATTCTGAAGTCGCCAGAATTAAGAACAAATGGAAATAGTAAAAAACGAAGTCGGTTTAAAGGAAGCTTGTTAGAATTTTTCAATCATGTACGAACCATAAGGACTTAATGCCCTACACAGGACCCACAGGCAGGTTTTAATAATTTGATACCATTCAAAAACGCATGGCGCCCCAAACTGCCAAGTTGTTCCGATTAAAAAACCTAAAACACCTGTTTTATAGTTTAAAACGTACCGAAGGCTTTTCGTGAAAAATCGGCAAGCGCACAATACAATGCTGGTACTTCCTGATGGCTTACGACCAGGCGTATTTTAATATTCCCATCCCCAGAGGTCACCAAATATAATGTGGTGAAACACCGATGAAGCCATTTATTTTGTACATGAAGCCATTCCTGGACATTCATTATCAAATGATGGTTGCTATTAGAAAACAAAAGTATTTCCTGCTTTTAGAAAATTTACAGATTCTGGCGCTTTGGAGAAGGTTGGGGTTGTATGCGGAATCGCTCGGAAAAGATTGGGATTGTACACAAATCCCTATCTATATTGCATGCTAACTACGGAAATGGCACCGAGCCATAAGATTAGTGGTGATACTGGCATTACATCATAAAGGCTGGACACTGTGAAGAAAGGCCTCGATATTCGCTTGAAAATGAAGGCATGGCAGAGCTGGTATTATTTTCAGAAATTGAACGTTATATGGTAATACCAAGCACAGCAGTATCCTATAGAAATTGGAAAACTTACCATTTTGAGATTGCGAAAAGAAGCCGAAAGAGTTTGCCGGTAATGGCTTTTGACATCAAAAGGCTTTCATAATATTAGTGTCTTTGAGCCGGTGATATGCCGCTCTCTGGTTTGGGAACAGACGAATGTGTCCACGTGGATTGATAAAGAGAAGAAATAGCTACCCTTTAATTTTTGGATATCAATGCCAAAAACATATTACCCGTTAGTGTCCGTATAGATGATAGACAAGTCTCATAAGCTTAAATGGACACACGATGAAATTCACTGTTAAAAAAATTGGTTTAACGTTTTACTTGTTTTCGTTGGGTTCAAACGGTACAGCGCAAAACTCCGGTACCACGGACCTCTAACAAGTAAACCGAAAACAGCTAAAAAAGTTGACCAAAACAAAGCGCTATTTGTTAGGAAATTCCGAAGTTAACCGCGATAGTACGGTTATTTATTTTTTGATAAGGCTTACCGCATTATTAGAAAACTCAAAAACCGGTGCACACAACTTTAGCCGAAATTACAATGATTATTCATTGATCGGGCAAAACCGCTTCGCACCCCTTTACTAGAGTAGACTCCCTGGCAATGAAAGCATGGACCATTTTCAATAGTATTCCGAAAAAAAATCAGGATATACTACTCAATACGACTTTTAAGACGTTGGGGCATCTATAAAAAGCGAAGAAGGGCGAACTAAAAGAGGCGATTACATTATCACAAAGCGTGACTTATACAAAACGATAAAAGACCGGCGGTAAGGCTTAAATTTTTTGCGGACAAAGGGCCTATTTTTTAGACGGTAGCTACACGGACGAAAAGAAAAATGCCAGCAACTATTTGAATGAAAGCATTGCCGATTTGACAAAACGCTAGACCCGATAAAATTACGCCACCGAAATTTCACACTCAACCAGTATGTTTTTAAGGGCATGACGGTATCAATTAAGGATCGGCGCAATGACTACAAATCATTAATGAAGCAAGATTTACCCCTTAACAAAAACCCATTTATTCATGGATGGCTTATATCTATAGAAGGTTATGATTTTACTCGAAGAAGAAAAATATGACGAAGCACAACAGGTCTTACAAGAAGGAAAATATTTTTTAGAAAAAACTATAAATGACCAACGTAGATAGTTACGTGTCGATCGTAATGAGCTTAGGGGGAACTATTAGTAGAGGAAGGGAAATTTGACGAAGCCGTCAAAGAATTCATAAGCATAACGTGAGGTCTGCTATAACTAAAAATTTTCAAAAATACTTTGGTATTGACGTACTGCCCTGATTTCTGAGACGTATGAAAACAAGGCCAATTACAACCAAGCCTTAGCTTTTTATAAACAATACGAAGCAGAAAAACTTGTTGGGGCTCGAAGAAACCGAAAAAACGCGCGAAAGCCTTCGTGAAAATGAATTGAAGATAAATGTATTGAATCAAAGAAAAACAGGTTATCGCAAAAACAAACAAAACCCAACTCGTTATTAATCCTTTTAATGGTTTGCAGGTGTTATTTTACTGGTTCGTTTGATCGCTACTAAGGCTAAAGCAGTGCAATTAATCTAAGCCTAAAAACCCGTTATGCGGAGTGAATTCAAAAATGAGCTGCTCGATAAAAAAGTTCTGAAAACGAACCTATTTAAAGAATCCACCACCGGGTGAAAGAATAACCTTGAAATCGTGTCTAGCTTATTTAGAGCTTGCAATCGTCGCAAATTGATGACCCAACAGTACAGGCCGGCATTGCTATCGAGCCCAAAAACGGGTGCATTCCATGGGGATTATTCACCAAAAACTCTCCAAAGCGAACACCTAACTTCCATAGAATTTGCGTGAATTATTTTTGTCAAACCTAGGGTGAAATATCCGCAAATCATTCGATTGCCAAAGGAGAAAATAAAAAATTAACTTGCGATATGCCCGAACTGGTTCTAGATGTAGACACCGCAATTTTCGGTGGGTCTAATCGCCCAATGAACTGGCTCACCAATGGCGTTTAAAGTATGCTTTTGAAGGGAAAAAAAGACGGCACCCTTCAGGTGGAATTTAACCCGCAAGAGGGCAAATGATGATAATCTAGAACTTGGATTTTCAGACGAACTGAATCGAAAGTAATGACGAAAAAAGCAAAGGAACGGGCTTCGGAACCATGCTCATTGAGCTAACTCACAAACAATTAAACGGCTTACAATCACCTACAAATAAAAAACGGCACAAATGTTTCGCTAATTTTCGCAAAGACCTAGTGTTCTCTATTGAAATTGAGTACTTAATTGGCGCTCCATTGGGTTTACTCCTGTAGGAGTGCCTTGCGGCCTTCAAAAATCAACACAAAAAAACTATATTACAACCCAAGGAATGCAGGACTTGCCAGGGGTATTTTGTAACCAATAGTACAGAGCCAAAACTTATGTGAAAGCTATGTAATTGCGAGCATTAAATAGGTGTAAGGCAAACCAAACCGAAAACCTGGTTCAAGGATGCTAATAAAAAAATTAAAAGTCGCATGTTTTAAAATGCGGGCCTAATGAGCAAAATTACCCAGCTTTAGACAGAGCGAGAATCAGATTTTAAACAAAATAAATAAATAGCAACATCATTGAAAACCGGTACGATTAAGCCGGCTTTGAAAATACCGCTAGTATATTATTTTTGCCTTATTGCCTCTTTGCCCAAGTACTCTATTGAACTAACAAGATTGGTAAACTTTAAATTTACCGGACTTTCAGTCATTTTCCAATTGATACGGCTAATTGGAACTAGGGGATGCTATTTCAATCCGAATGGAAATGGATGAGGAGAAATGATGCCGAAAAAATGTAAACACAAGGAATCTATGGAGGACATTAAGCGTGGCACAGCTGTGGTGAAAAACAACAAATAGTTAAATCGCTAAGGTTTTAGAAGAATTAGCAACTTGGCATACCTAAGGTATTCCTCCGAAAAATAAAGATTCTATTTCATTTCTATGATAATAATAGCTACTTCAAGAGTTTTAAAAAAACTGGCGGATAAAGCAAAGCTCATAAGTAAAGCCTACTAGACCGTGGTCTTTATGAATTATATGACTTTATGCAACGTGGTATGCCAAGCTGAGGTTCAATTTTTTAAAGGGACTACAAATTGCAACAGGAAGACATTAATGACAAAAAAAACGACATTCAATGCCATATATGCCTCTTTAAGGAACCTATACCCAATTGACTAAGAATTATACAATCGTGCATTAATCCACCCATGATGGAGTAACAATGAGTCGTTTCCGTGCTACGAGAAAATAGAAGTAAAAACCATCTATATGTGATCGAGGCGCATTAATGAGGGCAAAGATAGATGTGAGTGACTTACGTCAAATTAATTGAGCCAGAAGAAGCCCTAAAGCGAGCAAATAAGAGGTTTAGTTCAGCCTCATGAAATAACACTTAAATTGCATGAATTATAGCCATCCGAACAATACCAAAAAATCAGAAACGTTAAATTTAGGTCTTGGCGAAGCACAAGCCTATGAGAGGTTTAACAAAAGACTATGACGAATATAGGCACTGTGCAGATTTGAATTCTTCTAATGGACTGGGACGATAGGGAAAAGTACGGCGACGAAATGGCCATACGGCTGGAAAGGCTGGGCATTGGTAGCATCTGATGATTACAGGAAGAAATAGTGGCCAGAAAGCAAAATTCCATATTTGAAAGACTATGTAGCGCATTTCAGAGAAAAAAAGGTGTATATAGTTGTTATGACATTTAAATTAGGATCATTATGTATTGGCTCGCAGAAAGCAAATATAAAGCGCTCAATCAGCCAGATTTTGGGACCTTCACATACATGTCTTGGAAGGGAAAAAGAATATGCCAATAAAATGCCCTAAATCAAGAAACGCAAGCACTAAAAAAGTGAAACTAAGGGTAAAGTACGAAACCGAGCAAAAAGACGAAACCATTCTTCTCAATCCACATTGATACCCAAACAGCAAAAAAACCATGTTATTAAGGTATTTGATAGGGTTGCCATGCTTAGCGATATTGGATGTTGAGTGTAGGAATAGCTGTATATACGTGGTTTAATTAAACAGTAGAAAAAAATTCATGAACGCAATTGGACGGAGTTTGACACAATAACACTATGAAAATTTCTAATATTCAACTTGACAAGAGCGCACACAAAAGGAAAAACGAACTACTTTTAAAAGAATTTCCATTTGACCCATCGGTAGGTTGTCAAAAACACCTTGAAATCGTGAATATCATTCACGTTTATTTAGAATTTGCAAATCGGCACCCAAATTGATGACCCTTCTGTACAGGCTGCCCAGTGCTCCGTGCCGCACTCCGGCAGATGACATTTCTCCAATGTTTGCGCATCATTATACAACCCAGAAATACCTGCATACCTCAGAGAACGGATTAAAACATATACCTGAGTACTGATGTCTAATTAAGGGAGCTCAAAAGGCCGGGTTATTTTCGTTGAATCATCTGGTGATAGTAACGCCAAATTCGAATAAAACGCCATTCAAACACATTGCCAGAAGGAAAAATAAAACACCAAATTGACTGTGATTATTGCCCAACCTAGTAGCTGTCGATGATTTACAACCCGCAAGTTTCGTTAGATTTAATTACCAACGCGAACTGATATGATTCTCATGCAGTATTAAATATTGTGCTTTGAAGGCCAAAACAAAGAGGGTTACATTCAGGTAATGTAATCCGTCATGATAGCAAACACAGACAAACCCACCTTTTTTAAAAAGGTTATAAAAGGACCCAAAAAAAAACTTTTTGACGTATTTCGGGGACCCGTGTAGACATTGGGAAATAACTAATGAACATTTAAAAGGAACGGGATTCGGTTACCCATTGCTCATTAACCTACTCACCAAACAATTAAACGGGACAATCACCTACCAAATAGAAAACGGAACGAAGGTTTCGCTGGTCTTTTCAAAGCCCAGCTATGTCTGATGTGTAATTAATCAAAATAGTGCTGATTAAGTTTTTCCAACAGGGCAGGGGCTTCGGTATCCATTCCGCCGAGAGTAAAAAAAACCGATCTTCGCGATAGTTTACCGCAATTCCAATCTTTCAAAAATTTTCTCCGAAAAGTATATACCACCTTCGGACAAGAAAGTGGTGTGTCGATCCTTAAATGGATGACTCTTAAAAGATCTGTTGTTTTAAATTAGTAAAAGATAGGTTAAATATTGTACGCGAAGTTGAGCGATGGTAAAAATCCTATACCAGGTAATTTAAAATGATAAATGTATAACTGTAGAAATAAACAACCACGTAGACATTATTTTTTAACTAATCCCGTGCTATGTCGGAACCTATTGAAACAAAAGCATTGTACGGAATTGGGTGGCATGCATTACCTTGTAGATGGTGTCACTATCCCGCAGTAATCAATATAAGCCGATTGGACAGACTCGCGTGTTGTGGGCTTGGCACCCGGAAATTTGCAGCAAAGCGCTTTTCAATCAGTGGCCATCTGGCAAACCTGTTTTAATGAAAGTAAATTATGATGAATGGCCACTTTATGAAGATAGAGAAAGTGACCTGGGCCAAATTTGCGGATCAATTTGCCTTTGTAATGTGGCAAAGTGGGCACTTCCTGATTTTCAATTGAAAGGTGATTGTTTGCCTATAATTATTGCAATACTGAAACAATTAAATATCAAAACCACGAAAAATTCTAAAATTATGACTAAAGGCATTTTCAAAAAATAAGCAACTTAGTGTTGCTATTCTTTAGTGTGTGCAATTGCCCTAGTCAAATTCAATTACAATAACAAATGAGTGCACCACACGCCAATTAACGTAAGTGTATACATATTATAGGGACTTATTATTTAGGATTCAATTTGTGCATATACTATGCATTGTGACAGAGGATATTAGTATATCGTGGCGGATTAATTAATTTTATGAGGAAATCACTCAAGTTTTCGTGTATTCACTGATGTACTTTCCAGATCTTTCTGAGAATTTAACGGAACCAGTCTAAAATAGTTCGATTGTGATTTAGTTTTGTAGATACATGGCTAATTCTAAATACTTCTATACTATGGATTTCATAAGGATTTGAAATACTTTATTAGATCAAGCTATTCGATTAATACAATTTATAGAATGGAGGAATATTTCCAGTTTTAGGTTTCTCATAAAAAATCAACTCCTTACAAAAAACCCTTAAAAAGATGTGCACCAAATAGTACAAATCCACAATAAGGTCTAAGAAGAGGCTGTGAGAAATGACAAATGGGTGCCCTATTCATAGACCAGACGTTCAAGCAAAAAGGAGGAAATAAAATATTGCAGTTAGGATATTCCAAAGTGCGCTATTGGAAAAACAAAGAAAGCACTAGACATGAGAAGACCCCAATTGTTGGTATGAGTTTGATGCGGATATCATTGCTGCAGACATACAACCCATCAGGCTTGATATTAGTAAAAGCATGTTAAGAATGATTACGGACAATTGAAAACTTTAAAAAACACTGATAAAACTGCCCACAACAAACGTAGCCATTATTTAAAAAACATACATAATAAAAAAACAGAAAATATTGAAAAACAGTTGGAATTATTGGGGGTTTCAGGCTTCATAGAAGTTCATACCACAAAGAAAATGTAGTTAAGCAGAAGGATTTTAGGTTCAAGGTTTAGTAATCGGCTACGGGAACATTTCCAAAACAGGAAAAATAACCGAGCCAGTTTGAAAGAATCCATCCCATTTCCGAATGCATGATTAAAGTCGTTGAAATTCTTCCATTTTTCGGTAAAAGTAAAAACAAAAATACAAACTAAGAAGAAATTGTTAAAGGATGCCTTGAATATAGTCGTATCACGCAGGTGGAACTCCTTTCAATTAGATGTTAAAGACCCAAAAACTGAAATTGTTTGACCCAAACAATTAAAGGAACAGAAAACTGTATGAAGTAATTAAATGAAACACCTTACGATTTTGAAAAAAATAAGTTTTATATTGCATCTGTTGCGGGCATTTTCAACACAAATTTTTTTCCATTGCCTTGCTGGAAACAAATAAGAGTCCCGTCACGACTTAGTAGACGAAAAAGATGCCCTCCATTTATGATGTGAAGAAAGTCATTCCGATATGCACAAGCAAAAGTGTGTATTGCAAGGAACAGACAGGTTAGAAAGTTTATAAACGAACATCGGAATTTCTATTTTGAAATCACAACGTTTTCACCTATGGAGTAATGGGAAAAATCCTTGTCAAATAGAGAAGATTCAAACTTCTGTCAGGATTTCTACAGTTACCTAATTTAAGCAGAGTGAAACCATAGCTCCCATCCATTATCAGACAAATGTTTTATGACAATGACATTGAATTTTGCACTAGTGGACCTCGTTATAAAGAGCGTAGCTAATGGATATTTAAGTGCTTGTACTCAAAAAGGGACGCACGGAAAAAAATATCTCACTCCTAGTAGCGAAAGTTGGAAAGTTTCTGAATATTACAAAATGCTTGAATAATGTTGAAAAACCAAGAAGGAAAATGCTTCAAAGCATCTTCTGATAAAAACGAGTTGCTTTGTTCGCATTGTACCCAAATACTATACAGATTTGGGAATTCCTTAAATTTTAAATCCCCCAATGCTGATTTATTCCGCTGATTACGTGTAATTTAACACATGAAAAAAGGCAAAGGTATAAACAATAGTAAAAAAAGTGTACTTACATCAATTCAGGCTAGAGATTTACACTAACAAAAAATCCGTTAAAAAATCCTAAAAATTATGGTATTAACCCATTTCTTAAAATTAACTACATGGGGCCCTACGAGTACTGACTCGTGATTTGCTGTTAGTTGTGCTTAATCCTCACTCAGTTATTAGCATCGGGGTTAGAGCCAATTAAAAGCTTATGTTTTTTGGGAGTATCACAAGTTTTGGTAAATAGCCAGCGGAGCCCGGTGAATTATGAAAAAATTGAGATGATATTACTAACGGATGATTTTGGTGTGTGTATTATTTAAACAAGTTTATAGGATAAATGGGACAGAGAAAATTGAAGCTGCTGAAAAAAAGCAATTACGGACTGGAGAACCCTTTATAATAACAAGGATAGAGAGGAAGAAATAGTGTGATATCATTCGAGAGGAAAGATGATAAAGTCAGATATAAACACGCATAATAATTAGCCAAACTTCCGGTCAACCCATAACAAGAACCGTATGAAGGCATTGATTGCTACAGGAGTAAATTCGTGATATCTATTACGAGGTCTTTCGCTTAAATTGAATTTTAAATGAGTGGTTTATCGAATTAAAAGATGTAAAAGTAACCAATAGCGGAAACAATGGTGCTTTCCTGATGACCCAAGTTATAAAACTCAAGATTCTTAGATTTTAGAAGAACAGAACAACCTTTAATATTAAACAAGTGAATGTAAATAAAGTGAAAGTGTATCGAGAATAAAACCCACTTATTAAATT
>Ga0163217_1044080_pt1 | contig 11528 bp, 18 predicted proteins | sample SynspAceP_FD_185933 | JGI IMG/M metagenome (GOLD analysis project Ga0163217, IMG submission 185933) | Saline lake microbial communities from Ace Lake in Antarctica - Synechococcus sp. Ace-P (PacBio error correction) | ecosystem: Environmental > Aquatic > Non-marine Saline and Alkaline > Saline ... | reverse complement strand
CCAGCGGGGCCCGATAGCTGAAGCTCGGGCAAACTGCCGCCGAGGTCACGGTTAGCCGCACCAGCAGGTGCTGCAAAGGCGGCCGGAATGCCGGTCCCGGTCGCTTGTGGCGCCTCCAGGCTGGCCACCGCCCTGGCGATCGATACGATCACGCAAACAACCATCGAGGTCCGAGCAGCCGGGGCGAACTGGGCCAATCAACGGCCCTGGGCCTGGGGCTCGAAGTTGCCCAGGGCTTTGCCGGGGTAGAAAACCTGATCCGGGCGGCTGGCCTTCTCGAGCAGGGGAGGCCGCAGGTCCCTGCAAAACTGGCCCCAGCCAAGCATGCCACAACGGCTCCCGGATTCCGCGTGGGGCCTGGAGCAAGATGCCGCCAGGCTGCGCTCAGGTATGCCTTCCTTGGCTGCAGTTGATGTCCAGCGCCACATATTTGCCGGAGGGCAAGGCCTCCAGCAGGGGCGACAACCTTGCGGCACTGGCGGCAACCGAAAGCTCATAAAGAAAAAGGCCGGGCCGATCGCACCGCGGCATCGCCACCGCTTCTTGCTCCAGCAGGCGTTTTCGTGCGTGATCAGCGGTACTCGGAGTTGCCGGCAATCGCATCGAACAGCCGAGCCCTCGGGTCGTAGAGGAAACAAGCGGAGTTGTTTTAGTAGGGACGCGCCTGGGCCTTCCCACTGCCAGGCCGCTCCAGATCGGCCCGGAACCGGGTGAGATCGATCAGGGCAACGCCTGTCGCTCCAGGAAAGACTGCCCGCTCCAGGAACGGTGCTCAGAGCGTCCCTAGCCAGGCGAGGCCCGCTGGCCACCAGCGGTTGCCGCGAAAAAAGTTGCCCATGCGCTGCCCGGCGCTCGAAACGCCGCGCCAGCACCCATCTGGGCTCAGAACTTGCCGTTGTATTCGCCCACGGCAACCAGCCGGCTGCGAAGCCGAAGGTAGGGCGGGTAGACTGGCGATCCACTGCAGAGGGCATGCCTCATCCACTTCCTCGCTTCGCCACAGCATCTGCCTGCCTGGAAGCTCGTCGCACAGGCAACGCCTCCACTCGGCCTCGCTGGCAGCCGGCACGGCCCAGCGGCCATAGCTCGGCTCGAACCAGCTTGAGATGGCGAACGGGAGCCTGCGTGATGCAGGGCGCGCGGTGGCCGCCAGGCTGAATTCCCACGCGCCACCGGAGCGCAGCCCGCCCCGCCAATATCGGGGCGCCTGCCAGCCCTCCATCTAGCGCGGCCCGGCCCTCAGAGCCACAGTCCGGGCGCTGGTAGCCAGCCATCGGCAGATAAGTGGCGTAATCGCCGACCGTTTGCGCACCAACGGTGGCATTTGGCGTAGGCTCACCCAAGGACGCGGATGACGGGGAGCTCGTTGTCGAAGTGGAAGCCGTCGCTCGATCTTGGATGCCGGACTCCACAATCCGGCGTCCTAATCTCTCTTCTATTGGGCCGGACCACCTGCTCGTGCCATAGCCGGCTTCTGGACCAGCGCCCCCCCAGCCGGCCGGTTCGAAACTGGATGCGGGTCTAACCGTCCTCGAGCAGTCCATGAGCAGGAGCTCCTTTTTGGTGCTGCTGCTCAGCTGCAGCCCCAGTGTCCCAACAGCTCCAGCAGGGGTTCGTCCTCTGGGCCATCCTTGCCGAGCCCTCCAGCAGGGCCGTCAGTCTCTGCAACTCCATCTCCTTCTCTTGGCCGCAGGCGATCACCTCAGCGATCACCGGCGTGGCTATCATATCCCCGTTCCGGACGGATGCGGGCGCGATGCTCGTAATGGAATTGAACAGTAACCCCAGCGGCTCGCCGCCGGGTGTAGCCGGCCAGGATGGAGGCCGCAGCAGAAGTTTTAAAAACCAGGTGATTGGCCGAGGTTGCCATTCGGCGGGCTTGGCACGTCACCATTTCCCCTGCAGGCCGGGTCTTCGGGTCCAGCCCCGCCACCATCTTCTTCGCTTCCGCCGCCGTGGACCCCAGCGCGTTCCAACAAGGCCTCGGTCGGAGGCGCGGTGCGCCATGCCTAACTGTTGGCTATTCTTTGATCCGTAAGGGCGCAGCGGGTCAGCCGCCGACCGTTACGATCAGCAAAAGTTCGTTCACCTTTCGCAGGGCAGCCGCAGGTGCTATGGCAGCAGCAGCCAACGTGGAACCAGGGCACGAACCGTCCAGGCACGAATCTGCCAGGATTCTAGGGGGCGGTGGGCAACACGCCGCTGAATTGCCTGCACCAGCTCAGTGCGCTCCACCGGTTGCGAGATCCTCGCAAAGCCGATAATTCATAACCCCGGCGGCGCCGTTCAGGATCGGCCGCCTGGGAATCCGCTGGCAGGCGGAGGAGCGGCCAGCTGCAGCCAGGGGGCACGGTCGTCGAAGCACCCCAACGGTAACACCGGCATCGCCTCACCCATCGCAATGCCGCGGGCTACCGCAGCCTGATCGTCATCCCGACACCCAGTCAGCGAGAAGATCGACCTGCTCGCGTCGCTCGGGGCCGTATGTGCGGCACCGTTGCCGCGGTTCCCTACCGCGACCCCAAACAATTACGTGAAGCTCTCGGCCGGCTCCGGGCCGAAAACCCCCGGAGCCATCGGGGGCCAACCAGTTCGAATCTCGCCCAACCCGGCGCGCGTCCCACTTACCGCACCACCGCGTCCGGAACTGGAGCAGACCGGCGGCCATGTGGATCCTGGCCCCCCGCGTCCGCAACCGCACCGGCCCGGTCCCATTGCCCCCCCCGGTCGCTTGGTCGCCAAGACCGTTCGCCCCCGTGCGCTGACAGGTAACCGGTGCTCGCCAATCCCATGGCAGCGACCCTCCACTGAGGCAACGGTGAGCGAAACTAAAGCGAGAAGACTCGATCACCGGAGGATCGGCAGCAGCCGCATCACCGCCAAAACCTGATATTTCTCTGGATGACGCCCCTGGTTCGCATCGACGATTCAGCACGCGCCCCCCACGATCTACACTCTCTGCGCGAAAGGGCGTTCCTCGGAGATCCAGTCGGCATCAAGGTGCGGCCGGCCGTTCAGAACACCGGCCCGCACGTCTCGGGCCTGGCCACCACCGATCTGACGGCATGTACTACTCCGACCACGCCGGCGACCGCGACGCATCCCCGCACCTTCGTACAAACCCGATTGCTGGCCGCCAAGCGACGCTCAGCCCAGCCCCGGCGCAGCGCACTTGAAAGACGCGCAACGATGAAAGCCATCCAGCGCACGGATGGCGCCATGATGGTGATTGCCGCCTAATCGCTAACCGACTGGAGCCCGAACACCTGGCGCATGAAAACCAGGGCAACCTCTGCGCGCAGCGACCAGCTGCGGCTGAGCGCCATGGTGGCTGCGCAACTGGGCAGCCGATCAGGACAGCCCCCGCCTGCAGGAGCTCTGGGCCAGCTCGGGGTGCTCACCCCAGTCCCGCCGCTCGGAAAGACAGGGTGATCAGCCGCGACGCAGATCCTGTGGCGCAGTGGCAGGGGCGTCGCACATACGAGTGACCGAGGCGAGGCCGTGAAGCCAGCTGGTCTTCGCAAGCGGCGGGAAGTGAATCCGCTTGCCGGCGCAGGTGTCTGCCGGTGCTGGGCCGGGTCTGTTGGTGGCTGCCACGCCCAGGAGCCTGGTCCCACTGGCAGCCATCGCCCGCCAACCCTGTCGCGGCCGCGCACCGCGATGGTGTTCGCCCGTCCCTGCTGGACTTCCGAGCTGACGGACCTGGCTCGGCAACCGGACAGGTCGTCGCTGCCACGGGCGAACGCCTAGGCTATCGCCCCGCCGGAGCCTGGCCGCGCGCGCACCCGGCAGGGCCGCGCACTGGATTCTACACGCCCTGGGCGCGGTGTGGCCCTGGTCCTTCGCAAGTGGCGAGGAACGCCGCCGCAGGTGCCCCTGGATCCAGCCAGCTTCCTCTGCGCTTCCGGGCCACGAGAGTTGGGTGGGGTTGCGCCGCTCCCGCATCCCCCGCATTTCAGCCCCCCGCCCATCGAACGCCTGATCAGCGGCCGATCCCGCCGCGGCTTCAGCTCGCGTCCTGCCGGCAACTGCCCTGGTATGTCGTCTTCAAACCAGCTGCCGCATTGCCACGGAGACCGTGCAGGCCGTAGCGGGCGCCAGCGCGTGGCGTTGGTGCACCGCCGGCCGGCAGCGGGCCAGCCCGGCGCCGCAAACAGATCCACACTGCCCAACCCCCACGCCAGCAGCGCCGCAGCCTACTCCGTCCCCCCAGCCGGTTGCCGCCCCGGGCTGCCAATCCAGCCAGCCAGAACAGTTCAGAGTGGCTGGTCCGATAGGCGCCTCTGGCCGCCTGTGGTGAGCCTGGGGGCCTCCGCGCGTGCGTGCGGAATTCAGTCTGTGGCTGGTGGCCTTCTGGGCGCTCGCAGGGCCGCCCCACGCAACACCCAGGCGGACAGACCGGCGCAGCAGCTCTCCCTCCAGCCCTGCCCACCGCCGGAGGTGGAAACCAACGCGCAGCAAGTCGCTCATATCGCTGAAGGCGCTGCACCGGAATCGGGTGTTGGTTCCTCAAAGCTGGTGGATTCCAGCCCTCGCTGCCCTAGTTCCCCCGAGCGGGCATGGTCGTGGGCCGCCTCCAGCATGTCCCTCTGAGGATGCGCGGCCCCTCTCGTGTGTGAATAGCGTCGAGACTTGGCTGGTGCGTTTGGTGGAGCACCCGTTTTGCCCCGTCGCTACGCAGCGCTGGAGCTTCAGTCGCCGGCGACCTGGAACCCCAGCAGCAGCGGTGCTGCGGCCAGGGCTTAATGCCGCCGGTGTCCGGAGCGGGGAATGCGGGGATTTGAAGTGCTGCGCAGCTGTTCCGCAATGCCCAGAACCTGCTCCAGGCCGCGCCGCAAGGAACATCCCACCCGAGCACCCAGCGACAGCTTCTGTATCCGCTGCTCAACAACCTCTGGAAAAAACCTAGAAAGCATCGAATCGATCGAGTTTTCTCTCCCGAACAGGCGCGAATCGTTTCGGCCCGCATTCAGGCCCGCGGGCGCGCGGGTCTCCCGATCCGGGTGCCCAAGGAGCTACCGACTCCCCGGGTGAACGGGTCCCCGCTGATGCAGGATGAGCGTCTAGCGACAGCCAATCTGCACCCACTCGAACCGAAAATGTCCCCTGCGCAGGATCCCGTTAACGAGTCGAAGACTCCAGGTGCAGGTGCTGGTCAGCAATGACGGCGTGCCCGCAGCCTCATCTCGCTCACGTTGCAGGTTGACGGCCACCGCCTCCGGAGCCGCCGCCCGAACCAAAGGCCCCGAACCGGCTCTGACGAAAGCCTGACGCCCCTGCCTCCCCTGGTACCCGACGCCCAACGGCCCCGAACAAACCAGATCCGGCCAGCGGCAAGCAAGCAGCAACCTCCAGGCCACCAATCCGCCCCGGCACCGCCAAGGACCAATTGCCCGCCAGCACCACCACCGTGAGAGCAGCAGACGTGACAACCCGCACCACTGTTGCCCTGCTCTCCGGCGAGCCTGGATTTCAGCCCACCGCCGCGGCCCTGGCGATCGAAGCAGCGAATCGGTGATCGGTCTGTCTTTCGACTACGGCCAGCGCCATCGCCAGAACTGGTGCCGCAGACAGCCTGCCATACCCTGGCGCCTGCAGGGAGCAACCTCACGTGCGTTGAATCTGGCGGCCTGGGCGGCTCCGCCCTCCCGATCCGCCATCGCCTGCCAAAGAGCGTCGTGGTGGAAGCCACTATTCCACCCACCACGTTAGCCCGCCGCAACCACGTCGTTCATCGGCCCTGGCCTGAGCTGGCTGAAGCCCGAGGCGCCCAGCGCTGGTGCTCGGCGTCAATGCCATCGATTACTCCGGTTACCCGACTGCCGCCGAACTACCTGCCGCGCCTTTCAGCATCTGCCGATCTGGCCAGCAAGAGCCGGCGCGAGGCCAGGGCACCAGGCGTCTGGCACCCCTGGTGGTGGACAAGCACGGATCTTCGCGAGGCGCTCCGGCGCGGGTACCGATGAGCCAACCTGGAGCTGCTACCCGGCGGTGCTGAACCCTGCGCCTGTGACAGTTGCCGCATCCGCCGGACACAGCCCTTCAGCTGAGCCGGCCCGCCCCGATTCTGCGCCAGCCCCTGCGGCGGGGCAGGGCTGGCAGCAGCTAAATCGCATGGCGGCAGTCCGCGCCGAGAGCTTCCCCTGGCGGAACCCTGGCCGTTGCAGGCCCTGACGCCCGCTTCGGATCATGGCTCGCTGGGCTCGATGGCGATGGGCAGTCCGCTCGGCGCACCCGCCGTTGCTGGGCGCCGATCCCCGGAGCTTGTGGTCTTTCGCGGGCTGCCGGGCAGCGACGGTTCCAGGATCCCTTCGAGCCCTGGCCCAGCCTGTGGGCGCCCAGCCGGACCTGGTGGGCTGGCTGGCCTACGAGGCCGGGCGCCTGGGTGGAGCCCGCCGTATCATTCGGTCCCCCCCCATCCAACCCTCTGTCGGCCGGCCGCTACGGACCCGTGCGCAGTTCGATCTGAGCGCCGCGGCTCTGCTGGAGGCGAGGAGCCCCTCCACAGGCTGGGGGATTCTGGAGGAAGCTGGTGGCCGGCTCAGCCCGAGCAGGTTGCCCGCCGACCCCGCCTCGTCAGTCGCGATCGATCCCGGCCGCTGGCACTGGCCCCACCGGCGAGGCCGTCTTGCCGCCCCAGCGTGAGCCAGCTGCGGAAAGGATCGCCGCCGGCGATCTCTTCCAGAGCCCAATCTCCGCCTGCTGCGTAGGTTGTTGCTGGAGAACGCCCCGATCCGCCTGCGCTCTATCAACGCCTGCGCAGCACTGTCGCCACCGTTCGCCGGGCGCTGCATCAACGCGAGACGCCGTTTGCTGTCGCTCACCGGAAACGTTCCTGCAGGTGAGCGCCAGCGCCCAGTGAAACCCGGCGATCAAGCCACCCGCCCCCGCCATGGCGATGCGAGCCGACGCCCTGCCCCGGCGCCCTGGTGAAGCACGCCCCAAAACCGTTGAATTTCCAGAGAACTGATGATCGTCGATCTCTGCGGCAAATGACCTGGGACGGTCTGCGAGCCGGCACCATCCAGTGCCGCCAACTGGTGGGGCGAGTGCTACCGCCAGTGTGCGACCATCTCCACCTCTGGTGGAGGGCCAGCTGCCGCTCCGGCGCCGGCCTGTGGATCGCTGCGGGCCGCTGCCGGGGGCTCATCAGCGGCGCCCGAACTGCGGCCTTTGCCAACGCTCAGAAATCGACCCGTGCACCCCCCCCGTACTGCGGCTCCCTGTCCGCTTGGGGCGCCGATGGCAGCTTCGACAGCAAACATCCTGATCCGCGCCTGATGCTCCACGGCCGCGCCTGCGGCCCACGCGCTTGCGGGCATCGTCGCCGACTCCGACCCGGCGGCCGAGGCGAAGAATGGGCTGAAATCAGGCCCCGCTCGAGGGCCCTGGGATGAGGGCGATCGCCTGGATCGCAGCAGCCGAACGGAGCGCCTCGCTGCCCCTTACCGGCCAGTCCGAGCGGGATGGCTCACCAGAAAGCCTGAACCTGCCGGCTCGCGACCGCGCCCTGCTTGCAAGCTCGGCCGATGGACTGTTCGAACCCGTCTGCGCGAAGCCGGCCTGCCGCCCCATTCTGTGAGGTGACACCTGTTAGCCTGCAGCAGCGCGTCCGTGCTTGCTGGAATGGATACAGACCGCCTTGGCCAGGAATTGAGCCTCCTTGCTGCCGAGCGACTTCCAGCCGCGCGACATCGCGACGGCGCCCTGCGACTGAACTGGGGCCGGCCCGACCTGCGCCCGGCCACTGGCCGCGCATCAACCTGCCCGCCGCGACTGAACGGAGCGCCACCGCATCGCTTCCTGGCTGCAATTCAACGCACCGCAACACCCTGCTTCGAGCAGTCAGCGTCCTCGTCGCGGCAGCGAGCAGCGCACGCCCACAGCCTGCAGAGGCCGCTGCCAAGACCTTCCCGCCTCCGCCGCCTTCATCCAGCACGACGCGAGCACGCGCCGCCGGCGCCGACGACGCCCTGCTGCTCAGCCAAGCCGGTGGGCTCCTGCGCGCGCAGCACCGCCAATTTGCTGGTATGCCAGGCGTCCGCGGCCTGACACCAGCAGTGCCCAGTGGCTCGCCTGCCCGGGGATGATGCGCGGCCGGGCCCTGGCGGCCTGGCCGGCAAGAACCGCTCGGCAGCAGTCCCACCCGACCTGGGCATTGGAGCTGGCCCAAACAAGCCACGGTCGTTGAGGGGGCTGCGCCTTGCTGCATCAACAGCTCCTCAGCTTCTTGCCGGGCGATCTTGTGATATCTCAGACGGGGTTCGCCAGACGCGCAATTGGCTGGACGTGGAGCCGCTGTTGGCCGTCGCTGCTTTCGCGCGCCGAGGCCCCTGCCATCTTAGGTGCCCCCAGACTCTCCATCTCGGACATCATGCCAAGGATTGCCATCCACAGACAGTCGGCGCAACTCCCTTGGTCTGCGGCTTTGCCTTAATCGGCCTTGCTGGGTTCGTGCGTCCAACAAAAAGAAAGTTCGCGATTTCAGGAATGCAAAGGCGAGTGATGTCCTGGTTTAACACCGAGGACACCCAGGTGTCTTGGTTGAAAACAAATTCACAGACCCGGGACCTCTGACCGGTCTGATACCAAACGGGCCTCATCCTGTCGGAATGCTGCGATGCTACTTGACCAGCGAAAATAGTGAATAGCCCAAATCTTGACCTAATAATTGATTATTTTCGACTGATCAGTATTGATCCTCTCTCCCATGCGCTCTACGCTGATTCCCGCGATCTACACGAATTGCCTGAGATTCATCGAGCCAAGTCGTGCGCGATCATATCGGTCGATCCGATTAATCCGATATCGAGAAAGTGCGATATCTACGCCTAAAAATTCCTATCTTCCATCTCTACTACGGTGCGACGAAATGTCATATCCCCAGGACAAAAGCACTTTGGACTGCGAGCGGCCCCTCTAGTGCTCATTCCCACCATCTCTACGAACCTGATAAGTACTCGACGTACCGTGACTTCAACTCAGCACCGGCAAGGCGTAAGCAAGCCTGCCGGGCATCCCTCTTAGCTAGTACTCCAAATCCACACTGCCTCCAACACCACCGAGATGGGTGGTGTGTTCATCGCACTTGGATCTGAATCGCTAGCACAGTGGCTATGTTCAGCATCCATGCCGCAGAACACTCTTAAGGTTGATGAATCTGACCAAATCGTGTGTTGGGTATGGGTATCCCAACACTCGTACACCGATCAGCAGCGGAGATGGCCCCACGTACATGTCTCACACATCGGATCCATCAACCACACCCCTGACCTATATCATCAGTTGAATCCCCGTAAAGTAGTCTCTGATAGAAGAGTGTCCCAGAGAGACTTCAACTACCTACCTTCATCACTCTCACCCCGGGTGTTCTGACGGTCACTATGAGACATAACCAGGTATGGGACAGCATATCAAAGACAATTTGCACGCAGCACCCAGGACATTGCCGATGTGAACCTCGGAAACGTGCTTCTGTTCACTTTTCTCAGTTCGGATCCGATCCGGCCCCCGCGCCACAGCCAAGGAAGGACCCCCCCTCCTCGTGGGACCTATATTCTTGAACTGTTGTCGCTTGCCCACCCACGAGCTGTGCTGATCGGAATGATCCGGTATATTAATACCGCCGGCCTTCGAATATATGTGTGAGCACGAATATCCCTTGTCGTTTGAGCCTGACCACCCTGCTCGAGATGAATCTCCAGGCACGTCGCCAACAACCCAGTGCTCCCACTTCTCACTGCTCCACTACCAAAAGCAGGCACATGGTAAGATTGATTATTGAAGGGATTCTCACGAGTTCACCATATCCCGCAGGCGTTCTTTTGCAGGATCACCCCAGCCTGATCGTTCTGCTGCCCTATCCGCGCTTGAGGCTGCTGCGAATGGCAAACCGCGCCGCCGAGACCGGACTTGTGTCAACACGGCACCCGGACCGCGAAAACCTATGCGCGCCGGCAACTACTCCAGGCAGTGGCCGGTGCTGGCAGCCTTTAGACCGAATCCCAACGCGCCATTCATCCTTGGAACGCCTGCGCAGGTTCTTGAGTCTTCAGGCTCGTCCAACTGCGCCGCCCCGCACCGTTCCGCGCGGGGAGGCAATGCGCCAACTTGTTACTCCAAAAAACCCACGCGCAGGGCCATGCTGCACAAGATCTACTTCCCCTGTCTATGTTGAAGCGCATCAAGTTCTTTCGATGGGCTGACATCACACTTCTCGCAAGGGGATGGCTCGAGAATCTCCTTTGTGTAAAGCCATTGAAATGTCCTGGCTTTCTTTGAATCTTCACGTCGAGATCATCAAGCGCGTTGAAAAGTATGGAATGGTCAACCCATGTTCCAAAAACCAGCCCGTGGAGCCCCATTCACTGGACTATCTGGTGTTTGAGCGGATTTCTGTTGATGAACTCAGCGGCAAGCCAGTATTACATGAACGTGCACCATTTTTTCCTTACCGCATGGCGGCCTCCAATGCCATGAATATCTCAAGAAGTTTGGGCCTTACACGGCTGCGAGCAAGCCTACCTGCTGTGAGTTGTACCGCCGCGTGTGAGGCGTATCAGCGGAATTGTTATCTTCCCAATGCCTGCTGCCACCCTGGCTTCCCACACGTCCATTCTCTCGACCAGATATATTGCCCACACTATGCTTAGCTTATCCCTTTTCCCTTCTCAATTCGCTTGAAAGCGACGCTTGCTGATTACAACATTTCCTTCAAGGCTTCTACTCCATGCCCGTCTACGAATTCAGCTGTACAACGAGGATGCGGAGAATTATACCGTTTGCCACGCATAAGAGCGCCCGACCATACGCAATGCCCATCCTGGTGACATGGGATCAGAGTTTTTTAAACGCCCCGATGACACCTGTCTGGGCATTTCAGGCTCAAGTCGAGACAAAAACTAAGCTGCGTCCGCAAACAAAGCAGAAACCATCCAAGTCCACCCAGACTTCGCGAAAAACCCAAGCCGTCCATTGGGAAACAATAATAAACACGAGTTGCTGAGCTGGCTCGGTCCTTACACCCGTGAGGAACCTCCTGGATCAGCATCCACATCAGATTCAAGGATTTCTCAGTTGGCCATTTGACACCCGATCCACCCCGTGCATGCGTAGTAATAGTTTGATGCCTTGACCGAATTTGAAGAGATGTGTTCAACAAGCAAAACACGGATCCCCTCTTCTTTCATATCGTTGGACGCAAATCTCAATTCTTTGGAAATGAGGAAGGCTGGACTACCTTCAGTTGGTTCATCAAGCAAAAAGCAGTTTGGCTTCCCCAAGAAGGCTCTGCAATGGCTAATGTGGCTGCTGGGCGCCACGAGGTCACACCTATCACGTTTCTAGAAATTTTCGAGAATGGGAATAGGTCGAACAGCAATTTCCCGGATCCTGAATGACTGTGGCGATTCTTAGCCTAACCCCCCAGGCAACGCTTCCATACCCAGGCAAACAGATTTTCCTTGAACTTGGTCACCCTGCGGGGGAGATATATCTCGCCTGAAAAAACATATCCAATCACCTATCTG
>Ga0163217_1026247_pt1 | contig 11528 bp, 4 predicted proteins | sample SynspAceP_FD_185933 | JGI IMG/M metagenome (GOLD analysis project Ga0163217, IMG submission 185933) | Saline lake microbial communities from Ace Lake in Antarctica - Synechococcus sp. Ace-P (PacBio error correction) | ecosystem: Environmental > Aquatic > Non-marine Saline and Alkaline > Saline ... | reverse complement strand
AGAATCGAATTGCTTAAGAAAAGTTAAAAATGGAAAAAAACTATATTAAAGCTACAGTATCACCTTGGATAAATTATCTAGAAAACTTGATCATGGCACGATTTTAGAATTTGGTGATTTCATAAAAGAATTAAACCAAAGCCCATTAAAAGCTAACAACCAAACTATTACTAAAGAAGGAACAGAAGCTATTCCACTAACTTTCTAAAAAAGATGAAGTATCAATGGGCTAGAACCTATTTTAAAGGCAAAAACAAAGCATAGTACTCAAAAAATTACAAAAATAAAAATCAAACAAATAGATAAAGAATTGATGCTTTAGTGTATGAGTTATTGAAACTTAACTGAAGATGAAATACATTTATAGAAAAACAGCTAAATATGGGGAGCAAAAGTACAAATACAAAGTTCAAATTTGAAACCCTAAAAAAAAAGAAGGTCAGTCTTAGATTATGATGAACGCTAAAATAAAAGAATTCTATAGTATTGGCGTATTATAGATTAAGGTTTTTATTGGCATCATTTTTGAAATAGACGAAGATCATAATTTCTCTCCTGAACCTAAATTATCCGACAATATATCGGTCATAATTACTATCTAGATGATGATTTTGAGAATCATTTTATATAAATATGTAAATCCGTATTGAAAATTAATTTCAGAACTAAGGTGATATACTACGTTTCAAATAAATATAAAAAAATTCCCCTGCTTGGTTTGGCTTGATAAAACATTTGTTCACAATGGAATTCATTACAAAGCACCCCAGGAAACACAAGCATTTAAACAGAGTAGTTTATACATTAGACTTTTTATTAAAAAACAAACAAAGCATTAAAAAAACATTCATGGAAAAACATGAGTTAGATGTTTATGCTCAGCATGGAAGCTTGGAGTCTTTTTACCATTTGGCGTTATACTTCTTAAATCTATACAAAAAAAAACATTATAGATGAGGATATAAAAAAAAGGGTTTCAGGGTGTTTAGGAATTTTAAAAATACAAATAATTTGAAAATCTCATGAGTTACTGTCAGTACTTATAAGAGAATATTTGTCTCTCATTCGGTGATTGTTCTATATTGAATTTTTAAAATCCACTAGAGATTACTGTTGTTCCAATATAAAAACTATGATGGAAGTGACAGAACTCATTATGTGCTTGTATAAAAAGTCATATCTGTATTTTAGGCTACATTTTCTCCAAATAGACAAAACAACTTCATAATTGAAATTTGACAACTCTATTTAGGAAAAACCAAAAAAATTGAGATTATAAAAAAAATAAATTAAGAAAAGATTAAGATACAACATAAACTTTTTGTTATCTTGTACAAGTGAGCTGCTATCATTATATGCTTTAGTTCTGCACTTTAAAAGAATAAAATACAAAACCTAGACTTGCTCTAGGTTTTTTATGCGCACATTTTAGGAATGATATTAATTTGCTTTTTGAATAACTTCAAGCCGATTAAAATACTACCAGCATACAAAATCATGACAAATAATTAAATAAAAAACCTCAACTCCTCTAATTACTAGTTGTTGAGGTCTTACTAAGTACAGGCGGCAGAGAGGACTTCGAACTCTCACACCTCACGGCACTAGATCCTAAGTTATATTTGAATGGATAGTGGCTTATAATAGGCAAGGCAAAGACGGGACATTTCGTCCCAAAAGAATTCAGCAATGGGACACCAAGAAAACAACCTTTGGCCAGAAGTAGGTACCTGCTTTATAAATCGCCAAACAATTGGACGCAAAACCCGATCGAAAGAAGTAAAATAAGGCATTCAGAGCCAATTCAGAGGCGGTTAGAAATACAGAATTCTCCTATTTAGGTTAACTCAACTATTTGCATTAAATATCAAAATACCCAGAATTGTTTCTTGATCCCATTTCTTCCTTTATAGATTTTAACCACGATCTTGCATAAACACAACAATTGTTCTTGATCCATTATGGAATCCAATTGTTTTTTATAAATAGTTTATAAGCCCAAAAACAAAAAAGGCTCCCAATTCTTGGGAAGCTTGTCTTTGTTTACTGTGGCCCTACGGTTCGAACAGTGACCCCCTGCTTGTAAGAGGGTGATTAAATTGTAAATCTTTTGTATTAATAAAATACATATAATACTGATTATCAATTATATGTATTTTAAAAAGGATTCATATTGAAACCCATATAATACTGATTTTTTGAGTGCAATTGAGTGCAAATTTTTATATTCTTTAGATATGAAAAAACAACATCACTCTTTCCATGGACACCAAGGCGTAAAGCGCAAAAGATGGTATGTGCCCGATTATCTTTAGGACTAAGCCACCATCGAAAGACGATTGCCATTGGCAACGGGATTTTCCGTTCCGGCCGAGTACTGGAACGAGAAGAATCGCGAAGGTTCAAAAGAACCTATATGGCGTGTCCTCCGTGGCACCGGTTTTTAATTAACTCCTTTATCAAGAAAAAGACAATTAAGGATGGATTAATGAATTGGAAGAAATGGGACAGCTCAGAGGGGACTTGAGTTATCAACCGAAGCCAAAAAGCACCCTGGACCTTAAGAGCCCGGACCCAATTCACGATTTCCTTTTTTGATTTTACTATCAATGGGTAATATGTGAAATTGGAGGCAAATCGAATCGGCCTTCGGAAACGCTAAAGCCTATAGATGTGCCCTTGGGGCATTGAGAATTTCAATAAAAGGAGTTTCTCCGCGTTTGGAGAGATGGGACCTACACTTAATCTTAACGATTTGAAAACGGCACATTTGAAAAAAGGAAATAGTATAAATGGACTATCCAGGGTGTATATGCAGACGTTTCCGGCCATTACAAACAAAGCCATACACCATTAGGGCCGGCAGTATCTGCGCGACTCTTATCCCTTTTAATGGACAATGCTCCAAGAATCTCAATCGAGCAACCCCGGCAAAACGGGCGATCAGCTAGAAAAAGATAAAGACGGATCGCTTAATTGCGAATTAGAAGGCCTGTTTACCCCTTTATTTTAACACCCGGAAATTATTTCTGTGCTCTTTACCTTATGGATGGCATTTCATTTATTTGATATGGCCTTTTTAAAACTGGATAATATCTAGGATGGGACGCATCCAGTACCGTAGACAAAAACAAGAACCGCCCGGATATTACGATATCAAGCGTTTAACTCCACAGTTATCATCGATTATGGATTGTTATTTGATAGGCCAAGGACAAAACGACTTTAATTTTTCTATCGTAAAGCGCAAGGAAATGCAAGATCAATTTAAGGATGTCCAATGGGAAAGAAAGCGACATTTATTAACAAACGGTCTTCAAAAGAGATAGCCAAAGCTTTGCTGAAATTGAAGTAGCATGACCAAGTTATTGGTAAGCGTCATTCCATGGCACTAATCTTATCCTCAATTGATGTTTCCTATTAATGCACTTAGCAAAATGCTGGGGCATAGCGATATTAGTACAATCTGAAATACTATATTAAAAAGCTCCCTACCCATTAATGGCATGAATACGCAGGAGAAAGGATTGGAATTTAAGTTTGGCATTAACAGCATGTAATAGTAGATTTCTTTCACTAAATTTTGTCGGGATTTATATGGTGAAGTAGAAATTTTGTCCCATTTCCCTTATTCCCCCCTCATACACAAGAAATGCATCCTAAGGAATCTGTATTTTAAATTCAGCTAGGTTTCCGACCCATTTTTGAAAACTTACAGTGTTTAAGTATAATACTCGACGTTTCTTGTCACCTTATAATGTTTTATCCATTGCCTATATTAGCCATTTTCGCATTCAATTATTGTCGCCTGGTCTGCTGGAGATAATCTTTTTCATCTTCGAATAGAAGTCAGGAGTTTTAAGTTGCTTTTAAACATAACTTTGGCTATCTTCTCGAAGAGTTAATATTTTTGAATTCTTTTTAATGATTATATTCCTTCAAGTGAAGGGTTGCGGTCGGATTTGCTCCTACTTTCTTATAACAAAAATTAACCTTCCGATTACGCAAATCCTATGTACCTATATACATATACTCATATATTTATATTGGACATAATTTTGGAATAAGCCATATATCCATATTATTCGTGACCTTGGCAATCCATTTATTTCTTTGGTATATTTAATTCATTCCAAGTACAAACCGGGAGGCTATGCGAACATTTCAAACGGATAAAAATGGGATGTGGATAGGGAGAGGGGAAAAGGTCAATGCTTCTTTTTCGCTCGGTGTTTGTTCTGTTCTCTTCGCCGGTTCAGAATAAAGGCGGCTGTCCGGGGAATTGCCAAGCCGGGACAAGATTAAACAGAGGCACCGAAAAACGAACGTGGGTTCACAAAAAGGGAGACTGTGGCTTCGGAGAACTTTACCGTCGGCGCCTTCCGCCATTAACCTATTTACAGGATTTTGCAGTTTTCCATTGCTTGAATAATAATTATCGGCAAGCACTCCAAAGAAAGAACCAGAATTGTCCATGTATAATTCTTATCCACTTGGGAAACAAAGGAATTCCTGCATTTCAAAAATAAATATCGTTGCCATCTTGTTGAATTTATTTGTTACAAGAAGTACTTGGGTTGTTGCCATCCTATGTAAGTAACTTTTACTCTTGAATAATCCCTTTCCTGAAACTAGCACTCGCTAAATTTGTTCCCATTTCTAGCTTGATTCCAACAGGTTCTCCACCCAAATTGTGAAATACTTCTTCGAAGGGATCCTGGCATAAGCTTGGCTCGCTTTTACTCTCACAATTCAGACATTCATCAATTGAATTTCAACACGGAAATACCCCGAATTTATCAACTATAATTAGTGTCCAATTTTAAACAGTAGTTTTCTTTCCTTGCCCATTCCTTCTTCTCTTCCGACAATCTATGACCGGAGGCAATAATACTTTTTTACATCCTCCCTGAGAACAACTTCGTATCCGCCGACGGTCAGACCAAAAATTTCGTAAATACATTTGGCGTCAAACCCAACAATAACTATGGTAGGCGCATACCCCCGCTAATTTCAAATATTGATACCCCCGGGAAAAGCCGAATTTTCGAATTATCCTCCACCCCGTGTGTATATGCGAAATACCACCAATCTCTCCTTCCCAACTTTTATTCTCCTTTTTTCTTGCAACTGACAATTCCAAGAAAATCCACCGATGTTAGGGTCGAGTAGATGTGCATTTTTTCTTTCCAAGAACAAGGGCGCCTCTATCCCTTCAATTACTGGCCGTTCGCTTGTGGCTTAGGGCCCCGCCGGTTCTGTCCTGCTGTAAAAAAAGCTCCAAGTATTGAATTTGGTAGTATTAATTTATCCTCCCGTATCAAAAACGTGGGTTTTCGTATTTCAAAATCTGATTCAATGCTATCTTTTGAATATTGTTCTCAAATAGATGGAATCAAATCTTTTGATTTTACTGAAATACATTCCACTTACTATAATTCATAATATTTTCTGTAAAATTTTCTTATTTTGCTATTTTCAAATGGATAAATCCATCATAATCATAACAGGAACGTTAAAAACATCAAGAAAATATTTTAGATTTTTTACACAGCGAGTCTTAATCGAATATAAAAAAAAACCGTTTGGCAATACGGGGACAATTACCATAGCCATTTGAAAATTTCCGTGACATCTAAAAACCAGCATACCACAAAGGACAGATCTCCAAATATGGGCCGAGCTAAAAAGGGCAGTATTTTGGCCTTGGGCCCAGTCTATACGAAACCTGTATGTTAGACGATTTGTTTTTATACGGATTCAATATTCTAAGGATAAGGGGTATGTCTATGGTTAGTATTCATGATCTCTTTTTTGGACCTCGATTAAATACAGGAAACTAAAGTTAGCAATGACAGATAAATGTAAAAATCTTATCTTTCTAAAATCGTTGCCCCAGCGAAAAATCAATAAAAATATTCCAGAAAAATTAAACCCTTACAGGGCATTATTCATTGGTAATAATTTGATTTACAAACAGGCCATATACAGCTCGTTTTGAAGAAGATATTATACGCACTGAAAAAGCCCATTGAAAAAAAAAGTGCTAAATTTGAAAACCCGCCCTTTCAATTCAGTTGGGACAAAAAACGAAAAAGGGGCTGTTTTTAGATTCAGGGTCAAGGAAAACCCTTATGGAGGAATTGCCGCGCGCGGGAAATTATGATGTTTCTATAAATACTGCTTTAGAAACTACCATTTATAGGGCTCTTCAAGGCGTGGAAAAAAAACACTTCATTTCAATAGTTACTACTCGCCGAATTAACTTTTTTTTAATTATTTTTTGTCTATTAAAGGACCAACCCGATGCTTATAATAGTAGAAGCGGTTCCTAGGATAACGTTTATGTAAATAATCGAAAACTGCAATAATTTAGTTGCCAGTGAAGAAGGGAAATCAAATCAATTAAACTACACGACATTCGGAATCCAGAAAAAAGGAAAGACTTAAGGACGTATTCTTAGTTCGGTCGAAAGTGCTTAAGAAAAAGACGGCTCGCATCCCGCCTTATTCAATAGGAAGTTGGCGGCTTCGCATAGCACTTATTGCCGGTTTTAGTCTCTTATCAATTCAAGGATAACACCAGAATCCATTTCTTGATTTTTGTGAAAATCTTCCGGAAAATCAATGTATAACGATTCGAAGAAGTAGTCTTATTATAAATGATTCCGTTATGTGAACGTTGTTAGTGAAAAACCGCGACCATTAAATACTCCGCCACAGGTGAAAAGTCAGTGTATGGAAAGCAATGGCTCGTAACCAAAAACAACTTCAAGAGGTGAATAAAATTGTTTTACACACAATCTTAGTGCCCTTATGGAAAAGATTCCGAAATAGAGGGCTGTCCGAATGGCACGCATGTTTGGTTAATGCTGGTTCTCGATTAGTTCTATCCTGCCGCGTATTCAAAGGGAAAAAAAAGAAAGTTGTACCTAGAGCGGCGAGGCATATTTTGAGGTTCACTCAAATAAGGAACACCCTTTTTTGGTGCTTCTCGAAAGTCAGGGAAAATAAACCGTTCTTGGAACCGTTTTTAACGTTAGTAATTATTTGGATTGTAGTTTGGCCAAGACCGTTTTTAAAAAGTGGAAGTGTCAAACAAATTTTACAACGATCCCGGAAAACTAAGAGGGAATAAAGATTACTCGGAACTTTTGGCTAGTTATGATTAAAAAGTGGGAAGAATAAGAGATATTAACCCAAAAAAAGTGAATGTGGATCAATTATTTCTCGTGGAGGAAGGTGTCCCTTATTTTTAAGAACGATGATTTGGCGGTACGAGAATCATGAGAAGACTGTCACGCTATTACAACATGATATAGAGATTAAACAACGAGAACTTAGCCAAAGAAACTTTTTCAGGCTATTCTTGGATTTTAAAGGAAGGATGGAGAAAGGCCATAGGTTGACTATACAGGAAAACTACTGAGTCCAATATAAGCAAGAATCCAAATACTAAATTAAAATACACTAAAAAACCCAAATAAATATGAAATAAAACAGACAACTAGCAGAAAAAAGCCAGAAGATGTTGAAGCATCTTCCGGCTGTAAAAATCAACGTTGCCATTTAATTAGCTAACACTTAACCAACCTTAATTACAAAATTATGAATAAAAATGTCAGGTATTACCCTTATTTGGGTAAAAGAAGACTTCAAAGAACTGCATCCTGACCATTTATGAGAATTTTTGCTATTGTTTATTGGTATGGATTAAAACTTCGGTTTATGCAAATCCTTTCGTATTCACAGACGAAATTAGTATATAGATCGTCAACGATTGTTAACTTATGAAGAACTCTTTTATGCAGATTCAAGAGAATATTCGAGTTTATCTTTTTTTATAAAGGACAATGGTCCTAGACACGAACAATAAAGTATCACTTCGTTTAAGAATGTGCATTGGCCACCATTCTCAAAAGGGCCTTTGTATTAATAAACCTTAGGAATATAAAATTGAATGATAGACCAAGTAATAGTTAAGAAAAAGCAGCGTTCACTTACACAAGAATTCGGATAATACAAGCCCTATCTTCAGATCAAGCGTTTTACTTTAAACGGGTCTGACCGTCTACTGCATTCTGACCGGTGTACCACTTCCTGGTGCAAGGTATTGTTGAAAACTACACTACGAACGGAACCCAATCGGACTTTGATTGGAAATTTTTCCTGGCCGTGGCCAAATAAAAATGCCATCTTGTTTCATATATTGGTTATGCTACACAGGGAAATACTGGTAAATGGCCAAAGTAACCTTGAACATTATCTTACAAGAAAGTTCGGCGGGACTTGAAGAGTTGTGGTCGTGGGTGCTACGGTACCCAGCCAAAAAGATTTGACCGGTTGGTGTGGTCGTTATCGACGGTGATGAAATAGAATCGCGGTAAGCCGTTACCCAATGTTTTCTAATGCCTACAGGGCTCGCGGTAGCAGGTGTTTAGTGTGACCGAATGGAAGTTCAGCACCCCGGGCGAGTTAGGCAATATCTTAATTCGAGGAGTTACTACGCTACCAGGGCAGTTAGTCTCCTTTGATTTTTGGTTGACAAATGTACCGGTAAGCAGTATTGGACGATGAAACCCGGATCAAATTGGCAAGTTTATTTCCCATTTCTAAAGGATGGTTTGCTGCCGCATCCATTTTATGGGCCCGAGCAGCAGCAGGGGTTCATCATAGTTCCTCCCTAACAGCCGCTCCCTCCGGTTAGTGTTCTTTTAGCCTAGCCTATAACAATCGTGAAAACACGCACAAAAAATCTAAACCTAAATATGATAACAGACCACCCTACCACCCGCAGCTTCCCCAGAGATCCAACAAGGTGCAGAACGCCGATGACACTCTTCTATGCAAGACATGGACATACACTAGCCCCATTTTGAGCACCAAGCTCCCCTAAAGGTCCTGATGCTCCCTGACGTAAATCCCCTATTGGATCCAGACGCAGGTTTTGAAACTATTAACCCAGCATCATAGAACCCGATATATCCACAGCCTTAAAAAACCACCATCCACCCTCACCTTTTTCCCGGAAACACATACAAACAATAAACCCAAAAACGGAACAAAGACCAAAACAAATAAATTACTAATTTCACAAGAACCCAAATACAATAAAATCAATCAACGAAGGAAAGATAAATATAAACCAGAAACAAATAACACAATAACAACAAATCATACAAGTAAAGAAAAAGAAAAAAGAAAAGTAAACTAAGAATACAAGAAAATAAGATAAAAAGACATAAAAATAGCAAAGAAACAACATTAAAAGAGGTATAGGAATATACAAAGAATAGCAACATTATCAGATATACATACGAAATAGAACTAAAGAGACGGATAATACTACGGCCACGAAGAAATTAACATGTGTACAAAATATCGGAGGGAACTAGGAGCAACATTGGATTTTGCCTTAAAAGCTTACTTTAGAGATGATAGGGCGTACTTGAATCCAACAGGAAGGCATTAATGCCGGGCACCGGTCTAATGCGGCACTTGAGACGATGTAGGATTAGCGAAGAGAGGGAAAATCGGAGAGATAATGCTTATTTGCTAGACTGGCAGCAAGGTGGCACATGTACAAGTGACACCATATAATTTTTATAGGAATGGCCAGCATCATTTATACAAACCGATTAGAGGCGTTTAAAAAAATCTCAGCTTGGAACTTGGCGCCAAATTATTGATTCAACAAATTTTCAAGAAATTTTAATGATCTCTTCCCATATTGGGATTTTGACGGACCCCGGGCCACCACCCAAACAGCCAAATCACAATATATTCAGTCAATAACCTCACACAAGCGATGCTTGGATCGGTCGATAGGGGCAAACAATAACCTTTAACTACATACAGGCACCTTGCGTGAATTTATGATGAATCTTTCTTGGCAACCAAATATAAGTGCAGTTAAGTAGGTTACGAGGCAAATTCAAAGCCGATTTTGAAAACGCTTGGGGTTAAGGGGCAATGAGTTTATAAGCAATGATTACCCCATTATATTAATTAAATCAAGACCAGTGGATAAAGGTTATTGAAAATGGAACAAAGCTTTTTCGGAGAATGCTCTATTCCATATTTTGGTAGCTTGGCCTTATAACTTTAATAATACTTAATTATATTACAAGGGGACAGTTCAGTAGGGATGGTTATCATCTAGGTTTGGCAAGGATCACCGGTTGGCGGTACTTTTCCATCGGTTTCCGCTGCGATGGTTGTTTCTTAATGGAGAATTTTATGGAAAAGCTATAGGATCGGCCATTTCACTTCTGAAAGTTCAGGGGGCTTCCTACGGAAGTTATGGTGGCAAATGATCGTTTTAGGAAATTACTCTACCAATCTGTTTTACACATTTAGCAATGTGCTTATCGGACGCAACGGTTCCAAATGTGATGCCATTAGGGATGCGGCCGCAGAGGTTATTTGGGCCATTGAAGATAGTTACCTGGGAGGAACCACAACCTCGTAAAAATATTTTGGGATTGATTTGAATCTGTTCAAATAAAACAGATTGGTCCTATACTGCGGATTATTTTAAAAAAAGGGAAACCCCGACATGACTTTTTAATTTTAAAAGCATCCCTGCCCTCAGTGGGTACGAAGGGAACCCAACGGTTAATGTCCGGTAGTATGGACCACCAAAGGTTGGAGCTTCGGGGATTGTCATGGAGAGGACCAAATAGGTCGATTTTAAGTTTTTCAGGCTTCCCTTTTAAATATATGTTTGATTTCGAGTCAAAGTTATAGGTGGGATATCAGTGGAAAACGCCGTATTTGATTCCGGAGATAAGATTGTTGATCTTGAAAGAGGGCAGTTGGAATTTTCGATTCATGGTACGGGTATCAATCAGAATTGGCATTTTTCAGGGACACAAAGAGGAAGGTAGAAGCCTCGCAGTAACCAGCGATGCGGTTTGCCCCCCGGGTGATATTAAAATTATAAGGATATCAGCGGTCCCGATGAACGCCGGACGGGCTTAATTCAACGAATTGGACCGTTACCATTCTGGGGTGGTTCCCTGCCCTAGGATACCACGTATATGGTGGGAAATATCAATTATAGAATACAAAGAGTGTTTGATTTTGGACATTACTTCTTTACAGGCGGCACGTTTTGGTAAACCAAGATTTCTAATCTAATCCCAAAGTTTCATCCGGCCTTTTTTCAAAGGGGAAAGTTGAGATTGTCTCCTTACAAACCGTATAATGCCAAATGACTAATTGGGAGTGCTTATAATGGTCAGGAAAAAAACAGAATCAAAAATGGCCCACGATATTCCAAAAGATTATCCCGAAAATTTGCCTCTGGGGAAATAAAAACTATTGCTTTTTCCGGGGACTATTGGGGTTGGTTTGATGGGGCTATTTTTTCGAATTTTCAAAAACCTGACGTTTTTAGGGGGTATTTACGGTTGGCCCCTTTTCTTTGGATTATTTTTGGGGGGAGACACAGGGGGTTTTTCGAACTTTTAAAACCGGAAAAAAATGTTGCGCAGGCGCGTTTTTCCTTTTAACGAAACAACAAA
>Ga0163217_1119810_pt1 | contig 11529 bp, 8 predicted proteins | sample SynspAceP_FD_185933 | JGI IMG/M metagenome (GOLD analysis project Ga0163217, IMG submission 185933) | Saline lake microbial communities from Ace Lake in Antarctica - Synechococcus sp. Ace-P (PacBio error correction) | ecosystem: Environmental > Aquatic > Non-marine Saline and Alkaline > Saline ... | reverse complement strand
TCAAATCTCATTGGCGTAATTCGAGGGCGTTTGGCGCATTTAGTGGTAGCGTTTAGGATATTTTTATGCGCCAACTATAGATGGTCCATTGATATTGTTAGTGTTTTGCCATTTTTGATGCGGAAGCTAATTTATTTTAAGCGTAAACAGCGGAAAGACTTTGAAACGTCATATGCAAAGAAAATAGAGGGCGACAAGCAGAATTACGATAAGGAAAGCCGCAAAAAGTAATAGATGCTATCTTGACAAAGTTAGCAAGTTGGTTACAAGTCTATACAAGGCAGAAAAGGAGTTGTTGTATTTAAGGCAGGAAAAAGAATAAAAAGTGAAGAACCTTAATTTCATTGATAAATGCATGTTCATTAATTAATGGGATTTTGGCCTTATTGTATTTGTTTTCATGTTTTGTTCTATCGGTCTTGGATCTAGTGTTGCCGCGCATGGTTGGGTCAGACAAAGGCGAACGCAGATTGTCCCATTATGCCCCGTGCCGAACTTTTCATCCCGTTCCCGCGTCGAGAGTAATTGTCATATCAAAAGATGACGGTTTTCACAGCAGGTAATCCCGGTCGCAAAGACCTCTGCCGCCGGGGAAGAGGCTGCTGGTGTTATCGCAGATAGTGCAAGGCACGGCGCGTTGGCTTGGCTTTAGCTCAGCTAGACTTATTCAGCTAGATGAACTGTTAGTAGTGCACCGCGACATATAATCGCGATGCCAGTAAGCGCCATCGCACGTCTAAGGCGCGACTCTCCCGTTCCAACGCATATTTCATATTTCGCACATTTAGAGCAGAATGCGCCATATACCTGCATAATCGACAAAGCAGATGCCAGAGGAGGTTGATTCAGCGATAAAGGATCAAATAAGGAGACCCATACCACAGATTAATCCAGGAATCCGGTAACAGTGATCGGCACACAGGGCTGGCGACCCGATGATGCCGAGAAGATCTGGAAAAGGTTCCGACCGATCACGTTCCCCAAAGCGATATTCAGTGAGGCGGAGCGCGGCATCACCGTAGTCGCAAGCTCTGCATAGAGTACGATGCCACGAGAGTCAGGACCGTGACGTATCCACGTCACACCATACGCCGTGCCGATGATAGACGCATGTGACAGCCCCTGCCCAAGCCGGCAGCCACAAGCCGAGCACCAGAAAACACCAGCGATACGCAGCCGATGTCAGGTGCCCCTCGGTAGTTTCAGATCACGGCGTCAGGACTTGCCAGCGTGGCGGTGCCTTTCTGCTTCACGTATATCGAACAGGACATAGACCAACGCCCAGAGGACCCGAAACCGGCCACAGTCAAAACAACCGCGATGCAAGTGGATAAACAAACAGCGAGGCGATGAGAATCATATGTTGAAGCGTTTGCGGTGTTGCATTCAAGATGTGTGCATCGTGCAACAAGCCGGACCCCAGAAAAGAATGTTCGCGTGTTCGACCACAACTGTTGCCCAAAGCCGATCCGAGGTTATCACACGTTTATCGACACCAGCATTCAGCGCAGACGTCCAAAAGCGGACCAATCTAGGCATGACAATGAAAGCGGACGCAAGGCGAAGGACAGGTTCACTGCCTTTTACCCAGTGCATCCCCGGCCAAGCAACCAAATCCCAGCCCAAAACATTAGAACCCAAGCATAAATCATTCGCGTTTTACCCGATTCGCAGGGATTTCCCAATGCCATAGCGACCAAATTGTTAATTCGTCTGATCAGAACCTTGTCCGCAGGCAGTGCATTTTTCGAACCAGCAAGCGTGCATGGATGACAGAAAACATAGACATTTTAAAAAATATGTGTCAGATCCAAACCGCGCATAGTGCGCTTCTCGATACGTCTAGGCGTCGCCCATGATCTGCGGCCCCAAAGCGGGGACAAAGCATTCTTTCGTGCGTAGCGTTGTTTACCTTGTCGCCAAAAGCGTTGTTTATCTCGCCGAAGATGTTCGATGCCATCGATCAACCCAGTTGGTGACGCTTCGCCAAGCATTAACTCGCCAGTGAAAAGGTCCGGTATCAGGGCAGTTTTGCGCGCGACTGATTTTACTTGACAATAAATTCTCGTGATGTCGTCCAGCATGTTTTAGCCGCACACGTCTCGGATTTCGCGTAAAGGGTCCGCATCGATTTGATGACACCGGTGTAACCGCCGTTCAATACATGCGTGGATCAGTTCGTCTGCGCAAGGATCCGAAATGACACCCGATCGGACCCCAAAACGACTGGGTCCGGCAAGATTTATCTGCGCCGCAAGCAACAATATCGCAGATGCCGCGATATCTTCGACAAGGCGATGACAGGGATTGTTCTTTTCCTCGGCAGCACGATAGTGCGCCTATCAAGGAGATTGGACGCTGCACGGGTGTATCTCAAGACACAAGAACGGGCTTACCACCGATTGAATGCTTTATCATTGAGGCCGATGACGCTGTCGTGAGGCCACCGCGGTGCGGCACCCAATCACACAGACAACGCACCACGGAAACGTCGGCGGGACGTCAAAAAGGGAAGGTATTTTCTAACTTCATGTAAGTGCACCCTTGCCGGCAAAACAAGAGGCCCACGCGAGATTACTGGCTAATGCCAACCGGTCGGAAAATCCAGGCATCACCGCCAAAACCCAGCCCGTTAAGCTGCAATGGCAAAACAAGCTGGTCACAATGGCCAATTGCCGATCCCCGAGAAGCCCCCAGCGAAGCCGAGATCAGATAGGACACGGGTTGAAATGCGATGATTACCTGCCACAGCCGCAGCATGGAGACGAATAAGAATACCCCAAGGGGAAAAACAAGGGTCAAATCAGAAGGACAAGTGAACTGTTCAAATTGCCTGCCCAAATACGATGATGAATCCATCAACCCCCGAAAGTGATTGCAGTCCGCACCAGAAGGTCACATTCCCAATGGATGTTGGATAGTTATATTACCCACAAGAAAACGTGTGATCAGAATGATCACCCGATAACAACGCCCCTGGTCGCGCTGCCCGACAATCGCAAACAATTTCGATAAAGTTAACGGCGCAGATAAAAGCTCAAACCCCTGCGATTAAATTGGGGAAATAGATCAGGGAGCTTCGAGATCGGACTGGCGTGATGACGTCAGTGAATCAAACCCCAGGCCATAAATGCACCATAGCTGATGCCCTCGACTCTGGATCGGTGTATGCTGCACACACCACAATAACAGCGATGGACAAGGACGGGCGAGATCAAGCTTTGCGTAGGTGCGAAAGAAGCGGCATTTCCAAATGCATAGAGGGATTTGACTGCGATCCAGATTCATGCCCGGTTTCTCTTTACAGATCGAGAAAATTCCTCGAGATGCTTTGGAGGTCTTAATCTGAAAACCAAGCGCCCGCGACGTCAGATGGAGTTCGTAATCCCCGTCGTCTGCCAGGTGTCATAGAAGATCAATGCGTGCCCGTGTGGACATGGTCAGCTGATGCGCGACCTGTCCGAGACGGGCACCGATTGATATTCTATGAAACGCGGGCAGAGCGAGGGATTAGAATGTCCTTATCTGAGTGGCGCGGCGGGTTGTTCGTTAGATCTAGAGAACCCTCGCCCAAATCAGTCTCGAGGATTTTTGTCGATATGTAAAGAGAGGACGCGCATGAATGGATCGCAGTCAAATTCAATTATGCTTTTGAAATGCGCGCTTCTTCGCACCATCACGCCAAAGCTTGATGCCTGTGCTGTACAATCGCTTGTTATTCGTTTGTTTGGTGCCGCATCGGCAGCCGTATCCAAGAGGTCGAGACAGGATCCTATGGTGCATTATATCTGCCCGGTATGGAATATGCTGAGCGTCATCACCCGCCAGAGTCGATCGAACAGTATTTTGTGAATTCTATTTCCCAAGTTTATCGGCAAGGTGTTTCGAGCTTTTATCTGCGTCAGTTAATTTATCGAAATTAGTTTGCGGTATGTCGGGGCAGCGGACGACCAGGCGTTGGTTATCGGAGTGATCATTCTTATCACAGCGTTTTTCTTGTAATATAATATCCAACATCCATTTTGGATGAGTGACCTTTCTGTTTGCTGCCTGCATCAGTTTTCGTTGATGGGATCATCATCGTATTTGGAAGGCAAACTTTTGAACAGTTGCAGCTTGTCCCGTTGCTATCGTGACGCTTTGGTTTTCTTGGGGTTCATTCTATTCGGATCTCCATGCTTGCCGCCGGTGTGGCAGGTGATTCTCGCATTTCACCCGTCGGTCTATCTGAATCTCGGGCTTCGCTGGGCATTCTTCGGATCGGCAGAGTGCCGATTGGGACAGTTGTTGCCATTGCAGCTTTACGGCGCTGTGTTTGGCGTTATTGGTGGTTTTCCGAGACCGGTTGGCGATTAGCAGTAAGTCGCTGGCTCCTTGTTTGCCGGCAGGAGGTGCACTTAATGGGAAGGTATGAGAAAATACCTTCTCTTTTTGATCGTCCCGCCGACGGTTTCGTTGGTGCGTTTTCTGGTGTGATTGTGGCCGCACGCCGTGGCCCTCATACTGACAGAAACGCATCGGCCTTCAATAGAAAAGAATCAAGCTGGGTAAAGCCCCCTGCTGTGTGCTTAGAGGATCAGCAGCCCCAGAGTGGCAGCCCTGTCCAAATCTTGTGATAGGCGCAGTATTCGTCGCTGGCCCCGAGGAAAAAGAAATCCGTATCGCTTTCGAAGATGTCGCGGGGCATCTGGGCGGATATGTTGCTGCCCGCGGCAATGAAATCTATCCACCAGCTCGGTTTGGGGTCGATCGGATTTGTCATATCCGCATCTTTGGCGAGAGGGGGCGAGCTATACCAGCGGAATGGAGTTGACGGCGTGTTTACACCAGCTGGTCAGTCTAAATCCACCGAGCTGACCCTTTTCGCCCAAAAGCCCAGACGTTTGTGCGGCTAAAAACTCTGAACGACATCATCGAGAATTTCATTGTACGTAAAAAAATTCACGTCGCGGACGCAAAACTGCCCCTGATACCGACACTTTTACTGGGCGAGTATGTGGGAAGCGTGCAAAACGAACTGGGTTATCATGATTCGGACTTTCGGCCGATATAAAAAACGGCTTGGCACAAGTGAAATTCAACCGTCTACGGCACGAGAAGGATGTGTCCCGCTTTGAGCGGCGCAGAATCGGCGACACTAGGACATGTTTCGAAAAAACGCGCGACCTATGCGCGTTTGACCTGAACATGATTTTTTAAAATTGTTTATATTGTTTCTGGTCGCCATGGCACCTTGCATGTTTCGGAAAAAAAAAAAAAGCACTGGTCTGGGCGGAAGCGTAGCCCAGACGAAATGTAAAATTGTGGTCGCTATCGTTGGGAATACTGCGATCTGGGGTAAACGCGATGTTATCTTGTTTTAAGTGTTTTGGGTGTATTTGTTTGCTGGCCTGGGGATGCGCTGGTAAAAAGGGCCAGTGAACCTGTCTTGCGCTTGGCGTGCCGCTTTACATGTAGCTGACGATGTCGCTTTCGAACGTCTGCGCTTTGAACTGTGGTGTCGATTAAAACGGAGTTGGATAACTCTACGGGGATCGCTTTGGCAACGTTTGTGGTTCGAAACCGGAAATCTGTTGTGTGGGCGTGCCGCCTTGTGCGCGATGACACATTGAAAGGCAACACCGCAAAACTTAACATTGATATCTGCTCCGCTGTTGTTATCGCAATTGCCCATGCGCGTTGTGTTTGATCTGTGGCCCCGGTTTCGTCTGGGGCGTTGGTTCTGTCTGTTCGATATGAACCGTACAGCGAAAATCAACCGCACGCTTGCAAAGCGCGAGCCGGTGATGAAGAGCCCGAGGGGGAGACCTGACATGCGGCTGGTATGCTTGTTTCTGGTTGTCGGCTTGTTGGCTGCCGCTTGTGCAGGGATCTGGTCGACAATGCGTCGACTCGCACGGGGTATGGTGTGAGCGATCCCGGTTTATCGTTTGACTTCTCGTGGCCATCTGTACCTTCTATGCCCAGAGCTTGCGACGACCGTGATGGCGCGTCCGCTCAAGGCTGATATCGCTTTGGGGAAGTTTGATCGGGTCGAACCTTTTCATCTTTCGGCAATCTCGTGGTCGCCAGGCTGGTGGGGCGTCCTGTTGATCGAATTCTGCGGATTGATCTGTGGTGATGGTGTTGCGCCCTATGTTGAATCCCTTGTTTATCTGGGTGTATCATCGCCTCTGGGCTCCTGCTTTGTGCGATTTATGCAGGGTATGGCCGGAACGATGTTCTGACTCTAAAGAGGTGCGATAAAATAGCGTTGGTACCGGAGCAGTGCGCGCTTTGCGACGTGCGATGGGCGTGTATATGGGCGATACGACGGATTATTATGTCCGATGCATACACAGTTCATCCGTAGTGCTGATAGTCGTTAGTGAGATGATAACAAAGCAACGCGCGTGGCTGCAGGCTGATCTGCTGGATGAAGAGCCACGCAGCGCTCCTTCCCGTGCGCAGAGTGTTGGGGACCGATTACCTGTGTGACATCGCGTCGATCTGTGAGTATGACAATATCTTCGACCGCGACTGAGAAAGTTGGCACTGGCATATCGGGAGCAAATCTGGTGGCCCTTTGTTCTGACCCAGCCATGGCGACGAACACCTAGAGGCCAAGACGATTAGGAACAAAACATGAACAATAACAAAAGGCAACCCCAATAATGAAGAAATCATTATCAATGAAAATTAAGGTTCTTCACTTTTATCTTTTTCCCTTAATAAAAAATCCTTTCTGATGGATAATTGAACAGACTTGATAATCTTGTCCAAGATAGCATCTATTTACGTTGGCCCCGGCTTCTTATCGTAATTTTCTGCTTGTGTGGCCAATATTTTTCTTTCCGATATACCGTTTTCAAAGGTGCTTCCGTCCTTACAGTTAAATAAATTAGGCACGCATCCAAAAAACTTGCCAAAACCCTACAAATATCAATGACATATAATTAGTTGCGCGCATAAAAATATTCATAAAGCCGCACCCACTAATGCGCCAAACGCCCTCCGGACATTACCAATGGAATTTGAATAGATCTAACTACACAAAGACCCCCCACTATAGCCACCCAAAGGTTTTACATTAAAAAAATATTAACACGACTTTAATTGGGCAAATATGCACAAAAAAGAAAAGCACGCGTAACCCCCGCCGAAATCTTATCAAGGTGTATAATAAACCAATAAAGCGAAATATTATAAATCAATAAAATTATGAACTCCAAGGATAACCCTTAAAAATAACATTGAGACTTCTATTATCGAAAAAGTTAGAAATTATTCTACCGCGTAGTAACATCAAATATTCCAAAGTATACGAGCCGAATGAAAAAAAGAATAGTACCTATTGCATGGTTGGTAGAAAATGAAAAAGTCTTTGGAGTCGAACACAAACGAATAATACTATCTCAGAAAATCAAATAGTACCTTTACCCAATCCATGAGAATAATACTGCCACATAAGGACTATAGCTTTCGCAATATTAATCTATTTAATATATTTAAGTTTTGATAAACCATTATTTCTAATCACGTTGTGTTAAACTGATTATTTTTCCAATAACAATCATATAAACCCGAATAATGCTAGCTACATGAGAAAATGAGCTAGCCATTACCAAAATTAATAGCCCCGTTACCCTGAATTAAATCAATCCAATAGACTGGAATAAGAATATGGCCCTTACAGACAGAATAACATTAAATACAATTACTGTTGGGATAACATTCCCGAAAGCACCATAAACCGTAAATAGCACAGAGGTCCGACTGCAGTGATTAAAGGCTCCCAGAAATTATCAATGGTTTCATTGGGAGGACCACATTCTAACCAAATTGGCTATATTTACTACTGAAAACAATTTTTTATCTGTCATTAGAATACCGTATGACAAGCATCCAGACTTGATTAAAAATAATAGTATCCCCTGTATGTAAGGTGCGATACCTGCGAAAATAAAAGAAGAAAAAAGTTTTTTCCTCCCCCACATTTCTCCAATATGGACCAAAGCCATAGGGAGTAATAATTGAACAAAAATATGCATAACCCCTCCGTGCATAACATATGGAAATAACATGCTCAGAAACTCGAAATTTCATTTTTGAAAACCAAAGCGAAAAACATGGTAACAATGATCACCATATAATTGTGTAGCACCCCAAAAAAACAACACATAATTATTATCAAAATGCTATCTGCGTCCGTAATCATCCCATTCATATAAATTTTTTTATCCCAATTGCGTTTCCTCCGAAATGGTACATATATGGTTTATTATAAAACCTACCCATATTCTTTAACAGGCAAACAATCGACATTACCAAACACCAAAACTGGAAATCCGATCCAATGATTCCGCTGTCTTTACATAAAGAATTTTCCAATGTTACTTTGAAGTATATCGGTCTGCGAAAACCATTCGACCACAAAAATCATGTTGTAGTTCGTCGATATCAATTATCAAAATAATTCCTATTCGCTTTCCAGGAACCGAGAATGTACTCCCGTTACCTTACTCTTCTCCAATCAATACTTTCAAAACAAACCTACTGTGGTAAACTTTCTTGAATTTTCAGCAATAATTGCAGTGATGTGGAAAATGTCAAAGATATGAAATAATAGTGTGAGTAACTCCTCCTTTATGTGATGTTTTTAAAAATTTTTGCGTAAATACTACCGTTGATGCGCCCTATTGATCAATGACCAACATTCTGATTATATAGTTGGTAACAATATATTTTCGCAGTACTTAATGAAAAAGTAGGTAGCATCTGTATCAACAGTATCTTTATTATTATCAAAAATGGAACCCTTAATGTATCGGATTCCACCGAACTTATACTCTAGTTCGGAATTCTTACTTAATTGGATTCATGCCAATTATAAATTTCCCACCTTTTGTATTTGCTTTGGTACCCGCTTTTGAGCTACCTAATCAATCGGGCCTTAAAAGGTTAACCAGCGATCACGATAACTTTAAGAGAATAAGATTTATCCTGTAATTATTTATGGGTCTCCATTTTGATGCTTCAAAATCAAGGAAGGATTTACATTAAATTGTCACGGATATTTCAAGTAGATCTTAAAATGCGTACAGGGTATGTTGTCATAACTTAAATTTCTTTTTAGTGGGTAGGATATTGATATCGAATAGAATGTATCAAACCGAATATAAAGGAAAATAGCCAGGATGATTTTCCTTTTTTAAAGTCCATCAAAAGCCCCAAATGGGGATGAAGTAAGGTTTTAAAACTATTGTTTACAAAAAAAAATTTGATCCCCCCTATCTTTTTGGCAAAAATTCCGCTTACTATTATAGCACTAATTTAAAATTGGGTATTTCCCTTTACAGCACAATTTCTCATTGTTCTGGACCCAAAAAAATTACAATACGCTACACTATTGAAGTAGGCAAATTGAAAGTCACTTCCCTTATTATAAAAATGAAAACCCAATTGAAGGAATGTGCCAAGCATCTCTGGAACTTATCCATTATATGTGTAGCTCTACAGTTGATGTAAGAAAATTGCGTCTTGCAGTATGTTAAGAATAAATTTTATCAGAATTCCATTGGGCGCAACGCACTCTGAGGATGATCTTGCTTCCCTCGATTATTTATGTGCGTTGCCACTCATCCTCTTCCTTTCCTTGTTGCATTCTAAGTGGCAATAGCAGAATGAAGCTAGCCCTACCCTAAACCTTTAGTATTCCAATGAAAAAAGGTCCCTCTGCTTTTTGAATCTTGATGTGCGTGACGTTTCAAAACTTAGGGACGTTGCGTCCGTTTTATATCCATACCCCTCAATCAATTACTGGATTAGTTTTACTCTCTTTCACCATAATTTTATAGTATTGGCCCTGATCAGGCATTTCATGAGTTCTTAAACAAACTGCGGGTCGTTGAACTATTCCTGCGGAATTTGATGGCACAGATTGGCAAAAGATTAATTAATTATTCTGCATATTGCGTATAAAAATAGATAGATCGAAATTATTATGTATGAAATAAGAATAAAGAATGGCAATACATTATAGGTCCCCAAATTTTTATTGAATTTCCGTTTGTTTTTAGAATAGTCCCATGGCCCTATGAAACTTAACCTTTTAAAACACCAGTACGGATCCATGGGTAGGTTCTAAATTTGTTCAATTTGTTTCTATCTTAAACGGACTTCCTTCACTTATCTTCGAAGTAACGAGGGTATACCATATCTTGTTTTTACTTAATTTTGAAAACTTCCATAATCTTATTGTTTCAAATTTATTAAAATCAAAAAATATAGCCTTAAATCCTTGCAAAAATGTTAATATTATGGAAGAAAACATTATTGCATTTAATAACATTATAAAGAGATAAATGTAGTATTTATTTCCAAGGCTCACCATTTTATGGCGGCTATAGCCAGCTAGCCTTATTGCCATGTTTACCACGCTCGTCCAATGGCTTGTTTGATATTATTTCCACCCTTAAAACAAAATAATAACGACTTACTTACGTTCATAGTAATTATTACTTGGCCGGGGCCATACACAAATCCGAAAGTCTGGTTTTCCCTTTGGGGGAATAACATTGCATGCCGGAAATTCGCATTCTACTTTCCCCGGTTCAAATATTTTTTTTGGCTCCCGAAAGTAAGTCAACTATGGAAATTCAGCGAACAATATTTTTCAACTTGCACACCATTAATAGCGGTTAAAGCCCTTCCCGAAATCCTTCTGTAATTACTTCATTATCCAGAAACAACAATCCAAACCGAAAATCATTCGCGTTGGATTTTGTTTTATCGTAGCGAAAATTTATTAGCGTTAGCCATTACAGTTATTTTTTGCTTACTATAAATGCATCAATATCTAGGCATCTCCAGAGCTTGATATTCATCTTATTTTTGAAAAATATTTAGTTGCCTTATATTTTCATTTCAATTTTCAAAGAGTAAGTTCCCGCGTTTATATTTTAAAAATTTTTAGGGGTTAAAGTTGTGGGCACAGGGGCCAAAACGTATAGGATTCTTAAGGCTACCAGGGGTTTTCAAGGCAAGGAAAGCAGTCCGAAATCCACCTTTGGGCAAAGCACCAGAATTTTGAAAGCAGAAAGAGAACCTGCAAAATACTATTCTCAGTGTACGCTGCAGATTTAAAGCATACAGGCCGAGAGTTTGCCAGATGGCACAGACCAGGGGTATGCCGTCAATGGATAGTCCAAAACTATTACGTTCGGAACCCCGTTCAGGCGAGATGAACAAGGATAGCTGGCGGCAGTGCGATGAAGCCGGAGAAAAGAGGGGGAGATTATAGGCGTCGTGTGGGCAGCAACGCTCGGGCAGCGGCTGACCACAAAGTGGAAAGATATAAGCCCCAAGTGGGGGTTGTGGTTAAGACCAAGGTACCCGAGGAAGATTGAATGGGTGACCGAAACCAGTCTGCCCGATGTCGGAGTGGTTACGCGTGAAAACGAAAACTGAAGACAACATGAGCGGACTGGTTCAAGCCGCTGTGGCTTCAATATTGACCACATGTCTGCTGAGCATTATTTGGGATCCTCT
>Ga0163217_1119321_pt1 | contig 11529 bp, 18 predicted proteins | sample SynspAceP_FD_185933 | JGI IMG/M metagenome (GOLD analysis project Ga0163217, IMG submission 185933) | Saline lake microbial communities from Ace Lake in Antarctica - Synechococcus sp. Ace-P (PacBio error correction) | ecosystem: Environmental > Aquatic > Non-marine Saline and Alkaline > Saline ... | reverse complement strand
CGAAATCGCGGACACACGAACCGTTTAGGCAGTTACATAGCCGCAGAAAAGCAGCCAGAGGAAGTCACCCCGGGGCACAGTCTGGATTGTCTCGTTGTCCCTGGTTGTCCCGGTCGTTTCGCAGAACGGTTACCCTTAGCCATCCGCGTCAGAAAGGAGATGTTCTTCTCAGGTAGAACGCCTCGATACAAATAGCGACCAGGTAGAGCAAGACCTTGTCGCCACGTCCCACATGCTTGGCAGTTCACCACCCATTCCTGCGCACGGGCTGTCTTAATTTGCAAGCCAAGTTCGCCGCATTCCCTCATACCACTTTGGCACGGAAAGACCTGGCCAGGTTGGCAGCATGGAACAGTACTGTGTCCGCCTTAGTCCTCCATTCCTGACGCATGGCTGATTCACCAGCACCTGCCAGCACAATCAGATGCACGGTGTGGAGGAAAATAGAGTTTGCGTTATGGGTATGCCAGTACAGCATGTGGCACCGATCTGCCCCTTGAGTTTCGCGGTCACGCCGAGCGAGATGAATCAATGTTGCCAGCTGTTTTTCAGCAAACAGATACGTAGGACGGTGCGCTGATGCTAGCCAGATTTCCAATGGCCGTAGTTCTGCCGGTACCGTGAGGTGATCAGGAAATACTGCACAGGTAGCAACTTGGCTCCGTGCCGTTCCAATCCACTGTTGGCTTTCATGGTGCTGGCATTGCGGGCAACTGCGATGGCCGCAGAATGGGGATCTTGATGGTGTTGTTCCATCAGAACATTGCCCAGCACCATTCAGGTCGCTGCCTTGACGGCCGGCAAGCGCCGCATCGCCTGCAGAGCCTGGCGATGACTCGGCAGCAGTGAGGCCCATGGCGGCGTTCCCAGGTCGCCCTGGTAACGCCTCACCAAATTTGGGAGAGAAGAATCATGACTCCTCCAACCCCAGCGCAGCTGGAAGCCGCTCAAAGCAGCGTTTCAATGCGATCGCCCGGATTGTGATTCGCGACCACCTTGGTGATGTGGGCCCGTAGGCGGCTGTGGTTTGCTATGGCTTGTGCCCGAGCAGGGGACTGGATGAGGGTCAGGTCCATTTTCCCTGCTCCAGCAGGTGGCGTGGCGTAGGCGTGCCGCAGCGAGTGAAAAACGTGAGCCTCTTCTCAATCCCGCATTCCCAGGCGAGCTGCTTTCAGCTGCGCCTGCACGCCGCTGGCTCCATCGGTGCACTGCGATCCGCTACGATTGAAATTGGCTGCCGCGCCGGACTGGGGGAACAGCAACCGGGGGATGCGCGTGAGTCGTCCAGAAGCGACGCCATGGCCTTTCCAGCGTCAACGCCGCATCGCGAACGTAGCGATCTTTGCCGCCCTTGCCATCGCGAATATGCACGGCGTCGCTGTCGTGAACCGTCGATTGTCGGACACTTCAGGCCAGACCTTCAATTGATGCGCAGGCCCAGGCTGTAGATCACCAGCAGAACAAATCCGGTAGCGCAACTTGCGCACCGTATTGATCAGGCCTGTGCCACTAACTCGCCGAGTTGGAATATCCGGGCAGGCTATGAACTCGCAGGTGACGGATGATCTGATCCACTCCATCTCAGCGATCGAGCACATAGCGATTGGAAAAAACTGCAGACTGCAGAGATCGACCTTGATCGTGCTCCACGGAATACTGCTCAGCAAAGCGGCAAAGTAGTCTTGAGTTCAGAGGGGGCTGAGATCATCAGGGCAACGGTCGAAATGACCGCGTCACTCCGACGTTAGCGTTCGGCATGTAGCTGTCGATCGTCTTGCTGGCGTAGGCCATGCAGCCTCCATCCGCTTGCCAGGTTCGCATCAAAACAGGCCATCAAAAGCCGCTCCTGTTCAGCAGGATCCCATTGCGGTAGCTTCCGTTGGAAAGACGAAGGAGTGGGCGCATCAATAAGATTGGCGCTTCCCTCATTGTGTTCTGAAACCTCCGCAGTCAGAAACACAACCAGTAACGAATATTTGCTTCAGCCTTGTTCCGGCAGCATTCAACACGTGGGATGGCCTCAAAGACAAGACCGAAGCTCCGACTCGAAGTCGTTATATTATGCTGGATTTTAAATCTGCCGCGTAAGCGGCTTTGTTCCAACGAATTATGGATAGATCGTGCGCAGCCACATCTTTATCCGAAGTTGGAAACAAAGCCCGGCAAAACTCAGAAATCCAAGGCCTACGCAGAAACATCCAGCCTGATTCACAGTTGCTTCCAGATTCACTGTGGGGGCAATGGCCTGCGCATACCCACATGACTCTTGGCGTTGCGTCACTGGTTTAGTATAAGGGACCGCAACCCGTACTGGCAGGCCAGTTCTTCTGCATAGGGATCGGCCTGGATCAGGGCTTATAGGGTCTATCTCTCGATGATCTTCTAGGGCCTTTACTGCACGGCCTCTAACACCAATCTGGTGCCATATTGCGCAACCCGCACTGGCGATGATGTTCATCACCCCCTCTGCAACGTGGCAAGAATGGGGGCTTTGGCTCGCTGGCTTGGCTGATCTGTAGCGACACCGTGAGAAGGAAGTTGCACCAGCTGAAATCAGTCGCTTGGCAATGGGCCATGCAGGATGCCGAAATCGCGACACGACGGAACCGTTTAGGCAGTGTACATGCCGCAGAAGCAGCCAGAGGAAAGGTCACCCCCGGGCACAGTCTGGATTGTCTCGTGTCCTGGTTGTCCGTTCGTTCGGAACCTTACCTTGCCATCCGCGTTCAGAAAAGGATGTTCGTTCTTCAGTAGAACGCCTCGAATTACAAATAGCGGACCAAGGTAGAGCAAACCTTGTCGCCACGTCCCCACATGCTTGCAGTTCACCACCCATTCCTGCGGCAGGGCTTCTTAAATTGCAAGCCAAGTCGCCGCATTCCCTCATAACCAGACTTGGCACGGAAGACCTTGCCCAGGTTGGCAGCATGAAACAGGTACTGTGTCGCCTTAGTCCTCCATTCCTGGACGCTGCTGATTTCACAGCACCTTGCAGGCACAAATCAGATGCACGTGTGGATGGAAATTTAGAGTTTGCGTTATGGGTATGCAGTACAGCATCGGCACCGATCTGCCCCTTGAGTGTTCCGGGTCACGCCGAGCGAATGAATCAATTTGTTTGCCAGGCTGTTTTCAGCAACAGATCGTAGGGCGGTGCGTGATTCTGCAGATCAATGGCCGTAGTTCTGCCGGTACCGTGAAGGTGATCAGGAAATACTGCACAGGTAGCAACTTGGCTCGTTCCGTTTCAATCCACTGTTGGCTTTCATGCGTGCTGGCAGTGCGGGCAACTGCGATGGCCGCAGGAATGGGGGATCTTTGATGGTGTGTTCACAGTCAAGAACATTGCAGCCACCCACAGGTCGCTTGCTTGGACGGCGGCAGCGCCGCATCGCCTGCAGAGCCTGCGATGACTCGCAGCAGTTGGGGCTCATGGCGGCGTTCCAGGTCGCCCTGGTAACGGCTTCACAATTGGGAAGAAGAATCATGACTCCTTCCCACCCAGCGCAGCTGGAAAGGCCGCTCAGCAGGCGTTTCAATGCGATCGCCGTGTGGATCGCGGACCACCTTTGGTGATGTGGCGCCGTAGCGGGCTGTGGTGTTGCTATGGACCTGTGCCCGAGCAGGGACTGGATGAGGCGCAGGTCCATCCCTGCTCCAGCAAGGTGCGTGGCGTAGGCGTGCCGCAGCGATGTGAACCGTGAGCCTCTTCTCAATCCCGCATTCCAGGCGAGCTGCTTTCAGTTGCCGCCTGCACGCCGCTGGCATCCATCGGGCACTGGCGATCCGCACGGATGATTGGCTGCCGGCCGGACTGGGGAAACAGCAAACCGGGGATGGCGGTGAGTCGTCCAGAAGCGACGCATGCTTTCCAGCGTCAACGCCGGCATCGGGAACGCTAGCGATCTTTGCGCCCTGCCATCGCGATATGCACGCGTCGCTGTGAACCGTCGATGTCGGACACGCCAAGGGGCCAGACCTTCACTTGATGCGCAGCCCAGGCTGTAGATCACCAGCAGAACAATCCGCGTAGCGCAAACTTTGCGGCACCGTATTGATCAGCCCTGGCACTTCCTCGCGAAGTTGGAAATATCCGGCAGGCTAATGAACTCGAGGTTTGACGGATGATCTTGATCCATCCACTCGCGATCGAGCACATGTAGCGATGGAAAAAACTGCAGACTGCAGAGATCGACCCTTGATCGTGCTCACGGAATACTGCTCTCAAGCCAAAGCGGCAAAAGTAGTCTTTGAGTTCAAGAGGGGCTGAGATCATCAGGGCAACGGTCGAAATGACCGGTCACTGACGTAGCGTTCGCTGTAAGCTGTCGATCGTCTTGCTGCGTAGCCATTTGCAGGCCTCATCGGCTTGAGTTCGCATCAAACAGGCCATCATAAGCGCTTCCTGTTCAGCAGTGATCCATTGCGGTAGCTTCCCGTTGGAAAAGACGAAGGGAGTGGGCGCATCAATTAGCATGCGCTTTCCCTCAGTGTGTTCTCGGAAGACCTCCGCAGTCAGAACACAACAGGAAATTGTTCAGCTTGGTCCGCAGCATCAACCACGTGCGGATGCCTCAAAGGACAAGACGAAGCTCCGACTCGAAAGTCCGTTATTATTATGCTTGGATTTTAAATCTTGCCGCGTAGCGGCTTTGTCAACGCTGATTAGGCGGGTCCGTAACCGCCTCTTGTCTGTGATCTAACCAGCCTAAGCACTCGTCCTGCATCTGCGCATCGGCAGGAAAGCCGCTGCCGTCACAAGAATTTTCTCAGATTGAGTCTGCAAGCCCCTAGCAGTTTATGGCGGACCCGATAACCAATTCTGTTGTTTGGTTACAGGAAGATCGGACCGGGCTGCTCCACCCCCAAAGCGGTCCCCTGTTCAGCACGTGTGGTGTAGATCATGGTTGGTTTTTTTGGACATCATGTATGCCCCAGAAGTTCCGGGATGTGCGATGTCCTGCCCCCGCTCAAGCAAGATGGGTCGCGAACGAGTGGCGGAAGGTGTTGGCAGGTGGCTGGCTGTTAGTCCCAGCTGCCAGCACAGGCGCGGCCCGCACCCGATTCAGGCTGGGGTCGAGATGGTGTCGGCCCTGTTGTCCGGAGGAGGCCGTCGCGCCACCGCTTGATGCTGCGGAAACACCCATTGCCAGCCCTGGGCCAGGTCTTTCCCGTGTTGGAAAATCTGTCTCACCGCCTCAAGATGCCCTCTGAGCCGGACTCCCAGGCTCTCCGGCAGTGGCAGGGTGCGGCGATCCTTGGCCCCGCTTTTGCCATCACGCACCCATCAGCTCGTGTCGCTGAAGCAAGATCTGCACCCCGCAGCCGCCAGGGCTTCGGATCAGCCGCAAACCCACTGCCATACAGCAGGGCAGCCACCAGCGCCTCCACTCCAACAGGTCTTTGCAGCACGGAAACGGACCTCCTCCGGCGTCAGCACCCACGGGGTTTATTAGCCGTGGCGCGGCTTGCGGGCCCGCACCACCCCCTCCAGCTCCGATCGCGATCCAACAGGTTCCCGGATAAAGAAAACAGAGAGTGGCCGCCAGGGCTGGTTCTGGGTGGAGGCACTCACCTGCCTGCTCCACGGCCAGATGACTGAGAAAGGCGATCACTTCGCACTACCCATCTCTTCCCGGGGATGCCCAGCTCGTGAAACCGCAGAAAAGCGCCTGAGCGACTGCTCATAGGTCTTCCCACAGTGCGGCGGGCGTTAGTGACGCACCGTAGTTCTTCTCGGTAGCGCTGGATCGTCCTGGCGGGCGGGCTTCTTGTTGGCCACAAGCCTTTTCACTGTGGAGGGATTTTCCAGAGTTCCCAATCAGTGCTCCCTTCAGCGCACGGCAACGTCGGGAAAATCAAGGCCACACCGTTGGCGCGCGCCAGGAAAGTTCAGCGCAGCGCTTAAGCCAGCTCGGGCGCTCTGGATCCATCTTGTCGAGCAGGCTCACCATCTCGAGAGGCGGGGTTGCACGAAGAAGGTGCGGTGGGGTCAATGAAGCGCCAAGTAGAGGCCATCCCAGAATCTCGCACCAGGGCCGCGTTTGAGTCGCCCATTTTAAGGATGTGAGTTGGAGCCGCCGATGTAGGGCTTGGTGGCAAAGATGGCCGCCATCGCTCATCTGGCCCATTTGCCGTACACGTTCGGCCCCATCAACCCATTCGTAGGAATCGAGTAGCGCTCCATGAACCACGCTGCACCTCCTTGGGGTGGATCCCTCACACAGCAGCATCAGGTTGCTGATCACCATCAGCCGCTTCGATGTGGATGGTTGGTAGCCGAGGCGATTGACTCGCTCGATCGCCGCATCAGGCGGCAGGCCGCTGCTCCGTCGTTCCAGCAGGGCGCCAGCTGGCGGTGGTGGTTCCAGAAGGTGCTGTCTCCTGGCGTTCGCCATGCACCCGATCGATTGGCCGCGTCACGAACTCGCGCCAAGGCCGGATCAGTTGACGCAGAAGGAACCCCTCCAGCGAGGCGATCGGCAACGCCTGTTCGCTGTTCCTGTCGATCGCTCACATGCTTCAGTGGCGGCGATCAACAGCAGCCGGGGCGTGAAGCAGGGCCGATGTTTCAGGAGCGCCGAGAGCAGCGCGTGGTGGAGCCGTGTCGTGCGTTCGGCTGAGGCCGTCTTCGTAGGGGGCCGAAACCCGTTCAGCCGGTCGTGGAGAAAGCGTTGCAGCAGGCATCGGCGCCGCGTGATCAAAAGGGATCAGAGATCGCCCAGCTCGCCGGGGTTGTTCGCGAATTGGCTTCTCGATCAGCTTGCGCAGTGCCGGCTCATGGGCCACTGGCCCCAACGGGCAGGCAGGGATGGCTCGTCATAGCCCTTCGGCAAGCGGCGCCCGGTTTTCGGTGTCGAAGCTCCAGCGGCCGCCGCTGGTTGTGCCGTCGGCTCCAGCAGCAGCCCCAGCGTTGGCGCTGCTTGGTAGGGAAGGGTCTTCATCCAGGGGCGGCGGCGGCCTTCGAACCAGCTGGCTCTGCGGCAATCGAATTCGAGGGAAGCGGGGCGAAGGCAGCACGGCTCAGCTGCACGCCGTGCGTCCTGCAGAACGTTGCAGGGTTGCTTTTCAAAGCGGCGATCAGCGATCTCGGCACCTGCAGGGTGTTCCGGCCATCGCCCAGTTCGATCGGACCGCTGCCAGAACGGCACAGCCAAGGAATCGGCCAGCTCGAAATAACGCACCGCCCAAGCCCTGCTCAACAAGGGCATTCACGGAAGCTTGCGCATCGCCCACGGAGGTGTGCGAGCAAGCGCAAAACTTGTGGTAGCGAATAGGCCGAAGCCACGCCGTGGTCTTCCGATCATCAGGCACCCGGCTGCCGGCCGGCGGGCTGCAGCGCCGAAGGGCTGAACCACTCGCGGTGCAGCTTGCATCGCCAGAATCAGGGTTAAGACCATCGCTGTCTGGTTGCGGTTTCAATCAGGGGTCATAGCGGCGCACCTGGCGGCCCAGATCGAAGCGCGTGGTGCTGCTCACCGAAGCTGCGGGGATCGGAGCCCACACCAGCCAGATAGCCCAGTTAGCCCGTGTTGAGGGCGTGGAGGGGTCGATCAAACCCACCACTCGAAGCAGCGGGCCCCCAGGTCCAGGGCAGACGCAGCTCGTTGCATGAAGTGCGAGGGCACCCACTGGCGACCCCGGTTGAGATAAAGCCAAGTGGCGGCGCAATTCGCGCAGCTGCGGCATCAATCAAGGGGTGGCCGCTCTGTGCCAGCTTCAACGCCGAAAGCGCTCGCGGGTTGGCGTTTCCCACTGGGTGGTCGCTGCTGGTGTCCGCCGGGGCATGGAAGGCCGCCCGTGGCGCTGCTCGACCAGATCGGAAAAACTCACACGCCAGAGCAATTCCTGCCTTCATCCATTCAGAGCCCTCATCAGCGCCAATGGCTGGCCTGGTAGTTGAGCAGCTCCTGCCAGAATCCGCCGCCACCGAGAGCACCCGATCGCCAGGAAGGGGGAGAACTCGAGGAGAAACCCGTGCCCACACCAGTTCGTTGCGGCTGGCCTTTGTAGTCGGCGAAGGCCGGTGGAGTCTGAAACCACGTAGTGCTGCAAGCCGGGCGAGGGCCGTGGCTTCCATCGCCGGCAGAAGGGGAAGGCGCGCGTGGATCGCATGCGCTCGGCTTCGGGCGCTGGGATTGGCTTGCTTGCGGGCTGCAGCCAGGGCCTGGGGCCAGCCCCCAGCCCAAGCGCCGAGGCCTGTGAGATCGGCTTGGCGGCAGCGGTGGCTGCGGAGCCTGCTGCAAGCCGCGACGGAACTCCGCAAACACCCGCGGAACGTTTCGCCGGGATCGGCCAATCGGCCAAAAAGCCGGCTCTCCTGGCCCTGCAGCACCACAGCGGGGACGACCAGGCCACGGATCGTTTCGAGCGCTTCGGCGGTGGTGCTCTGCGGGAAACTGGAGCAGGGAATGGGGCCACCGCCGCCAGGTTTGGCCTGCAGTGGGGCCATGGCCTCTCGCTCAGCCGTTGTTGGTGGCGGGGAACCCGCAGCCGCTGGCCCTCGCGGCCGGGAGACCAGCACGATTTCAGGCGCTCACCATGCTGGCGGGCTAGGGCCCGCAGCCTCGTGGAGGCGGCTGGGTTCATCGAGGCGCAGCTGCCCTTCGAGAGCCAACCGCGATGGTGGTCTCACTCCACCGGGGGTTACAAGGTTTTGACCGAGGTGATCCAGCCTGGGCCAAGCACAGCCGGCTGCGCTTGGGGCAGGCCGTTGGCGCCATAGCCACGCTCGATCCACCAGCCTCCGGCCCGGGCTCGGGCTGCCCAGCAAAGCTTTGACGCCAATGGGATCGCCGAAAGCCGCCGCTCCAGCGCAGTGGTGAGAGGTGAGGTCGGCGGGTGAGCTGCCAGGAGGCAAACTGGCAGGGCTTCGCACCCCTCCACCAACCACAGCTCGCAGGCTTGCGCCGGAGCGGGATCGGGGCAACTCCGGGACGGGCCTCCACCCACGACAAGCGCGACTGCTCTCAACTGTTCGGCGCCATGGACGCACCACCACCGGCGGCGGCGCTCGCATTCCACCAGGGGCAAGAGCTCCATCACGGGCTGGCCAGGGGCCAGTTTGTCGGGGCGAGGCTCCAGTGGCCCTCGGGGTTGATTGTCATTCAAGTCCGGTGGGTCAAACGAAACGCATCGTCGCCACCTTGCCGATATAGTTCAAGGTGAAGTGCCCTGCTTCCGATCTGGGCCGTGTCTTAATTCCTGCACGTGCGGCGTTACCGAAGCGCTCGCTCTCGAGGCCCTGGCCATCCAGGCGATGAAGCTGCCTCCCAGTGGCCGGCATTGTGGTCCAGCAAGTTGGTCGGCGATTGGAGCTGGGCACTGGTTGGCGTAAGGCAGAGGGGCCCTCGATGCTGGCAACCGGATGGAACTCCAGCGTGGCTGGCGCAGGCATCAGCTGAGGAAAGGATCCAGAAGCTGAAGCGGCACTGCGCCATCGTGGCCGAAAAGCCGAGGATGCCCGCGTTTCCGGGATGGCTGTAGAGCAGGGTTGCGTCGACGCCCAACAGGGGAAGGGGACGGATGCCGCCCCGCTGGGTGAGGAAGTCATCCCGTGGACGTAGGTGCGCCAAATGGCCCACAAACCTCAGCCATGTTGCGCAGCCGCATCGGTTGCCAGCTCAAACGGTCGCTGGAACCCCCGCTCCCGCCCGCTTTGGCAAAGAAGCGAACCCTTGATCGGCGGCAGCCGGGGCCCGCCCTGGATGGTGTTTCGTCGTCGGCGATGGCTGGGGAGCGCTGCGATCGCCCGTGAACCACGCAGCACCCTCGGCCAAGGTGCCCGGTGAGCCAAATGCCGGCGCACATCAACAAACAGGTTCGTCCAGGCACCCGCCCCGGCTGCTGCAGCCTTCGTAGAGCCCCAGGGCTCGATGCAGCTGGGGTTCGGCGTTCACAGCAGGTTCTGCGGGGGAAACCCGGTGAAGGGCGCAGGAACCGCTTCCGGGCCCGCCTCCCGCGGCCGATGCCGTCGCCAGCACGGCAATGCCGGCAGGAACTCCAGCCGCGCAAAGGCGGGCCACCAGGGGCCTGGGCGCGTTTAATTCGAGGCCTGTCAAAATTCGCCCAAGCTGGGCAGCAGCAGCACAAGCCGGCGGCGGCCCGGATCCCATCCCCTCCACCTGCGCCAGCAGCTTCCAGCACAAGGCAGGGACCCGCAACAGGGCCAAGCCTCGGCCAAAAGCGGGATCGACGGTGGGGACACGGGGGCTCGGCGCACGCATCAGCGGTCCATCGTGGCGCGCAAAAGAAAGGCTGCCGCGATAAGCGGCGTTGTTCGGCCAGCCTGGTGCGTACCAACGAGCGACTTTGATTGGCCCTCGACCCTGATGCCCCCCGATCCGCCCAGCCTCCGGCCCCTGCCCACCACACCCGGCCGTGAGCGGGTGCTCGAACCCCTCGTTTCTGCGTGATCCCGGTTTTGCCCGCTCGCGCTATTGGAGCGTCTTACGCGATGTCTATGGCACCACCCTGCTTGGGCAGCGCACCGTGTTCACCGGGGAGAAGGCGATTCAGCCGACCTTCCGCCGGCGGCGATGCCCTCGAAGGCTGGTTGGCCCAGACAGTGTTGCGCAAAGCTTGCTGGCCCCCTGGTCGCTGGGCCACCGCAAAAACGGCGGCCGATTCACCAAGCCCGCGCCGGGTGGTTGGGGACAGCTGTTCGCCGCGTCTGCTCTTCAAGCGCTACAGCCCGGCAATCGTGGCGGTTAGGTCGATACCTCAAAACAACGAGGCTTCTCAAGCGGAAGAAGCGCCGCTGCGCTGGTGCCCAAGCTTTGAGGCGCTTTGCCTTCAGCGTGATCGCCAGCCACGGTTGCTGGGGGGCTTGATCCCGTTGATTCGCGATGCCTGTTCGGGCGGATTTCGAGGACCTGGTTGCCAGGGCCTGTTCTCCCTGCCGGTTCGGGCCCTGCCAGGCAGCCCCTACGCCCAAAGCCCTTTCCAGGCCCGTCAGCGCCTGCTTTGCGGCCGCCTCGGCCGCGGTGCTCAAGAAGCGCAAAGTGCCGCTTTGCAGCTTGGTGAGCCTTCTTGCCGGCTGGCGGCTTGATCTGCTCGCCGCGTGCCTCGATGAAGCCGGCCTACCCCTTGGCGAATTGGACGACGTTGGGCCGAGCAGCTGATTGCTGTTGCTTTTTGCCGGGCTGATTGAGGACACCGCCTCGGGTCCCTTTGTGGCTTTTGCCTGCTCCTGAGCCTTCTTGCAGGGCATTCCAGGGCGAAAAGGCTGGGCCTGGCTGCAGCAAAGAGCTTGAACGGCCCGTGCCCTGGCCTCCTGCGCAGGCTGAGGCCGTAACCGCTACGGACGCCAAAAGGGCCGTGCGCCACGGCTCGATGGCCGTGGTGAAAAGAAGTGATTTTGCGGGCCTGACCCCGGCCGTGGGGGGGGCTTCTTCCGCCCCGCAACCCGCAAAAGCCGTTGCCCTGGCGGATGTGCTTGGTTTTCCAGCGGATTCAGGGTGTGCAGGTGGAGCATTTCACCGGGCCAAGGCCACCGGGCAAGGAAAAATCTCCCTCCTTTCTTTTTTT
>Ga0163217_1079128_pt1 | contig 11529 bp, 5 predicted proteins | sample SynspAceP_FD_185933 | JGI IMG/M metagenome (GOLD analysis project Ga0163217, IMG submission 185933) | Saline lake microbial communities from Ace Lake in Antarctica - Synechococcus sp. Ace-P (PacBio error correction) | ecosystem: Environmental > Aquatic > Non-marine Saline and Alkaline > Saline ... | reverse complement strand
GAAAATTAGAGGGTTGTTATTTGATTAATTTTCATTTAAAATTTGGGATGATCATTCATAAGTGCCAAAACCATCAGCGCCATATAATCCAAGGGACCATTTCTTATTGGAACTTCACCAAAATTCCAATGTTGATGTGCTTTTTAAGTATCCTATTCTATTTCACCTTGGGTACATTTGGATCGTCGGATTTTATAAAACTGTTAAGCCTTTATCGGCTTTGTTTTTTTTATGCTATTAAAGCTAATTCATTTGAAAAAATGGAGAATTTTATTAAAGTTCCTAGCCATTTCCGGAAAACACTTTTCCGATTGATGTTTACTTTTTGCTCGGGAACCAACCTTCCCTTGTAAGATTGTGTGTGGGTTAGATTTATTATGGTGTGTGTCTATGTGATTAACAATGCATAAGTGCCTACTGCACCTTTCCTAAAGGATTTATTTATGAGAGCGGCCAGCTAATGTACAACGGGGGAATGGTGAGCGGAAGGGGGAACCTAGTGCCTTCAAATTATTAGCAATTACCCTCCCGTTGAACCAGTTTATTTTTTGCCATTTCCACGTGGTTGGCCGGGGAAAAAAGTCTTGTAGGGGCGTATTGGTTGATGCGGACCATGATTATTCTATCGATTCTGGGGTTCTGTATTTCGGTCGTAAGCGTTGCCAAAACTCAATAATTACCATCTGATCTTTTGGTATTTCCTAAATCCATTGGTGTTTTGGAATTAACAGGGAACCTGCATTTTGAGGGTGATTGTTGTTCTTTTTATTATGGTCTTATTTGTTGTTCCATAAAAATGAGAGTGTTGCAGCTTGTTGTGATATGCGTTTTCATTTCCATAAAATTGTTGCCATTTATTCCTCTCCTTTATTCCTAAAGTATTTTGGATTAAAGAAAGTCTTCTCTTTTATGGGGTTGTTGGCTATTACATCGGTTACTATGGTAATTTCCATTTTTTTCCCACGGAATTTACAGATAAACTATATACAGACGGTGGGGCTCGGTTCTCTAATTTTGAATTCAATTTGCCAGTTTGTATAATGTAATAAGAAATGGCCGTTAATTTTAATGCCAAGCCTGGGAGTTGATTAAGGGATTTATGGAAAATTACGCCCATCATGTCATTGCTTGGTTGGCTGTTCACTTTTTAGTGACAATAAAAAAAAATAACAACCCTCTTGACTCCATTGCTATGGGTATTACGCTTATTATTTTTGTCCGCCACTAGACACCCCTGGTATATTATTATTTTTATTGGGTTTTAAGCCTTTTTTACGAGTTTTAGATTTCCCATTGTTTGTTCCTTTAGGTATCATTTTGAGTTACTGGGGCTTTTCCATTCCAGGTTAAAGAGATTATTGGTTGGTTGTCCATTGAATATATTGCAGTGTATGGTTTTTATGATCTATGAAACTATGAGATTAATAACAAAACTACATATTTCAAAAATTATTATTAATTTACGCCAATTCATTTTTATTTGTACTTTTGATGTATATGGTAACACAGCGTACATATTGAATTTTAACAAAGGCACATAAGCTTGCTTATTCATTTACGCCTACAACGTCGTCGCCCGTAAGGGATTGCACTCTTTATATGGAAATAGGTGAGTCCATTTCCCTCTCAAAAAAAACAAATCATAATTTTAATTTCTAAAAGCAACATCAGATGAGATGTAATTGACTAATGATTCCCATTTTTAAATATGCCGAGATCATACTGTCGCACACTAATTGCGGAAAGATCGGGCCAAAGTCCGGCACTGGGATTGCCCAAGCGTACCCTGAATACATTCAGAAGAGGACTGCATAAAGGGGCCAATGCCATTATCGCCTTGGAGGAATTAAATTGCAGGTTTTGTCTATATTTGAAGGATGTTGGGCATGAAAAATTTGTAGCCAACTCAGGCTTATCGTTACATCGCTGATGTAACAGAAAGCAGGGCTTGGCACAAGCAAAATAAAAAAGGAATTTTTTGATCTTTCCAGAAGTGCTTTCCCAATCGCCAAAATATTTGGATTACCACAGGTTGGCAGTTAATGAAATGAACTATGAAACTGCGCTATAAACCGGTTACATTTCCGAGCTGACACAGGACCCGGAATTTGGAAAGAGCGGTCAGACGTGTAAAAATTTCGATATTTCCTTACCAGGGAGCAGAACAAAAAAAATGTAGTCTTTGTACGGGAGTTGTACGACGGGGAGAAACCAAAAACAAAGGAAATATAAAATGAGCCAAAGGAAAAATTGAATTCCAAGGACGTTTCAGAGATTAAAATATAAAGGAAAGTTTATTCCTAAACAAGAAACGAAGTAGTGGTTCAATACATACTGTTGAAAATAATAATAGATAAGTTTAGCATGAAGGAATTAGTTTTAGCATATAAGTGGTGGATTGGGACACGTCCTATTTGTGCCAAGATATTTATCAAAAGACCAAGGTTTTGAAGTACATGCCGTTAAGTGTAAACACCGGTGGGTTTTCAAAGGGAGAAAGAATGAGATAGAGCTTCATTAAAAAGGGCTTAGAGCTTGGGGAGCTACCTTCCTACACTTCTTAGAGTGCCGTTACAAAAGTTTATGAAAAGGTAGTAAAGTATTTAAATTTTCGGGAATGTTTAAAGAACATAACCTATCCTTTATCGGTTAAGTGCAGAACGAATTGTTAGGCTATTGAAATTGTAAACTACGCTAAAAGGGTAGGCGCAAAATATATTGCCATAATGCAGTTACCGGAGCACGGGAACATTCAGGTATAGGTTTGATATGATCTTTTCAGAGCATCGCTCCAGAGATTGAAGATCATTAGCCAATACGGGATAACAAATTGGCCAGGGAGCAGAAATTGAATATTTAAAAAGCAGAATGGGGTAAGATTATCCTTGGGGGAAGGCAATAATATATCCATTAACAGAGGGCTAGTGGGGTACCTCGTGGAGAGGAAAACACTTACTTCGCACCAAATCTTTGCCAGATTCTTGCTTATCCAAGCCACTGTCAGAAACAGAACCGTACACCGTGTTTGAAACTTACTTTTTCACAAGGTGAATTAATTTGGATTTTGGACGGTGACAAGATTACACAACAGTTGACCAATATCGTAAAGTTGGAGGCCATTGCTTACCAAAATACGCATTTTGTAGGGATATCCACGTTGGAGATTACCCATTATTGGATAAAGGAGGGTACGGATTTTGAAGCTCCTGCTTCCTTGATCATTATCAAGCCCATCATTTAGTTAGAAAAAAACACACCCTTACCAAATGGCAACAGTACCAGAAGGAGCAACAGGGTTAATTTCTATGGATGTTGTTGCACGAAGGAAATTATTTGGATTTGGAGGTAATGCGACATCGAGGCCTTCTTTAACGAGACCCAAAAGAATGTACAGTGGCGTGTCTTTGTAAGCCTTCACCCTTTTTCGTTTTTGAATTAGGCGGGATATCCTCTTCTCACGGAGTGTGGGATGAACGCCCTTATTTGGCAAGCTATGCGAGCTATGAACAAAGGATGGACTGCAGATGACGCCAAAGGATTTATTAAGATACTTTCCAATTCAGGAAAAATATATAACCACCGTAAATCAGAAGAGTTTGTGATTGAGTGTGGGTGGTCGGGGTACACTGTGGGGGAACTCATCCGAAGTCTCCTAAACCCACCCCCATGCAACTGATACGATTTTGTTTTTAGTACCACTAGGGCGGGTAAAAGATTACCACAGACCCATCCGGATCTATTGTGGTGTTACCGATACTAGCTTTTCAGGCGAAGTAAATACGGCATGTGGATGTGGTAATTCTTTGTCTTGGCACGGAAAACTCTACCAGTTTATTTTGAAGGAAATTGCAGTTCGCCAAAACACTAAGATCATAGATTTAAGTAATGATTTAGGTTAGAGGCCAGATGCAGTTCTGACGGAAAAGCTTTTGTCTATGGCTTTGCCCGGAACTGAAAAGGAAAGAAATAAAAGGCGAAATATATTGCCAATTCTGGGTTGTTTTGCCCACCGCTATTCAGTTGGGATTATTGCCATTGGCAAAGGCCCATAAATTGGATAACCGGTACATATCAATGCAGTCCAGGTAGTTACCGGAAAGGCTGGAGTTTAAGCCTTTCGTCGGACCTCGCATTTTAGGTTGGAGGAACAATAACGTATCCTGGTATAGCCTTTTACGCGACAGCACTTGGGGAGATTAAATGAAAGTTGCACAGTTCTGCAAGAAAATAAAGAGATCTGGTCGTGCGCGTGTAGGGAATTGCGGCGAGGGATAGGTTCGGCCACGGCTATACGATTTTGTGGGAGTTTGGAAGAGGCCTATGAACTGTACAACGATTTTTACAAGGATGCGGCCTTTCAACCCAAGTGACGGGAAGAGAACATTAACCTAAGCAGGTAGTTGAACATACCAACAATGGTTCTAATCTCATTTGCCCACAAGCACAATAACACCTTACTGACTTACCACGGCCATAGATAATTTGTTGAAAGGGCTTTCAGCGGCAGGCAGTACAAAATATGAACTTGGCTTTCGGTTTAAGGAAACGGGAAAGCGCTGCAACTAAAGGCGGGGTATCTTTAGCATTGTTTGGGCCTTGAGGGTCATCAATACTAGAAACTCGACCAGAAAATTAAATGAAACAATCAACCTATTCCAATGGTTTGGGATGGAAACTAATAATAATTAAAGGAATGAAAATAGCCATTATTGGAACAGGTAATTTAGGGTTGTCCATAGCAAAAGGCATTTTTGACGCACCAACGGGGCCACCTCCATGTCCTTTACCAAGAGGAAATCTTGTGGGCTTAAGGAAATTGAAAAAATTATGGAATTTGTGACCACTACTACTGGTAATAGGGAAGCGGTGGCCAAATCGGACATTCTAATATTTGCCGTTCAGCCGGGCAATTTGTAAAAAAATTGGGGAGGTGAAAGACATCTTACAGATAAGCACGTTATAATTTCTACCGATTACTGGGTTTATGTATTGCTAAAATGGAGAGGTTATAAGGTCCTGTCACTTTATATTTCGTGCCAATGCCCATACCGCTATTTCGTGTCGGGAAATCCACTGACTTTGTATCTGTAGCAATGAGAAGCGGAGCCAAAAGCGGTAGACTTGGCCAAGGCCAATTTTTAACCGTATGGGGCATTCCATGCAAATTTCCGGAAAGGACCAGATGCAGGCCCCTACCGTTATTTTGTGCCAGTGCGGAATTGCGTTTTGGAGCGATTGATACGTGCCAACCACACAAGGCGCCATTCAATTGGGGTTCGATTGCCAAGGATGCACAGGGAATTGGGCCATGTATACCTGCCCATGGGGTGCCAGTCTACGTTAATAGATTCTTGCAGTACCAGAGAAAATGAAATAGATAAGGTAAACTACCCCCTAGGGGATGTACCATTTCAGGGATTGAACGAAATTTGGAACATCAAGGGCTAAGTTACCTCCGTCTGATCAGAGGTTTAGTGGCTCATTCGAGGAAAATAAACGAGATTAAAAAAGGATAACTCGCCCAATTAAACCTACATGGTTTAGTGCAAAACAGAGGTACAAAAATATAAGATAGAGCATGGAATTATTTGATGTATTACCCATTATACGACGTGACTCCCGTTTGGCAAAAGGATTGTGGTCACGATGAAAAAGGCCAGGGATTATAGGATTTCTATGGGCGGAAATGCCGTAATTTCAATAGGGCATTCCTCCAAATTATGTGCAAAGATTAAAGACCAGTTGGACCAAGATCCGGTTTATAAGCCAATGCCGTACAGAAACAATTCAAAGCCTTGGGCGCCATAAATGGAGCACTTTCGGGGATGTGAAGATTACAATCTTGTTCCTATGCAATGTCAGGGGCAGAGGCCAATGAAAATGCTTTGAACTTTTGGCATTTCGTTCCAAAAACAGAAAATCCGTGTAATTGCTTTTAAACACGGCTTCCATGGAGGGGGACTTCTGCCGCTGTGGCCGCAACCGACAAGAAAAAGATTAATTGCGCCTATAACAAGCACCAAAAGGTAACCATACTTCCTTTCGAAGGATTTGGGCAGCTTTTAAAAAGCGAAATCTCCAAAGGAGCATGTTTTGATAGTGTATCAGTTTAGAAACCATTCAATGGGGTTTGGCGGGTCGAGATCAGCCTTCGCAAGAATTTTATACAAAGATAGCTGCCCTTTGTAAGGAAAATTGCGTGCTTTTGCTTATTGCAGATGGAGGTGCAGATGTGGTTACGGTAGAAGTTTGGTAAGTTCTTTGCCTTTCAACATTACGGCATCAAACCGGGACATTATTACCGTAGCCAAGGGGTATGGGGCAACGGATTTCCTATTGGGGTGCTGATCCACTGAGGGAGCATTAAGCTTTCTTACGGAATGCTGGAACCACTTTTGGAGGGAATCATTTGCCTGTGCGCAGGATTGGCGGTATTGGAAAAAAGTTGATTCGGGAAAGGGGGAAAATTTAATTGAAAATGCCGCCGAGCTTTTTTGAATAGTTCAAGGGAAAAAGCAGCTGCCGTCCACAGGTAAGAGAGCTTAAAGGGAATGGGGCTTATGCTTAGATGGAATTTGATATTTTGAAAGTGGGGAGCTTAGAAAAAAGCTCAATACCACAACCAATATATGCTTCACCCGGTGGCGCCAGCGGGGACAACACGTTTTGAGGGTTATTACCGGCATTGAATATTACCAAAAGAAAATTTGGAATCAAATTTTTTGATGCCGCTAATAAAGGGAATTTGGCATGAGTTTATATTTAGGAACATTCCCAAAAGAAATGCGGTGCTCAATACCATGGCACAGCTGAATCGATGGGGAACGAATTACCATCCTGGAAGGTTCAATAAAAAAGGACTTGGAGGCTTATAAAGGCGGATGATGGCCCATGTTGACGGACCGACTCAAGGTAGACGATGCCAAGATTGAAGGCATGATCTTATCCTTACAACAATTGGACAGGGCAGGAAGACCCATTGGGCTTGAGCGCTTTAATCTTTACCCGATGAAAATGGGAGCACGTTCATAATAAAAACGGCTCCTTGCCGGAGTCGCTTGATTCATTATGAATCCCAGACCCGGATGTTAACCATAGGAAGCCGCAGCCCATAGCTTTAAGTCCGGTAATAACATTTTGTCGTTGAAGGGCGGAAAGAATTCACTCCAACAGCAATTTGGTCCTGCGTGAATTATTGGCATAATCCCTAGGAGGCAAACACGGTATTTCCAAAGAGTGGGTCACTTATTTGGAATTCAAATAGGAGCAGCCAGGCCTTTTGTGGAAAAAGCCTACCCAAAAATAGATCTTATTGTACCTAGGGAGGGGAAAAGTTGATCGCTTTTACCAAAAAAGCACGCCACCTGTCCGGTGATTGCTCAGTTGGAAGGGGAAATAACTTGCCTATATGTACACCCTAAGCCGACCTTAAAAAGGCAATGTCTAATTATTTCTGAATGTAAAGACAAAAGATTTCGGCTTTTTGTAATGCCTTAGGATGAGGGTGTATGATAGATAGGGAATTGCCTAACAGAAGAAGCTTTTATAAGACTTGATTTTCGAATTTAATTTTTGGTAGGATAATCAAGTCTCTTGGGCACAGGGCAGATACCTCAGTGTTACGGGGATGCACCTGTATGAAGAATTCTTGGATTTATAAGATTCTTCATTGGGGAAGTGGAAAGCACCGAGGAAGCGGTTGAAAAGATCAAAACCTATTGGTGGTGGTCATTCCGCGGTAATTTGTACGAAGAAAGGAACTAGGAGCCGACCTTTTTATGAATTTCCGCTGATTCACCGGCAGTGTACCCTAACGTATCCACCCCGTTTTTACGGCATGGGGGACCCAATTTTGGCCTGGGCGGGGAATTTGGGCGTTAGTACTGCTAAAATTACACCAAGGGCCCTATAGGGCTACACATTTAGGTGACAACAAAATGTTATTGTAAAGGGTGATGGTAATACGGTAGTAGCCGGACCTACAATAGGTCTAAAAAATAGCACATGCAGAAGAAAAGAATATTTATTAAAAATAGGATCCAACACCCTCACCAAGGGAAACAGAACCATATTTCTAGGGGGAAAATTGAGGATATTGTAGGCAAATAGCTAAACTTCAAGGGTGAATACGAATTTTAATCGTAAGTTCCGGAGCCATTGGCCGCGCCAAAACAGTTCGTAAAACTTAGAACACAACGGACAGTGAGATTACCGTTTAAGCAGGCCTTGGGCCTCTTAGGTCACCTCATTTAATGGCGATACTGTCCAAGAGAAATTTTTAGGGAATCTGAGGATTGTTTACCTTCCAATGTCTGCTTCACTATTCCGATTTTGAAAGGGAAGTTGCCAGGAAAAAGTCTTGCGAATTACATTCAATGTCCTTGGTGGGCCAATAAACTTTATCCCGATCATCAACGAGACGATACCGTACCACGATGAATCCAGTTTGGGGACAACGATAAAGTTAGTCGGCATTAACGGCCGCCTTAATGAAGGTTGATTCTGTTGATCATAGCGACCAAATACCGATGGCATTACACCAAAGATCATTTGCAACAAGGATCCAAAAACCATTCGTTTGGCAGCGATTCTGGCCGATTTGCAAAATGAGTAAGTAGCTCAAAAATCTTCCCATGGCCAGGTGGAATGGGACTCAAAACGGAGGGCCGCCACATCGCCAGAAGCAATATTAGAAACCTGGATCGTAAAATGGCCTAAAGGACATTTTATCATTGATGGCCCTAGAAAACAAAACGGCTTTTACAAACTATAAAAAAGGAAATGCAACATTAACTTTATCCTTAAAAGAGCTCCGATTCCTACCGCAATGGGTAAGAAGAAGCCTAGATCATTAAAAGGCGGGGGAATCCGCTTCAATTTCAAAGGCCTTGGGACAGACCAAGACCAGTATGTTTATTATTCTTCAACAACAGCCTTAAAAGAAACCCGATTAAGTACACAAAAGGGCCATTAACTTAGGATGGAGTATTGTGATGAACTTTGAAGCGAAGGATGGGCGCTGGAATATGGCAGACTGTACCATCATGGACCAACGGTACTTCGACACATCAAGGGAAGCCGCGCAGGTAGTTAAGTCCCAGTATTGTGATAATAAGTAGCCATTAGGGCCGTTTGCCTCTTTGACCGATAAGGAACAGGACGAGTCTGAGGTGGTCAATGGAACGGTTTTAAAAAAATACGCCGGTATTCCGGTGGTGAATATGGGAAAGCTCTGTGGGCCATCCTTTACAGGTTTGGCAGATTGGCATTACGCTGGCGGGAAAACAAACCCAGAAAGACCAAAGTGGTCTTGGCCTGGGCACCCATCCAAAAGGCATTGCCGCATGCAGGGCCAATTCCTTTGTGGAAATGATGCATTGCAGGAGGCCGATTTTGTAATTACCCACCTAAAGGATACGATTAATCCGGAGGTAACCGAAGGGCGCCAAAATAGAATACGATCTAGGACAAGCTTTGGGAAGAGGCGATTTTGCTATATTGGTTAAAAAAACTGAGCAGCTACCGGTTATGGTTAGGTGGTGAGGTCAGGACAAGAATTGGACCATTGACCAATAAAAAAATTGGGCAATGCCAAATTTATTGCACTGTTTGCCCGTAAGACGAAATGTGTGGTGGTAGCGTGAGGTTTTGGATGGCAATATTCCTTGGACCATACAACAGGCCAAATAACAGGACTTTTCTGCACAGATCGTTACTTGAAGAAGTTTGTTGGCAGAGCTTGTAGGGGGTAGGCTTTTGTAAGTGTGCATTGGCAGTGAATCAGTGAACAGTTGTGCATGGGGGGGGCAGTTGGAAGTGAACAGTAATCAGTGAACAGTGATTCCAAATGTCCGTCATTGCGAGGACAGATAGAGACGAAGCAATCTCTAAGCGAGTAAGCAGATTGCCACGCTACGCTCGGCACATGCACGAAAATGAAAGGGCTCCTTCACTTGGTTAAAGCCCTTGTCCGCCGTTTTCCGCGGGAGGAACAAGGTGGATTCTCCCGAACCATAGGAGAAAAGACGAGAAGGGAAGAAACCAAGGTTAGTTTTTTTGTTGAATTGGTTTATGTGAGCGTAAGGCAGTAGTAGATTTTGGGCACGCAAGGTTTAAAAAGTCATTAGCCAAATAAAGGGGCGTCATTGCGAGGAACCGATAGAGACGAAGCAATCTCGAAGCGAGTAAGAACAGATTGCCACGCTACGCTCGCAATGACGAAAATAGGTGGCTCACTTCCCTTGTTAAGGAAGGTGGATTCTCGGACCATAGGGAGGAGAGACGGAAGGGATTGAATTCGTAGGCTGGTTAATTTGAGCAAAAGGATCAAATACACCCCATGCGTGAAGTAAAAAAAACATGAAAACAAAAACTATCTATAATAAAAATTGGTGGGAAACGTAATTTGAGGAATGAAGGGGAGCTCACACAAAATTCCTGGATTCCTTTTCCGCCATGGAAGGCCCTAAATTTTGGATGCATGGCGTGGCAACTGGCGACCCCAAAATTGCTTCAAAAATAGGAAATCGAATCCAAATGGTTAGGGGAAGACGTATTACCGATGAGAGGGACTAAAGTTGATTCACCATGGTCTCGGTGGGCTTGGCCAATAAAAATATAGTAGCCCAATTACAGGCCAGGGCACTAGATGCCATTGGCCTTAGTGGTGCGATGGCATACCATTTCGTTGCAGTTGAAAAGACCGGTCCAGGAAATAGACTACGGATTTTGCGGGAGGATGTGGAGGAAGTAAATTGCAGGCGGCCATAGACAAATTGTTGCAGGCCCGGAATTTGTTCGGTGTTTTTGTTTTTGCCATTCACCCATAACCAAACAGGTAAGGGCAAAATTGTTGAATACCAATTGCAGTACCCATAGGCTCGGAAGTGCCATTGGATGAAGGCGGAAACTAGACACCACCCTCTACTACTTGCTGTGGAAAAGGAAAGGGGTGTTGTTGGATATTCTGGACGAGGACCTTCGGTTGTTAAAAAAACCTGAGCCTAAGAAACTACCAGGAATTATTTGGAAAAGAAAATTATTAGCGGGGATGGCATTGCTTCCAAAAAATTTGGAGAATTGCTTTCAATGCGCGGCTTTCATAAAAAAATGTTGGGCAAGGTTCTGTAATTGGGGATTTATGGATATGTTAACCCTACATGCTACCTTATTTTACACGATTGACCTTATACAAACATGGGATCAACAAAAAACTTACGGAAAAAGGCCAATTTGAAGCTGTTAACAGGAAATTGATTTTCATTTCAGTCGTTTTCCTCCGAAGGAAGATAAGACGGCAGATGCAATTGAAGCATTTGGTTTTAAAAACACCTTCGATGATTCCCTTTTTAAACCGGGGAGAAGGGAAAACAAAACCGTTATATTGCTTTTTTTTAACAAAATTTTTACTAATGATTCAGGAAAAGCAAAGGGCCGTTTTATGGCTTTTTTTGCTCCCAAATTTTCGCACCACAAAAAAAAAAATCTCTTTTTCCCCCCCCCTCCCCTTTTTTTTCCGGCGCGGGCGGG
>Ga0163217_1103461_pt1 | contig 11530 bp, 6 predicted proteins | sample SynspAceP_FD_185933 | JGI IMG/M metagenome (GOLD analysis project Ga0163217, IMG submission 185933) | Saline lake microbial communities from Ace Lake in Antarctica - Synechococcus sp. Ace-P (PacBio error correction) | ecosystem: Environmental > Aquatic > Non-marine Saline and Alkaline > Saline ... | reverse complement strand
CTATCCAAGTTGTGTCATCTTCATATATTACCATTATGAACAACAAAGCGCTGCATTATTGTGGCGTTTTTCGTCGCTCATCATACCGTTAACGACCAGCCTTTATTTCTCTCTCTGGTATTATGGGACAAGCTGCACTGTAATGCAACCAAACATTAATTAAAACACTTTTACAAATTTTGTTCATATATTTCACTGCCGTAATAATTTATAGCTTACACACTAAATTTCGTCTGTTAAGTATTGCTGCTTATTTCAATTTTAAAAACACCAAAAAAACATTGTTGTAACATTTGTAACATTACGTTACAGGATGTTGTTTATAACCAAAAAGTAAAGGGACTGTAAAGTCCCTTTGAGTAAGCTGCATTTGAAAAAAAAAAAAAAAAAAAAAAAAAAAAAAAACGCCATTCTGAGTGCTTAAACGGGCATGGAGTATGCGTGAACATTAATTTATGACGGGTATTAAGGTCACGTATCTCTTCTAACTTCAGAAAGATTCACCCCGCCAAATAATGGGCTACTTCAAATAACCGCTCTGTGGCCACTTTTGCTAAACAATACAAAACAAACGATTTTGTCTTTGTTTTCTGGACGTTTCTGCAAAAGCCGTTTCGCGAACAACTTGCTCGCTCCGGACCGAGATACCAGCTAAAAAATCCCTTCTTTTCTTCATAAGCCGGTTTAGCCATTTGCCATTGTTTCTTCGTTGCTACTTGCTCTACTTCATTTTCAATCAGTCGAGGTCTAGAATTACCAGGAATGAAGCCTGCACCAATCTTTTGTACCCCTTTGTATCTTATTGCGGGCCAGGTGTTTTAATTCTTAAACCCTGCTTTTAAGCTTGACGGTGATAACCGGGCTGGTTCCGTTTGTTCAACGGCTACTACAGTTATTGCTGTACCTGCTATTCTTAATATAAACGGCTTACACCTGTTATGGTGCACAGCCTGTGCCAACGCCCGCAACGATTATGCATAACTTTGCCTTCAGTATCTTCCCAAATTTCAGACCTGTTGTTTTTTCGTGAATTTTGGATTTGCTGGGTTATCAAATTGATCTCAGGCGAACAATAAACGACCTGCGGTCTGCAATCTCCATTATTTCTTGTACCTTAGCTAGTGCGCCTTTCATGCCTTTAGGTGCATCGGTAAGGATATTAAGTTCGCACCTCAAACGCTCTTAACAATTTTTTTTCTGCGGCTCTAAGACTTCATTACTGCCTTGGCATCGTTAGGGTTAATTTATAGCCACGCGACGCTGCAACAAACGCAATGTGCGATACCGTATTTGCCGCTTGTCGCTTCAATAAGCTCTTTAACCATTCAGTCAGCCAATCCTTTCTTTTCAAGCATCCCCAAAATCATATTTCGCGCCAATGCGGCACTTTATGCTAAAACTTGCGGGTTACGAGATTCGATTTTTGCGTATACTTTCCACCAGTTCACTCTATTAAGTCTGACTAGTTGGAACGAGGCTACAGCACGTTGCGCGCCCGATGGCGAGTGAGTGGTCGTCAAGATGTTTTCATTGTTGATCCTTTATAAACAATCATCGCGAATTAACTTCTCTTTATTGAGGTTTTATTAAAAAACAAACTATCACCGAGAGTTACGGTATCGCTATTATTAATTATTAGTGTTCAGTGAGTGCGTAAAACTTTTACAGTTATAAGAGTTATGCGCCCAAATTGAAAAAAAAAAAAAAAGTTGCTTTTTTTGCTATCAGATGTTATTTTATATTTCACTTAATCGAGAAAACAAAAAGTTTTGAGGGAATTCACATTCCATGGGGTTTACTGGCGTACTCAAGAATTATTAATTGCCAGTATAAGAGTTTTGGCAACTAGCCAGTAAATGCAGCGAGTCACGTGAGAAAAAAAACCGGCTTCTCATTGAAAGGCCGAGCCTGGCCACGGGTTTAAAACAATGTTAGGCAGAACATTATCAGCTGCATTTGGCGCTTAGGATTTATTTACAATGGCCACATAAAGTCGACAACTAAAGCCGCCAACAGGGATTGTGACGAATATGCATGCAGTTTTCACGTATGGCGTGATTCGCAAGGTTAGGCGATGATGATCGGGTCCATAATATCGGCAATTAACAATTCGTTAAAGGCAAATTATTGGCAAGCGTTTCACCGCTGACAAACGTCCGGGTGCTTATTAATTGATGAATTGATAAGGCAGATATTGAGTTTCCATATGATTGTTACTAGAACTTGAATTTTATTAAAAATGGAATTCTTTGTTTACGAAACGCAAGAAAGAATTGTGGCCTAAAGCAGCGTTCCAATGTGGATAATTACATCTAAAACAAATGAAAAAGGAACTTCCAGATGCATTCCTTCGCCGCTGCCTTTTTTCACTATATTCAGTTCCCAGGAAAGGGAAGAGATGACGGCAAATTCTTGACCGTGCATTTCCCTAACCATTAAGAAAGACTTGCTTGTGGAGAAAAAGCGCTAACGCATTTTTTTTTTCAAATTAGGGATTAGTCACTAATCCATCGTGAGTGGTATAAGAAAAAACGTCACTATCAGAATTAATTGATTTGGTTAAAGTTATTAGTCGCTGACGGAATATTCCTGCCTTCAGTGTTGCAGGATAACGATGCAAAGGAAGGTATCAACCTGATGCGAGTGTTCTTTCTAGCTGCGCTGCCGCCGCTTTATGGTTGCGTTAGTTTGAAAAAATGCAGCAGGATATACACCATTTGAAAAACTTATGTTTATGCGCTCGTCGTTAATTGTTGATTGAATCTTCTTTAAATTACGCGAATACCGAATTTTAAAAGACGAGTATTAACGAGTGGTTAGATTTGGTTGAATGCCGCTCGATCCATGCGACGTTCGTGCATGCCGATATAGAAGGCTTCTATTTTTATAAGCTCCGCACCGTAATTTGGGTTAAAGATGAAAATCAGTAGACAAGTTTGATTAGAAGCTTTTGCAGATTATTTTAAGGGCGTGCAATCGATTAAATTTGTTTCGATAAAGAAAATTCCAGGGATTGGTTACGGTCCGAAATGGAGAAAGTTCTTAACTGACGAAGAGAAAGAAAAAAAAAAACTCGAAAGCCACTTGGCGTCTTGATAAAGTTGGATGGAAACCTTACAGGAACGTCTCACGAAAGAGCAAGAAAAAACGTCACCAGGGTGGCAAATAAATGGATGCAACAGCGTGTACGTCGCCCTTTGGGGCACGAATGGCCAACAATCCTTGAAGGTGTGAGGAATTGGCCAAGATAAAAAAACCGTAACTTTTCAGCCGTTAAGGTGTGGGACAAACGCCAATTAAAAAACCTCTTCTGAGTGGACGTTTGAATTGAAATTTGAGTTACGCGCAATATCAAAGTGGCGCTTCGACGAATTACGCAAGTTTGCGCGCACCAGGCGGCCAGTGAAAGAGCCTTAGATATAAAAAAGATTTACGATTAGCTCGACGGCTTAGAAAATTGCGGGTTATTTAGATTTGAAAGTGCACCTGAACGACATATTTGCGAATTTTCAAAGTTAGTGTTATTTTTTATGTTGGTGGCTCGATGGACGCGCATATTCAAAGCGTTGTTTGAAGAAGAACTCTTTTCAGAGTGCACACAGGAATTTAAGGGCATATTGAGGTTTTTTCTATTTTCATAATTGTATTTATGCAAGGTGTATGGAAAGACAATCCAAAAGGCGAGGGCAGCAGACCATTGATATTTATCAAATTATTCATAAAGTAGTTATGGCGCTGACTACCAAAGCCAATTTATAGGTGCATGCGCTATGGGGTCATACGAAAATTTACTTTCCTGGTGGTAGCCCCGTAGAAACATTGGGAATGAGGAACCAGGCGCGGTTTGGGAATGGAGCGTCTTTTTTCTTAAATCATTTTGACATGCTGTTTGTTAAAATCCGCAACCGAAGCAATACTGGCTTATCATGCGTCTTTGCAGATTATGCAGGAGTTGGATGAAAACAATCGAATGTACCCACTAACGAGTATATGGATTAACTGAATCAAAAAAACCTTGATTTTGAAAAAAAGGCTGAATTCCCGCTATTCGTTGCATAATAGCGGGTTAAGCTTGTATCATTAGCTTGTTCAATACAGGAGAAGCCAAATGCTAAAACCTGCCCGTCTCCAATAAATATATCAGTGATTCGGTTTTGCTCGCGTTCGCGAAGGTATACCTTAACTTTGAAAAAAGGTAGTGTCCAAGTCAATGGTTAGGCGGCGGAATTTAGGAACCAAGATAGGTTTGAGATGACAGAGTAGTAACGGTTAATGGTAAATTTGATTGAATCGGTACTTTGCTGGAAGATAAAACCGATCGCGTTTATCTTTCGCGTAACAATAAAAAACCTGCTGGTATACGTGTGACGGGACTGACCGGGAAAGTTCAAACGCGTAACATTAGATTTTGAATGGAAAAAAATTGGTTTTCCTACTCGGATTTCCTATGGTCGTTATAGATAAACCGTCGGGTTAAGGTTTGATATTTTTTCTTTATGACATAGTGATTGCGTGATATTGTAAACAAAGGAATATTGCGCGCCCGAAAAACGCTCATTGAGAAACATTATCGTTGTTGGTGGAAATAGAGGTTTGTTTGCGGATTGGATTTTATTAGCAAAATGTTCTTCTGTATACCCATTCTAGACACAGTACCCAAAGCATTGTGAAGCTAAAGGACGCGTCAGGAAATTTGCTTTCGATATTATACTTGACCCAGGGCTTTAAATCGTCCAAATTTTCGGTCGTATGTGTGAATATATTAGGCTTTTGAGGTAACTTCGTTTGACGCGTAAGCGAATTATTGATGTTAGTTATAACGGGAATTAAAGCCAGGTTCAGTTATCGTCAATTTAAACCGGTACTGAAAATGCTTAGATAGTGAAATAAAGCCTTTAGAAAACTCAACTAAAATCGATACTCCGGCTCCAGTCAATATAATCAAGAATGCCACATTAGGCCACATTAGTTTATGTGGTTTTAGGCATACGCTTTTACATCGATGGCAACACGCTTTTGTATGACACTCACGCGCCAAAAACATCAATAACAGCGGCGCCAACTTAGGCCAGAAATAAACCCAATCCAAAAAGCCTTTGGCAAGCCATTGCAGAAAAACAACCAAATCAGTCAAACAAAGCTTACCAATTTCCGACGGGGGTTAGTCCAACTAACCAATAAGACACAAAACTCAGGATTAACATGGCTGTAGATCCCTTATATCCGCGCAGGGCATTAGCCGAGACCAAACTTGAATGCCATCGCTGAACTGGAAACAGAGCAGCAAAAATAAAAAGCTTGATTGCCATCATGATGACACCCTCAGTTTCCAGTATATAGAGCCGATATTTCAGTACTTAAAATGACCCGTCATTTGTAGCTTGTAAACCAATGCGATGAAAATTGCGCAGAGTAGGGCGCAATAGGACTGATTTGTTTTGGCCTTTAACGCATCTTCCTTACCCACCGAGTGACCAATACGAATTGGCGGACAGCCATACCGAACTCCTATGGGTTAACATAAACATCAATGATGAAAAATTTAAGAGCTATCTTTGATGTGATGCTTACAACCCCCGCACCAAAGCGGGCAAGTAAATAAAGCGACGACGCCAAATAGAGAACTTCAAATACATTAGTCAATGCTATTGGTAAAGCCAATTTTTAAACTGAGTTTAATTTGTAAGGTCTAACTTTGGCCAATGAAACTTAGTGAATAGTTCATTAACGTTGAATTTCTTGGCTTTACCATGCATATAAAGCAACGTACAAAATTGCCCATTACGTAATGAACAGCAAAGTTAGCAATGCCCGCAAAACCGCACCCTCCCATTTTGGGTGTAAAACCAATAAGCCGTAATAAAAAATATAATTAGCAGAATATTCACGAGTTAAACCGGCCAAAATGATTTAATCATAGTAGGGCGTGTACTGATAAGCCTCACAACAGTTAACGTAAAACCTTTGATACAGAGCAAAACCGGGAGCCGCGAGTTAAGAATTATAAACAATATAGTCGACTGTAATAGTGCGCACATCGACTTCCATTTCAACACTAGCAAATAACGGCGCAACAATAAAAGTAATTAACAGTGCCAATACGCTCAGGGTTTAACGACAACCAAATACATTGATGCAGTGCATGGCCACTTTGCTGTTTTGATTTACTCCCTTGCAGGCGACTTATGATTGGAGATAGTCCAAAGTCACGCCCTGGATAAACATCAATACAGGCATGGTTAATGCTGAAACAATGGCGACAGCAGCCATATCAGCTATAACTATAACGTCCAGCCATAATAGTATCGGACACCACCCATTAAATGTCCTGTGTTACTTGTTGCGATAAGTAAAGGCCAAGCTAAGGTTAACAGCGATTTCATTTCTGTGTAAAAGCTTTGTTTTTTGAGTAATTGTTTGGCTCAGATAATGATTCAGTGAAAAATTTTCGACGTACTACCACATTATTTTGAGCAAAACAAAAGAGCCGCGCGCATAACGACTCGGATCGTCAAAGCCTATTCTATGCGGACAACTCCGCAGGGGTTCTCACTTGCATTTTACGCTATCGACTGGTTGATATTCTAATACTGTCTGAATATCCTCAGGGAACACCATTGCCGTGAAGTCAAAAAATTTAAATTAAACGGTCAGGAGGTCAGCGGCATAACCCAGTAACGCCGCGGACTAGGCATGCAGTAACCTGACAAATAATTAAATTAAAATGGTAAATGAATGATCAACGAATTGGACTCATTCATCCTTAGCAACATTGGTTTACAAAGAAACAAATTTACACTGCTTTGTTATTTGTTGTCATACCAACACATCAAAAACTCAATCAGTAGCATAAATTTCCATAGACTTTATTTTAAGCTCACCAGCAAGGTCCAAAAAGGCCTAAAACAGTAGCACCTGTAAATTAAGTTAATGTGTGTTCCTTAGTATTTTACGCAAATTTAGCAAAAAATTTTTTTAACAATTGGATGATTCATTCAAAATAAGTACCAGACAACAAGGGGTTTTTATCATTAGTCGTGCCAAAATACGAAAAAATTTAGCAAAAAACAAGATTCACTATTTAACAACATATAGTCTATAATAAAAATCAAGGACGTTGAACTCGCAAGACAGAACACCTTTCTGATGTACAACAAACATAATAGCGTTTCCTTAATTGAAAAAACGGCCTGTTGAAATACAATGTTTACAATTGCTAGATGAAAATGGACACGGAAACTAATAAAAAAAACAAAAATCAGAGAATCATGAAACAACAGCAAAAAAGAATTCAGGCAACCATTGCAATGCATTCGTTTATTAGTGAACGCATGGGTGGTGCCCAGCGGCCAAGGTAGAATTAGCTTTTATCTTAGCGTTGTACTGGTGAAGAAGCGTAAACTGCTAGCTAGTTGCTGCCTTTATCACCAGATTGACATGATATGTCGCATATAGAGAGCAAGGTGCATTAGCTTATCTGGGTACACCACAGAACAATTTATGAATCAGATGTTCAGCAATCAACTAGACCCTAACAAGGGCCGCCAAATTGCCTATTCATTGTATGGTGATAAGACTCTGAATTTTATGACTATTTCTTCTATCCATTGGGTACGCCAAATACCGCAAGCTGCTCGGTTATGCTTTATGGACAAAAAGATGTCGGGGAAAACACAGCCGTTTAACATTGTTATTTCGGTGAAGGTGCTGCTTCTGAGGTGATTTTCATGCAGGCGTCAATATGCTTGCAGTATTGAATTGCCCAAGTAATATTCTTTTGTCGTAACAAACGGCTACGGCAATTTCTACTTCCTGCTGAAGAAGCAGTTTAAAGGCGATGGTATCGCGTCACGTTTGGTATGGCTACGGTGTGGAAAACTATCCGCGTGATTGGCAATGATTGATTGGCAGTGTTTGCAGCAACCAAAGAAGGCACGAGAAGTGCCCTTAGCTCATTAAATTGCCCTGTGCTAATCGAAGCTAATGAACCTATCGTTTGGGCCCACTCGACTCAGATGAACCCTAGCGTGTTTACCGTTCTAAAAAAGCTGAAGAAGAAAGTGGCATGCAAAAAGACCCAAGGGTTTTGAACGGTTTCAATAAGTGGGTTAGATGGCAAAGTTGGTTTGATAAAAAAAGCGACCAGACGCTTACTTAGAAAAGTCGAGGCGCTGATATTTTAACGAACTTAAAAAAGCAGAAAAGTTGTCAATTGCGCATATTGTAGAATTATTGAAGACGTTTACGATGACGCCACCGTGTGCACTTAAAAAAGCAAAAACTTGTTGAATTTAAAAGCTCATATTGCCAAAATACCTTGAGCATTATCCTAAAACATCAGGGAGAGTAAAAATAAGCGCAAATGAATTTATTACAAGCGATTAATAGCGCCACTTATTACAGCAATGGCTGACGATGAGAAAGTCATTGGTGGTTTGGCGAAGATGTTGGCATTTTGGCGGCGTTTTTGAGGCACTAGTAATCTCAAGAAAAGTTTATGGCAAAGGACGTTGTTTTTAAACACGCCATTGAACTGAACAGGGGATTCATTGGTTTGCTAATGGACTCGGCATCACAGGCTTCAGTGGCCGGTCGGCGAAATACAATTAGTGACACATTTTTCCAGCCTTCGACCCAAATTGTGAGGGAAAACCGCGAAGGTGGCCGTTATTCGGTTCAGGGGGGCAGTTTACTTGCGCGCACGCTAACCATCAGGAACCCCTTATGGCGGTGCGATTGCTGGCGGTCTTTATCACTCACAGTCCCCCGAAGCGTTTTGTTGCCGCACATTCCGGGTATGAAAAAGTAGTCATTCCGCGCAATCCACGTCAGCTAAAAGGCGTTTATTGCTAGCATCCATTAAAGAGACGACCATCCAGTACTATTTTATGGAGCCTAAAAAAGCTCTATAGGGCCTCCCGTTGCCGGATGTGCCTCAAAGCGACTACGAATTACCCTTGGGCCAAAGCTGATATGGTAAAAGAAGGGACGACCAATCACGTTATTAGCATGCGGGCGCTTCCAGGTCGAAATTTATTGAAAAAGCAGCAGCAAATGCTGAGAAATAGGTGTGTCTTGTGAAATTATTGACTTGCAAGCATATTGCCTTGGGATGTTGAAACGATTATGTGAATCGGTTTGCAAAACCGGCCAGAATTATTAATTAATCATGAAGCTCCATTACGGGTGGCTTTTCGCAAGCTGAAATTGCTGCAACGGCTTCAAGAAGATGTTTTTTATATCTCGAAATCGCGAAGCAAGGGTTTGTGCGTCTTGATACGCCTTTTCCATTAGCACACGAGAAAGATATATGCCGGATCAATTTCAAAAACATTCGAAGCAATTAACGAACAAGGATTACTAGGAGGCAATAATGAACGAATTTATATTGCCTGAATATGGCGAAGGTATTGTTGGCAGATGCGAACTGCTTGAATCGTTTTAGTAAAAAGAAGGTGGACAGTATTGTTGAAGAATCAACCTGCGCTGAGTAATGACGACAAAGCAACGCGTTCAAATTCCAGCTATGTATAACGGCGTTGTGCGAAACTTCACTTACAAAGAAGGGATATTGCGAAAAGTACATGCTCCCTTGTTCGCAATGGCATATAGAATGGCGAGACAAGCAATGACACAAAACAGCGGGCTTGTCGCGGAGTCATTAAGTGATTAGTTTAACGGGCGCAAGGTGTTAACGACCAGTTTCAGCGGCAAACTTCAGTAGTCAACGTACAAAAAGACCGAAGCGGTTTATTCTACCTGATATGGTGAAGGTATTGTTGAGTGTGAAATAGTAAAGTGGTGTAATTCCAGAAGGTGATTGTGGTCGAAGAAAGATTCAGGTTGTTTGTTGAGGTTCATGACCGACAAGGCTTGCGTTTGAAATTACCGGCCGAAATACCAAGGTAAGGGTGGTCAACTGCAATATCAGCAGGGCGGATATTGCCACAAGCTACATACTCCGCTTGTTTGATCAGTTGATTCAATCTGATGGCGCGTGTTGGTATTTCAGTCAACTCTATTGAGTCGAGCGGCTCAGCCAATACCGTAATGCCAATTCTACACAGCCGGGAAAAATACTGACGAAGGAGCGCCGCTTGAATCGTTTGGCAAATAAGCGTGCGAAGGCACTGGCTAGCCAGCAGTTTAGGCGAGTAGCCAGGGAATACAAGATCAACATTGCTATCGTGTCTTGGCTCAGGTAAAAAAGGCCGAGATTGGAAGCAGGATATTGAGTCTTATGTGCAGGTTCAAAAATGAAAACCCACGGACATATTCCCAAATTCAATCTGCGTCAAACGCCATTGGCCAATAAAGATGTCACTGTTGCGAACCATAGCCAGTAAACTGCTTCTAGTAATGCAGGTGTTCAGTCGAAGTAAGCAAAGTGATCGCAATTGCGCGGAATTAAAGCTGCGGGATGGCAAGACAAATGATGGCGAGTGTGAGCCACTATTCCGCATTTACTGTTTCTGATGAATTGAATTATGGATAATTGATTGCACTGCGAAAGTCAGGCTAAAACCTGAGTTTGAACAACAAAGGTGTTAAGTTAAGGTTTCATTTGCCATTTTTTTTATTAAGTCATTATCTTTGGGCTTTTGAAGTCCCTTTCCTGGAATTAATTCGCGTTTAACTAAAGATTGAGTCTGAACTGCATTATTTGTCATCACATAATATTGAATGGCAATGACTCCAAAAAATTTGGTTTGACTATACCCAATAATAAAGAACGTTACAGAACTTGTTCGGTTGTTTAAGGTTTTTAGCTTCGAAGAGTGTGAGCGTATTATTTAACGCTGCGCGAGAAGCAAAGTTGTCAAATGCTGACTTAAGTAATGGGGACGATTAGTATTTTCAAACATCGGGTGCGCTTAGGCGGGATTGAAGCGCGGACGCCTGTGATTTATATAAACCTGAAGTTGCGATAGTTTGCTCTCGGTAAAAACTCAGAAGTTACCTCGATTTATAATGTCGAGACGTTGTGCGCAAAGTAATTATTGATTGCTCCCAATTGGTCAGGGGATCATCGGAAGTTATTTGATGGTGCGACTGATGGTTTTCGTTTTAAACAAAAACCTATGGAATTGAGTTATTGTACAGTCAACCTGAAAAAATGGTTGGCGTTCATCTGAAGTAAGGGCATTTTTAACTTAAGCGTGGTAATCATTTGGTTGTTAATATTAAACGCATTTCATAGTGTTATAATTAAAGGCCCCGCATTAGCGGGCTTTTTTTTATTTTAAGAGTGGAGGGGGAGTTTTTTAGGTTGCTTAGTTTATCAAAAAACCATTCGTTTTTCAAATGCTGGGGAAACCCATTGGGCCAGGATTTTTTTTTGTGCTTAAAAAAAAAGGGGGGGGGCATTCTTACCTTTTTTTAAAAAAGTGGGGGGAGCGGGGTTTTGTTTGCTTTTTTTGGGAGGCCGGGGGGTTTTTTTTTTCTTTTTTTTTAAATTTTTAAAAAAAAAACAAAAAACCCTATTTCTTTCTAGGGGACACACCCCACCGCTGGTGAATCTCGGCTCTTG
>Ga0163217_1046402_pt1 | contig 11530 bp, 7 predicted proteins | sample SynspAceP_FD_185933 | JGI IMG/M metagenome (GOLD analysis project Ga0163217, IMG submission 185933) | Saline lake microbial communities from Ace Lake in Antarctica - Synechococcus sp. Ace-P (PacBio error correction) | ecosystem: Environmental > Aquatic > Non-marine Saline and Alkaline > Saline ... | reverse complement strand
ATCATTCTCATACCTCATTAGTTACTCGCCAGCATTCTATGGCGTCATACCATTATTGACGGTTTCCCAGCATAGCCAATGGAGGTTCAAAGTTATCCGGAAAGATTGAGGAAATGAATCATCGTCATCCACAACCAGAATTTTTGGAGATGCATATTAGTAGTTTTCATTGCCATTAGCTTCCGCGATTTTATTGAACGTTAATTTCCATATATGCAACTGCCGTTTCCATATTTAAAAATATCAACATATTCGTACTGGACACGGGTATTTCCTAATGCTGTCCACCAGAAGCTATCGCAAATTTAGCTGCCATTTTAGCTTGTTTGCTATGATTTTGCAAAATTGAGAATCAATTGAAAAACGGCTTTGTGAAATCGTACGGCTTACAATCGTGTGTCAACTCGGAAGACTCTTACCTCGGTTGTCTCAGCACGCGCCCTTCCATCATCTTGACATGATGTAAACAACGTCTCGCCATTCGCCCCCAACCTTAGCATCGATACTTTCATACTTCTCGAAGATTAGAGGCGGGTTCGATACTCGGCAATCATCGAGGGTGTTGACCACAGCGCAGGAACTACTGGAGCTCTATCAATTGTGGAGATCCGGTAGGCCGGACGATACGCGGCGTGTGGCCGTCCTGTGCTGTGTGCCACGACAAGTTCAGCCAACCACTAAATTACATCAGCCAAGTCGCCAAGCTACTGGTAGGGATGGAAACTTTCTCTTCTAGCTTTAACCAAAAGGTACCGCTGCCGCTTGCTTGCCGCACATAGCTCTTTTGATCTGGTTGTCGGCGTTGCGTGCATTCTCGGTAATAATAATAAGATCATCAGGACGTGGCGTCGATCGAATTAATAACCTGCGCTCCGGTGGGAACCCCCTCTTCGAAGTCGTCAGGAACGGGAATATTTCCGTGCCGGGACCACAAGATCTTTATAGGCCAATACACGCAGATTGCTCTCAAGCCACAAGGAACTCCTCACCGTTAAACTCAAAGACTCTGCGTCCTGTTGATCCTCCCACCATTCGAAGTCGTTGCCTTGTTCGTCCTTTATCGCTCCAGCGGCAATATCAACCTGGCAACCCTGACAAGGTTCCTACTCATCATAAGTCGAGACTAGCTTGCCACCCAGTTACCATCCCCTACGCGATAAAGTAGTGCCATCTCGCGAGATTGCTAAGCCTGAGAACGCACCCAAATTTTGGTTCGAGATGCTCCAAGTACCAGGCCACCACGATACTTCCAGGTGTCGACACTGACCTGCATAGGGTCGCTTGGATCAAGTGAGGATGGCATCGCAACAACGTCTTGTAATCGTGTAGTTGCGCAATCTTGTGCGTGCCGCACTTGTTGAGGCAAGAGTTTGATACTAACCAAAACCACCTAGGCAGATAAGGCGTTGCTTTACGGGGGAAGACGGTCATACAGTAGAGCTCCCTAGTATTTTTTATTTTAAGTTAAGCTTCTAATATACCACTTTAAGGTGGGATCAACCAAGACAACCAATGTGACGTACCCGTCCCATCGCTCAATCACGTAGAATCGTGTGACATCCACTTTAAACAGGAAACTCAAACCACTCTATGGAAAAACACTACAGGATGGACGGCAGCCTCAGTTCCAAAAACACAGCGCTTGCTACTGCTTTTAGCCGTCGCAGTGGCGCTCACGCCTTGGTAAGATTAATCAAGAAGGCGAGTTCTTACGTATCAGACACTCCAGTGAGCGCAATACCGCAAGACGGTGACGTTGATCAGCTTGTTTCAGCTCCTCTATTTTCGTCATTTTTACTTCGCAGGAGTGGGCATTGCATTAAGCGGGCCGGTGTACCAATTCGGGTTATCTGGCAAGTGCGTCTATTATCGGGACTGGCAGTGGGTTTCGGCTCACAAGGGCTCGTGCCAGACATCGTGTCAGGGCCTCACTTCTATTTTCTTCAAAACATTTACGCATTGTTGGGGACATGGTAGAGGTTGGCGGGCAGGTAGGTTGGTTAAAAAATATTCGGCTTACGTTTCTTGAGATAGAGAACCATTAGGCGCCAGAGGCATGGTGCCTAACCGGCCTCATTACAAATGTGATCAATTACAACTCGGGCTATGTGCGTTGCATTGCCGACATCCCCTACCGGAGCACGATACAACGGACTCGTCGAAACGGCTCCACATTAATCCGAACGGCGTTACGAGCAGTTCCCAGGGAATTCTCGTTACCAAACCCGACGATTGAGGGCATCAAACAAACCAGTGCTGCGTCGCCGGGTATTTACGCATCAAATTCGAATATGGCCAGGTAGAGGCCGCCCCTATGAGCAATCCTTCGACAAGAAGTCGTGCAAGAGGTAAGTAGCTAGGAGACTAGCTACAAAGAAATGGAATGGTCGCCGATTTACTGATGAAGTAGAAACTTAAAACCAAAACCACCAAAATTAAAAAAGCCGCCTAAGCGAGCTTCTTTTAATCATTAAACCACTACACTAATCTAGAATGGACACTTGCATACTCATCCAGAGATTACGGCTTAGCCGACGTCAATTATAGTGATCGGTAAACTGCACTTCATCAGTATCTTCCGTCATAGATACCGTTGCCGGTCGATGTCCACGAAGGTCTGTGCTGTTACGTTGTTGAAATCTTTCGTCTAGCAAGGTTTATTCACTCGGCCGAACAGGTGATTGTTTTCATTCACCTTGTAGCTAATGCCTAAGTCAACAGTTTCATTACTGCTCGTAGTACTGCGCCTCGTCTAGCAACAGTGTTTCCAAACCGCGATATCGATCAGATCTAAATATTCGACTGTAGGCTCCAACGTTAGATTTCCAACACATTCCCATCGACGTCGCATTAAAATTTGCTCAGCAGTGTTGTTAAGGGTCTACCCACTTCTTGATCCACTTTTTTGTTCACTGTCCGTCCATGTGTTAGTTAGCATTTCAATTGACCAGCTGGTCATTGATTGGTAGCGTCCAGCCACTTCCAATCCCATTGATAATCGACCTTATCGATATTGATCTTTTGGCTATAGTTGAATACCCTAATGAATCGTAGGCCCAAGTTTACACATGGGAGCACACCGCCAGTTTGCAACACAGCTAGAGACGGTATTCTCGCGAGCAAATTTTGTCTTCGATATGAGTGTCGAAATAAGTGACATTAAGGATTCTTCCCACCAAAACCTTCCAGTACACTGCGATCTCACTGTTAACACTGGTCTCTGGGTTAGATCAGGGGGTTCCCTTGCGAAAGGAGAAGCCCCTGCCCCAACCAAACCCTGTAATGCCATCATAGAGGTCTGCTCGTTTGAGGGTTTTACTAAACCCGTGCTAACACCCCTTTCCACGGTCAAGAAATCTTACCGTGTAGACACCATACAGCGAGGTGATACTTTGACTACCAAATACATCATGTTCGTCATGGCGCACGCCAGCCCAGGTAATAGTCAAAGGCTCGATAGGCGTCCAGCTATCCTTCAATGAAACAGCGAATACATATTTCTGTTTCTTTGCACGCACCAGTTGATTGCTTTCCAGACAAACACACCGTCTTCAAGCTCACCGTCAATCATTTGTCGCCAACCACCAGGCAGTGATCACCGAAACCTTCTAAAGGAATATTTAACATTGGCATCTAATGTGTATTGTCGACTATCTAATGGGACGATCTGGACGAGGCAAAAACGTGCTTTCAGCCAAAATTGCGACCGATCATCTTCTGACCATCCCGCATATAGCACTGTCGCATCATACATTTCTTGCAGCAATTAGACGCTCGTCTACAGAAAGTGGAAGGTACGGCCCCTCATTCGCGTACTACATACGCTAAAGAAAGCGAACTTTGGTACCCAAAAACCCCATTCAGGCGTCCATGAGTCAGTGAACCACCAATCACGAATTAAACTCTTGATCGGCTGCGATAACCGGCTCGTGGATTCACTCGACCATACGGTTTGCCAAAAGCGCTTCCCGATACTATCCTGTGTTCCCTTAGTGGGTAGCTAATATCACCCAGTGTCAGGGTTTGTGAACGGTGTTGTTGTCATAGACTTGCTCGGATGTATCCATCAGCAAACGGAAGCGTGTGCGCTCATTTGGCGTATAAGTAAAAACTTAAACCGTATTCTGGGTTTTCAGTATCTACTGTCTACCCCGCGCCACCGAAACGACGCTTACGAGTATGAATGTCCCATTAGGATCGATAGCCGGTTTTTTTAACTCAGGGAGATGGAAGGGTCTGATTCGAAGAACTACGCGCAACCCAACGGAGAGCGTGTTGGCAATAAGCGGCCCAGTTTAAGGGGAACTCGCCTTGCCTGTCTCGCCAACTGGTCGTTCTCTTGCATCGTGCCACTGACAGTGGGCAGAACCGAACCAATTGATCCGGACAATAATACCTGCACTCTCTCTCTCTCGTCTTGATCGCTCTCGCAGACTCACGCGCAGCAGCGTCCCGCTCACGTAAAGTAGTTAGATGACCGACCTTAGTGTGCGCGCGAAATGACCTCTCAAACATTACGCTGCAATAGTATCCTGCCGGCACGCAAAATGTGACCACAACGCATTGCCACCAAGTTATTCGGATAGATGTCACCGTGTTGCTTTGGACGTTGCCATCGATCAAATACAGGTGTTATTCGCCTGTTAAACCACGTCATACTTGATAGTTGCCTTGCCCAGTTTTATCGCGACTAGTAACCAATATCCACACTTCTTGATTACTTAAGCATATCGAGGAGATTCACGTGCGGGCGAGTCAAAATCTCCTTCTTGAGAGATCACTGAAATGCTGGCAGGGTGCGTCTGTAATTTCTGTTCAAAGCCAGAGGGGCGGGTTAAAACAACAATTTCTTGTACAAAAACTGTCTGCGCGGCATGACGTCAAATGTCGCGAAGGAAATAGCGGCGGATGGCTGGCACAAAATATAGCGCCTAGGGGAAGCAGTGAACATTGAACTCTCCAATTGATAATGTAATAACAAATGAGAATATTACCATTTAGAAGAAAAGGTAACCGCTATTCTCCCTGCAGCTGGCATTAGTGACTAAAGCGTCAATGGATTGACATTTCTCAACGCCCAAGCGAAGGGAATTCACTGCGAAAATAAATAACAGCAATAACCACACAAGGGAGTCACTATGTCTGTTTCAAAATTCTAAGCGCTGCTCTACTAGGGAGCGTTCGTCTCAAGCCCCACTGTTTGCTCAATTTCCAATGACGGAGTTGATTCACAAGCCTTCGCCCTCTTCCAAGAGGACTGCGCGCCGGATGCCCGTCTACGGATAGACCCAGCCACCGGAGACCGCGTCGTTCTACGACAACGGTAGCAATCAGGTGGTGCCGCCCAGGATGACAACGCTTTACCCGTTTGTTACGCCAAACACCCAAACGCCTCACGCAGTGATATGAGCGCCAAAAACTAAACGCACAGGGGTTTGTCGATGAAGAAGTGGATGCAGCTCTAGCTGATGCAGAGAGCAAGGGACTGATCAACCACGTATTTTTTGGTTCGTCTGAGTTATCTGCCTGTTCGATACGGCCGATCGAATTCAATTTGCCTTGTGGATCGTCTCGGTTGCCCAATTGCGACTTCCGCACAGCCTCGGATTTTTGCCCACTGGACCCCAACGCGACAAACTCACTTCTATGGGCAAAGGCACACTTGGATGAATGAACGAGGGTAAACCTAGCGCTCACTTGATGACCCCATCAACGGTTCTGAGATTCGAACCAAGCCCCGCATGAGCATAATGTCTCAGTAGACTTCCTGACAACTCAACACCCTTACACGAGAACGTAACGTATATCGGTGTATGGAGCTCGTTACGTCTGCCCCACGCCACCGATAGTCTCTCAGTTCTGCGCCGCCACGGGATCACTAATCTCGTCTTTGGCGGATCTCAAGCATGATCGAGGGAATACCGAACTTCCGCCGATGGGCAGGAAGTGTGTAATCAACATCGTTCCGAACTTTCATAGGGTTCGTTGTTCCCTACTTGGCCGCACAAAGTTGATTTTTGCAAGGCCGTTCGCCCATTCGCACTGACAAACTCACTGACGCTGTTCATAGCACACCCCATAGGCCATGGCGCTGCGCCCTTCTAAGCTTGGCGTAAATATGGAATATCAAAAGTAAATGCCGTGAAGGGGTATTGGCCGCCTCAGTGAGAACCCTGCTCGATCCGCTTGATGGTAGGGATCAAAAAAGGAGTGCCGTCTTTTCAAAGGATTCTTTGTTACAGTAAATCTTTATTGCCTGAATAGCGATGCCGGCGCTGGACGCTGGAATTAGATCGCCCCGCTCGGGTCGCACGATTTTTTTTTAACAATCCAATCACTTAGTCGGGAATAATTTACTAAATTCAACGGCGCGTTCGAGACGTTGTTGCCAAGATTCTGTGCAACCAATAACGCTTCCTTATGTCCCACGCAATATGCGACGCCAACACTTCTGCGCTTAACCCCAAACCCTTGCATTTGTTGTGGGAATCGATTGCAGGCGTGATCACAAACGAGCATACATCGCTCTTTTTCCGTGGGTATTTCCCAACTGTATCGCGGGAGGTTCTTTTGAGTCATGCGCTCACTTATCGATTATTCCGGCACTCATCGGCCTCGCACCAGAAAACGTGTGAGCTGAGTCATCCCAAATTATTACTCAATGAAACATCTGTCGGCATCACGGTCCATGCGCCATCAACACACGGTCCAATAAGGCGCTTATTATTGCGCGGATCAAAACGTGGCCATTCACCTTCCGATGTAGCTTCAAACCAATGCGGCAAAATCCATTTTCCGTAGGGCGGTGGCTCCCCAAATATCGCTCAAATACCCCATACAGTATCGTGCCAGGTTATATTCAGGCAACGACAGAAGGTTCACGGCCAAAATGAGTATAGTCACGACAAAACCCCCAATCTGCGATTGTACACCTGACTGCCTTATGGTGTTGTTGGCATGGGCATAGCTTAAACTTATATGCCCGTGGACAAAATCACAGATATTGACTCGTTGCCAGCCCGTCGCGCCATTACCAAATAGGTTCGCCAAGCTTCATTGGCATTAAATCGGCTTTTCACAGTATCTTGCTACCTAATAGATAAACCAATGCCCCTCCGGTTAGTGCTTGCACCTCAAATCTGTTGCGCCTTCAAGAAAATACTGGATTCACGCTCGCCATCATCTTGGATTCAAATGGCATCATTGGAGATCAACCGTTTCGCCTTCAGGGCCAAAACAAGACGTGTGACCCAATTGCCGTAAATTAAATTCTCATACCCAGCATTGGCGTGGAGGTCCGTTCGAATCTGATCAGGCGTCAGTAAAAACCTGCCTGAGAAGAGTGACATTGAGGTTAGAATCATAGGAGTAGGCTGTGGACATGAATTACACCAATCATAACCAATTCGAAATCTTCATAGCATGCTTTCCGATAAAAAAGTGGTCTGCCAACCCGCACGGCAAGAAACTGCCCCTTAAGCTAAGAGCAACTAATTGAAACCGGATTAATTGGGAACATCGCGCGCGTTTAAATCTATTGCAGCATGATCAAAACGATGGTCGTTAGATAAAAATGACCGATTAGGGATTAAGTACGCCTGAAAGCCGGAAAGGTATAGCGCCAGTTCAAATATAGCTAGAATGCGACTCATATTGCAATTACCACTCCACTAGTGCGACAACTGTCGCATTGGGAATCTCGCTTTGTGCGCTCCCATTATATAACTAAGGGACTTTTGGATTAATGATTCCAAATTTCGTTCACTGTGTTACCTAAACAAATTCTATAGAGGAATACCGGCATGCACGCAACAAGCTTTTGCAACAGGTATTTACTGGTTTAGGTTTAATCGCAGTACTAAATGTTTCGCAGAGCCATAAGATGCTAATCATGTCGCCTTTTCTGCAAGCCAAGGGAGAGGCCCTCCTGGATTATTCTAACGCCGACATTCCTCTGCCAATACGGCCTTTCGTCGATTACCCGATCTAGCGACCTTTGCAGCTGACACCGTTAAACGCGATCTTTGGTTTTTGCATTATTCCACGATACTTCACTCTCGGGCCGACGCAGTGTGCTTGCAACACTTGTCATATGGCATTGATGGGCGGCACCGATGGCATGAGTATGGCCAGAGGAAATCAATGGAGAACGCGGCCAGGCAATCGCCTACCGTGTTCAATGCGGCCTTCAATTTTCCGTCAATTTTTGGGATGGTCGTGCCTTCGATTTAGATACGCATCTTTAGAGCCATAACGAATCCTGTCGAGATGGACACGTCTTAATGCGTTATTGCAACGCTTAAGCCGATGCCGCTACCACCGCTATGTTTTGAAGAGGTTTACTTCCGGACGGCATCACAGCAGCAACTTAGGCAACGCCCTTTCCAGCAACACTTAAAGACATGAACGCACAGACTCGCCCTTTAACGATTATTAAGTGACGAGAACAAAAGTGTTTGTCGATCAAAGCCCTTCGCGGCAAAGACGTTTCACTCAGTGGGTTGTGTCGCCGTGTCATAACGGCATCAATCTTGGTGGCAACCTACCAAACCCGTTGCCCAGCTCGCTGATTCACTAGCATTGCAATACGCACTCCCTGGGGGAGGAAGCTTAGCGGCACGCAGCGGACGGGAGAAGACCAATTAGTTTTCAAACGTTCCCAACTGGCTACGTCGCCATGACCGCCGCCCTACTACCATGGATGGTAGCGTTTCTACTTGCAAGATGCTGTGCGCCGGATGGAGCACACCAAGTGGGACGCACTTAAGCGATCAAGATGTTGAGGACATCAGTTGTCTTTCTTAAAACTAGTTTGATAGCGCCTTCTTTAATCGCGGATTGCAGGATATGAACAACTCAACTCCAAGATGCCATGCGCCAAACAGATGCCCGATGCGGCGGACAAGGGCACATGCACAATGGACACCTACACGCAGTTCTAGTGCGTGAACAACGATGCGTACATCAAACATGGAGGCTCAACTAAACAATGATTATTCAAAGATTAAAGGAAATTTCGTAAGCCAGCAGATCTTTACAGGATTACTTCTTGTCGGGAATGACAATTCCTTCCTTGTCTACGCACAAAGGCAGTAACGCGCATCATCAATTATCTCGCAGCAATTTAACATTGCGGCGGAAGCGCCAGAAACCCGCATCGTCAGCGGCAATGCAACAATTCAATCGGGGCAAGTGGCGGCATTATGACTTCCTGCAAATGAACATTATTAGAACTGATACGTCAGTCACGCTGCACTAGCTTGCCCATAGTGATATTTCATCATCCCAACAAGACGCATTGCGTAAAGATTGCTCAAGCATTGCTAAGCTCCTGCAAGAAGCACTCGAGTGGGTTATAAGCTGATTATCTTCGGCCTTTGCACAAGTGCGCAGCTGCAACAAGCATACGTTGGATATCGCAGAACCAAGCATCACTGCACGCCACAAGCGATCTTAAAAGGCCTTCTCGCAACGCTCAAGGGGGAAACACAGCCTTTGCGGCCTCAGCCTACCAAAACGATCAAAGACTCCTGACACAGGCTTATGATCGCCGTGCTCAATAGCGACATTTCCCAGCAAAGTCACGGGAAGTTCAGTTTCAGACAAGAAACGAATATTTTGTATTCACACCGCAACTACAAACGCATATGCAGGCATTGCTTGCATCAGAGTGGACGTTGCAAGCGCCCATCTAAGGCACTCTATCGAGGAAGCGATTTGATAAGGCGAAAGAAGGGAATGAAGCAATACGAAGCCGCCCTACCTGATTAGGTAGAGCGGCTAAACAAAACAAAACAAGGGTTAGCTGGATAGTCTTCCAATACTTTTTAGAAAAGCGGCTCCGAATGCAGGCCGCGCATCACCTTCATGCATATACTCGCCAGGGCTCACCACTATGAAAGCGAGAAATTGACCTGCCCATACTCGTTTGATTGTTGCGTCTATCAACCATGTTGATTTCGATTACAGCAAGATAGCGTAGCTTCAACGTTTATGCTTATCCATTCTGATGAACGGATCAATATTCTTTTGCTCCGCATTCAGGTCTGACGTGTTTTATATCTAAGTGTGATCGCCAAATCGCTATTACGATTCACCTTTGTACAAGCCTTTTTTCTCTAGCCGCATTTTCAAACTCAGCTACATATAGTCTTCTTAAGAACAAAGGCATGTCCTGAGTATTCAAGACTGTATGTTGGCATATTTCCGGAATTAAATTGCCCAGGACAGCACAGCGTCACGGAAGTCCCAATTGAGGGCTATTATGGCACACGCTTTAACAAAGTTAAAGAAAGCAAAAAGGCAATTGTTAACTTTTTATTGATATTAAGCGTCATAGAGGGCTCCTTCCAGTGGCCAACTTGAGTGTACATTCACCGATAAGCTTAAGGCCTATGACTGTTCCCACCTTGATTTAAAAAAATGAAACAAGCAACGGGTGACGCCCCTGGCCACAGGTAGTTCATACTGTCATTTCCCGTAAAAATTCATTAATACTCTTAAACGTAAAAAAACTCATAGCTTGCGCTTTTGTCTTCAAATCGAAAACACTTCATCTCGATACTTCTAAAAAGTTTGTCCTCTATCGATACTATTTTTTCGATCCAAGCTTTGGTCTGTCACTATTCGCGACCTTAGTGATATTGAGTTACCCATCTCAAACAAGTATTTGAAAACTTATCGATGATTTGCTGGCCAAATTCAAACACTCCCAAGGAGTCAAATCTGTTTCATTAGAGAACTTATATTAGCTGTGCAGTTCGATCTTTTCTTTCATATCGTAGTGAACGCCAATACTCCCATTTTGTCGCTTTCGGTGATCTTGCCAGCCACGGGAATGCCACTGCATTTCTCGATCCTATATCTTCAAAGGCGTTATCATTGCGGATCTCCTCAAGTATTTTAAAACATTCAATTGTAATTGGGGCCTAATAGGAAGTGATTATAGCAAACTCCCTTGGCATAGGTTTCACACAAAGCAACGCTTGTTACCTTCCAAACCAAAACGGCTATTAATTCTCACTTCTTATTCCACATTTCTTTTTAAAAATCATACGCCTTAACTGGCAAAAACGAGCCCTGTTATGAAAAGCTGCATTAAAACCACTTACTGTAGGCTTAGCTGGTATTTAGCCGCCTGTTTTCCGAAACCGCAGGCCAAAACTTACAAGCCGCTTCAACCGGGGCCAGGCCCCTGCTCCAATGATAGGAGGGAGCAAGGCCACCAAGACGGATGGAGTCCTTCGGCTGATTATGGCTTTGGCCGTGGGCAAAATTTTTCCCCTTATGCCCCACAGAGGCTTTTTTTGCCGTTTTGCAAAAAAATTTGGCCTAGAGCAAGGGGGCCCATGCCAAGGGTTGGATGGGGCCCCGCAATCGCCGGGGGCAAAACCCATTTTTTTTTTTTTTTTTGGCGGGTTCGGCTCGGGGGGGGGGGACTGGTGAAAACTGGAAAAAAGCTTCCGGCTTAGGGGTGGCGGCTTCTTAGTGGTGTATTAACCAAGAAGATCAACGCGTGCGAATCTCTCTC
>Ga0163217_1024444_pt1 | contig 11530 bp, 9 predicted proteins | sample SynspAceP_FD_185933 | JGI IMG/M metagenome (GOLD analysis project Ga0163217, IMG submission 185933) | Saline lake microbial communities from Ace Lake in Antarctica - Synechococcus sp. Ace-P (PacBio error correction) | ecosystem: Environmental > Aquatic > Non-marine Saline and Alkaline > Saline ... | reverse complement strand
GGAGTCGAGCAAAACAAAGCTTTATGTGCGCAGAGCAATGCCTTGCCAGTGGCTGTTGTTATGGAGTGGTGTTGTGGCAGCAACACATAGGAAATAAATTCAGGTTTTAAACGTTTGCAAATTGGCAGCGGATAAAGGCGATGCCTACTCACAATTGTTTACGCCAGCAAAAGTCTGTTCATCTTGCTCTACCCGTGTCATTAGCCCTGCGTTTACGGGCATTACACAAGGTTTGCATATTGAGTGACCAAAGACGCAAGGGGGGGTGGGCCTAGTGCCGCTTTTGTAAGTAATATGAGTAGATGAGTGGCGAACTCAATAGCCAAGCCGTGGGAGATAATATTTTACCATTTCCTGTTTCGACATTATCAAAGCGCCTAGCGTTGAGGGCCAAAACCATTGTTGTTGGTTGTATCTGCATTTCCCCAATCTACAATTGATGCTTTAAACCTTGCTCAGGCGCAGGTGACGGAGATTGCCTCCCTTAGTGATCCTTGGATCAACATAGCCACAATCTAGTGCAATTGGAGTGCAAAAGCGGCGGAACTGGTAATCACTTTAAATATGGGCTTAGGTACGCTGCAGGCACTTGCTCAAGCTTGCAAGTGCTGCCCCTAATGTGCCGCGCATTTACTGAAGATAAACTTGCATGAAAATTGCTGAAGTATTATATCTAAGTACCAGCGACATTAGCTTTTTGCGCCACAGGGCCTTACTGCCTTAGAATTCACAATATTGTTAAGGCTACGGTGATTTAAGCTCCCTACTGGCAGGTTGCTTTAAAAATTCCAATTAAGCCGCTAAAACTTTAACCTATCACTATGGCAAAACGGGGGCACTCACCTTTAGCGGCCAATATATTGGCCAAAAAAAGGCTGAATACCATCAGTGATGATCTTGAGTTGTTACGGCGTTTACCATTTGCGCAATGCCAAAAACTGAGTGAAACGGAGTATTGCGCCCAAACCCAACAACAATTAATTGCGTAGTCGGCGCTGCGTAAATGTACAGATTTATTACGTATTTTCATTTGCTGATATGGCCAAAACGATGATATTAGTTAGTTAATTACCTCGGTAGATTAAGCGGGCGAAATTTAAACATCCTATTGAAATTTATCATCCACCTGAGCGTGATTTAAAACGTTATATGGAACTTATGTTTGATGTTTGATAAAGTCTGTTTTTACAAGGTCCTTTAGGCATGTATTTACAGGTTTATTTAGAGCAATTTTAAAGCTGCGCGATCGCTTAACTCAGAGCCTTAATAATTCAATTTTAATAAGCGTGATCATGAGCCTATCGAATGGACGGTTCGGTCGCAAACAAAGGTGAGTATTTAAGCGAGTAACGGGCATGGGTTAATGCCGATTAAACTAGAGCAGTGAAATTAGATTCTGGCCGTGGCTATGCATTAGTTTAACCACGGTTAAAACTCAAATCAGAAGCCACCCAAAGGTGATTTGGTTCAGTGCTTAAAAAAAGGCAGCTTGTTCACGTTTGCAATTGGTTTCTTTTGCTGCAAGCTAAGTTAGGAGAGCAGGCGGTGGTGAGCCCCTGCAATTTTAATAATGATTTTCGTGCTGCCAGCACGCTGCCAGTTATTATTCTCCAGCAGTGACGAAAGAGTTAAAACCACTGACATGAGCCCTATGTTACAGGGCTATCACATGTGCGCGCCGAGTTTTTTATTAAGCCCGCCACAACCTTTTACGGGAAAAGTCACTGTTATATGGGCCTGAAGCGCTCAATACCGGCTGGTGCGGCATAGTCGTCGGTAATACGCGGATTATTTATATCTTGCGCATAATGAGCAAGGGCAGTGGATATTGGGTTGTTTAAAGGGCCAGATGGCATTGGCATTTACACGCGCGTTTTTAGTTAATGAGCTTTGGCTGCCTATTGCTTGAAACTTTTTTTGCCAAAAGTAATTTTTCTTTTTTGCAGGGCGCCATCGCCACCCGGCAAGAGCAGTACAGGTGCTGATTTTCTGGCTTACCAGCCAATCGCCATTACTGATGAATGTTTCAGTAGCTGGCGTAGTAAGAGCCTATTACATCGATTAAAGATCAGCAACTGAGTATTAAATTTAATCGTCGCGTAGTCTTATTTAAATGAATGACGAATTTAGTTGATGATATTACTTTGCCCATCGGCAAGCCTACGCAGAGTTATGCCGGATCTTCACTAATGCACGGCGAGTGCATGAAAGGTCAGTACCAGTTAGAAAGTTGGGATCTTAAAAAGCAGTCAGCATTGTTTTGCCTTGTGGTTACCCAGCGGGCAAGTGGATAAGGACACGGGGCGGCCAAGCCAATTACAAGCGATTTTTAAACAGCGTCTATGGATTGGTGTGCAACGACAACTCACCGCCAATGAACATCGCTATATCCAGCATTGTCGCTACTTACAGCAGCAATACCAAACTAACCTATTACTGCTTGTTGTGCCTACGATGCATGATCCAGAGCGCTTGATGTTGCCAAGCATGCGCTAAGCGCAATAGGGCAGGGTAAAAGCATTGCCAGTTTTGGGCGAGAAGCTATTATCTAACAGTGAACGTTCATTTGCGTTGTTTAGAAAAAATTAATCGGTTTATATCCCCACGGCATGGCTGACAAGGAGTCGTGGAAATTGCGCGGCGCTGCTACCTTTGATATTGAGGATTACGCACGAATTTATCCAGCAGAAAACTTGGTGCCACAAGGTAAAACGGCTACTCAGTATTTTACGAGCAGTGGTATTAGTGGGTATGCATTAAGCGCTTTGGCCGAGGACGGTAAAACTGGCTTTGCGATTAAGCGGATCATCGCCAAAGAGCTCAAACTTATCAGGAGAGCAGTATGAGCTACTTTTTTTAACCATTATGACATCGTCCAGTTTGCAAATTACAACACATTCTGTTACCAAAGTAGAGGGCCTCTGCTGGCAATTTCTGTGGTTTGTTATTTGCTTAGAAATTACCGCGGTTGATCAACGTTCAGATAGATGTTTTTGTTTGAGCGTTTTATCTCTAAAGAACGTCAAGAAGACCGGTAATTGATGTGGACTTGAAACATCAGCGCCGTGAAGAATTATCCAGTATATTTATCAAAAGTATGGACGGGAGCGCACGCCATTGCGGGCTACCGTGGTCACCTATCGGCAAAAAAAAGTGCGATCCTCGAAATAGGAAAGGCCATGGGAATGATGAAAGTCAGCTGGCTTTTTTTATTAAAAATATGACCGGCGTTTGATGTGCAAGTGGATTGGCCAAGCCAAATTGCGGAACTAGGCTTTGCGCTGAATCGCAGCAAGGGTAAAACCAATTTGTTTATTTAGTGAATGAAATAAGAAACGGTTTCCGCGCGCATTTATCACAGCATTGTGGTGGCCTTTATCATCTCTGCCGGGCCCAATGTATCAAATCTCGTACCATTGAGAATGCGGCGATGGCACAGCGCAGTATTATTCAGTGGATAAAGACGATCTGGCCAAGTTAGGTTTACTCAAAAGTAGATATATTTGCGCTGGGGATTGTGAGCGGCGATTCGCAAGGCTTTTGACTTGGTTAACACTCACTATCAGCCACGATTGGAAGCATTGCCCAAAATAACGTAAGTTAGGTGATGACCCTCAAGTATTTAAGATGATCCAAACAAGCTGACACCGTGGGCGTGTTTCAATCGAATCACGAGCGCAAAATGAGTATTGCTACCACGCCTTAACCTTAAGTGTTATTACGACTTAGTAGTGCAAAATTGCCATTGTTTAGGCCCCGGGCCTATACAGGGGCGATATGGTCCACCCTTATTTAAAAAGATCGTGATTGTGTTGAGAAAGTTTGATATTCCTTCTAAAGCGGGTTTGAGGCCGGTATTAAAACGCACTAATGCGTACCGATTTTTCAAGAGCAAGTGATTAAAATGGCTATGAGTAGCGGCTGGTTTTTACGGTTGGTGAAGCGGATAATTAAGGCGCGCCATGGCCTCATGGAAAAAAATGGTGAGGCTTACTGAAATTTCGAGAAAGCTTATTAACGGGTTATGCTTGCAGCGAGGTTTATAATTTGATTACGCCGAACGTTATTTTTAATCAATAAAAAGGCTTTGCGTGAATACGGAATTTTCCTGAGTCTCATTCGGCGCGTTTGCGGTCTTTGGCTATGTCTCTTCTTGGCTTAAATATTATACCGCAGGCGTTTTATGTGCCTTACTCAATACTTGGCCCATGGGGCTTCTATCGCCCGCCGCAATTAGTGCAAGATGCGCAACGCCATCAGATTCAAGATATTGCCGGTGGTATTAATGCTTCTGACTATGGAGCATAATTTGAATTTGTATAACAATGACTGGGCTATTAGACTGGGTTTTAGTCTAGTAAGGGGCTAAAGAAACGGCGCTAAGCTCCTATTAAAGCATCGCCCTGAGCGGGGGGGTTGAGCATATGGCGCAAATTAAACAGCTTGGTTTAGCCCGTCATTATTATTAGAAAAGCCTTAGCCAGCGGCAAATGCCTTTAGTTGTATCAGCGGACAATCGTTACGCCGCCGTTGCGTCTTTAATGGTGATAGCGAAAGTGGACCTACCTTATTTAGGCACTTACTGAACCAGCGGCAAAGCTATTGGTGAGTCCTTAGTGGCCCATTAAAACACCGAGTGCCAGTGAGACCTTGATTGAGGATTATTCTTCATTTGAGTTTGGGGACCCTAGGTAAAACCATCCTATTGCCTTTGCTCAGAGAAGCAGACTTTCTTTACCTAAAAAAACATGTGCAAGCTAATCAACTATATCCAGCGAGAGCACAAAAGCCTGTAAGCGTTAATTGGTGTCGTGGTTGGAAGGGCAAACGTCCTTGGTACCTCAAAAGGGGTGACTTTTTATTGTCATTAGAAGATGATACGGGTTGCAGAACACTTTTCGTGGATTGTTTGGTTGGGCAATGCTAGGGCGCAAAAACAGGACTCCTATTTTCAATAATCTTAAAATTACATGAAGTAATAAAATGGCATATCAATGCCGCATTGCGGTGTGATGGTGACGGCGCGTGTCACCATATCATTGCGTACGGGTGAAATCTTAGAAGATTTTGAGTCATCTAATTAAAGCAACTTGATACTCCGCTCCAGAAGATCTCATTAAACTTCTCACCTTGAATTTACTTGCTAATTCATAAAAAGTGTGAGCGTATTTCAGTTCATATTTTTTTAGTTCAGATTGGACGAATTACTTCTGACCACCATTTCTCGGGCAATAGGTACCCATGGAAACTTGCCTCGCCCCCTAGCGGGTTCCAATACAAATAGATCAAAGGGAATAGAGATATAAAAAACCTTTAGTGAAGCTACCCTTCGCCATATTCTTCAGCTGTTTCACATTTAGTAAACGCGGATTAGGCCTCCAACAATGATGCCACTATCAAAAAACGTTTAGCAAAATTCAAACATTTATTCCTTTGTCTTTGGCCTAAGAATTGCCCGTGCACTAAGAATGACTTTGAGTATCAGGGAGGAAAGACGGGACTCCCAATATATACTGGCGTGGCCGGTCAATTTACCTTATAGTCCATAAAGTCCCAATCATTTCAAAAGAGCGCTGTTGTACGTAGTTTAAATCCACCCCAAGGGCCGAGGTTGCATTCTACTGGGCCGATACATTTTATTTCAGCGCCAATGCCGCCAAACTTTTACCTCTAAATAACCTACATAAGCTTGGGATAAGTATTTTCAAGCAACACGGTCAAAACAACTTAAATACGCCGACTTCCATAGTTACTTTGTTAGTGTACATATTCCCGAGCATAGGTTCTTACTCGAGGGTTAGGGGAGTATTTGGACTTATCCACTTTTAAAGTTTAACTTTATCGAAGTTCTCTAACAGGGTAGCTTTAATCTGGTTTGCATTGAAATATTTTGCTATTAAAGGCATAGCAACCGTCATTTGAATTAAGCCACCTGGTAAAGGTAAAAATCTTCTGGTTACCAAAGGTTTGCACCCAAAAACTTTCAACCCCATAGAACAAACCGGAGGTTTCTTATTAGGCAGGTGATAATTATCAAGACTTTCTTGGACCTGGGATCTTGGCGTGTTAAGAATGGGTGCTAATATCGTTTCTAAGGATTCGAAGCGCGCGGCTGATTTAAAGGGCTTTAGCATCATACTGTTTTCCAAAATAGGCACGCCTACCGGCATTTTCTTACAATGCGATATTGAGTAATGTCTTGCGGCAAATTTCTGATGCAAACAATACGGCCTATGCGCTGGGATTGCTTCATCTGGGATTACGATAATTCGTTTGCCGAACCATTAAATGTCATTTTGATCTTGGAGTTTTGATAAGTCGGCTTTTAAGTGCGAAGCCTGCGTCATTATTTAATAGATCATTGTTAGACCGTTTTCTATCAGCTCTTGCATTGACCGGACGCACCTTCGTGTTTTGACAAGTTACGCGGCGTTTATCTATTTTTGATGTTTAGCGGATGCATATTTAGATTGTAACTAAGGCCCAAAACCAATAGTATTACCACGCTGGAAATTTCAAGCTAAAATCTTAGGTTATCCCATTGATAAACCGCACCTAGGTTCCACTGACTATCTGTGGTAAATTTACCGCTCTGTCATTGATATAGGTTTTACCCTCATATTCGAGCTTGAAAAATTAAGCCTTTCAATAGGTGTTTATATATTCAATCACCACCAAATAGTGAAGCGTCGCCCCCTGAAAAACTTGCCAAATTCAAACCGTACCACCGCTTGCCAGGAAAAAACATCATCACGCGATGCAAAAAAACGCTCAGTTATCTTACAAAAAGGATTAGTAAATATTCCCGGTCAGTGCCTAAATAACCCCAGGCCCAAACCAAGATGGAAATCTAAGGGCCCAAAGGCTTTACTCATGGCAAACAAAATTCACTAATCAAAAAATCCAGTGCCACCAATATTCTTTAAAACCAACGGAGACTTTGCGGGGATGTAATAGCTTTCTTGCAAGAGGCGAATTTAACATCAATGCCTTATCTTTAAGGCGTTGATTACCACTAAAATTGGGGAAAGGGCTATATAGTCGAGTTCGCACGTCAGTTTATACCTGACTGTAGGATCCTATCCACGGAAAACAATGTAAGGTAGCGGACCAAAAAACGATATTCTTCATTATCGGTTATAGCTTAGAGTTAACTACCGTCATCTGCCATTACGAGGCAGTAGGTGATTGCCATAAACCTATGCCGCCTTGCACCATCTGTGTAAGGTTGCAGTCTTGGCGCCTGAAGTTTGAGTTGTCGTCAGACTGATAACTAATAGGCTGTTATCTGTAAAACATTCGCTTAATCATTTGCACTATCCTGTCTAAGGCAAGGTTCAACAATTAGTTTGTTTAATTCACATTATACTGAAAAATTGAGAATCCTCCAAAGGGAGGAATTATATCTGCTACCCGCATGATGTCCACACACCCAGCATTCCAATAAGCAATACCAGTTTTGATGGTATGTCCGTCTTGGTTGAATGATAAAAATATTTATCCTTGTTTGATCAGAGCTTGAAAAATGTTCATTGAATGTAGGTTTTGAGCGCATTGATGTTTAATCTAGCAGTATTAGGCCGTCTCTTGTTTGGACCAAGGTCCAAACACACTAAATGTATTTGAAACGTTAGCGTTACCATTTAACAGGATATTTTTTACCTTCTCAAAGGCGGGGATTTAATTTAGGCATTAGTTTTTGGGCAAGATCATAGTCGATCTTAATTCCTTATGCGCTTTAAGCTAATTTTCCCAAGCACTGTATTTGCTCATCAGATTGTTTATTTGAGTGGATTTATTTTTATGGCTTGACGATTGCACAAGTTTAAGTCGGGGCTACAATTGTTCAATTACGTAACTGTGAGGTCGTCTGTTTCTAACCGATATAAAGTTTGTTTGCAGGGCCATACCAATTTGCATCGTTGGCAACTTTCGCCAAGCACTTCGACAAGGCGTGGCTCAGTGGCAAATTTTCATAATATTGCTTGATTAATTGCTAACCAGTGACTTTCTGCAACACACATATGTGAAAACGTAAAATTAAACCAAGGGTATGCAATAAAATCGGCTTCAAAATATTTTTTCCTTTCTAAAAGACACCAAACTATAACCTCAAGGCACGGCTTAACATTTAAATCATGTCAAAATAAGCCGTTTGGGAAATTAGTTTTTGCCTGCCTACGCAATAATACCTGTTTCCTTGTGTACCAAAACTATTAGGTCCATTGAGTATCAATCAAACTGATGGAGGGCCACGTCGCCTATATTTACTTGTTCTTCTATTTAGCACAGCATCAAAGGGAGGTTCTGTTCTTGAATGTTAATGGGTAGAAACACCCACAACATTGAAAAGTTGAGTTTATTTTCGACGGCGACAATTAACCCTCAAAAATCAAAACTATTCCTCTGCGCAGACAGAAACGGCTTGTTATTATTATTTGCATTTTCTAGCGGCATCGGCAGAAGTAGAAGTAAACAAAATCAAGATACTGCTTACTGGATTAAGGTTTTGATAATCGGCCGTTCTTTTTCAATTCAAGGCGAATTTATCAGACGAAATTCCACTTGTTATTGCCATTTTCTATGTAAGCAAGCGCCAAAACTGCAGTACCCTAGATCCCCTTCGTTAATTACAAAAGATTTCTGCTGGAGATTGCCAATTTGTTCCACTTTCTAATCAAAATCGTCGAGAGGTTTAGAAAAAAGCAAGGTCGAAGGACTCTTAAATAGGCCTGGTGAGTTAGAAGAGCAGGAGACATTAAAAATAGCAGGGCAAGTTGTGGAAGCTAGGGAAAAAATCTACTGCTATCGCTAATTTAACTAGTATTCACAAAAGTGAAGAGGAAATAAAAAAGCCGCCAAATGGGCGGCTTCTTAAGCAAGCCAAATTATTAGGCCACCAATAGTCCGGCAAATAAGTAAACGTAACTGGCACCAAATAGTCTAGAAGTAGTTGGTACCACTAGCAGTAAACAGTAACAGTTGTTACTAGTTCCAATACATACACCATCAAACTAATTCATCATCACCATTACAGGTAGGCTCAACTGGTGATAGGAACACACGCACAGGCTACTAATCCTGACCTTCTGGACATTGTGATTGGGGGACGGGGTGTTACTTTACCATTACTGTTAGCAATAGCGGGCGAGTAAAATACCTGCGGTAACTTTCCAGCTACAAACTTTATCGCGATCAGACCGCTAAGGTAGCATCACCTGCATTTAGCACACCAGCATTTTCTTGCGCCTGAAGGACCACTAGAAATTAGCAATCCTTGCAGTTAATAAAAGACATCGCAAATTTCTTCATTAAACCTTCCTTAATTTAAAAACTTAAGATATATTAAAGCATTCAGGTCAAACGAAACCTCAATCCCTAATTAGATTAACAAATTGATTCTATTGAAACAAAAGATCGCCCCCCATGGTGATAAAGAGGCCAATTCTAACCAATGCTATAAGTAAATTATTGAAATTATATAGGTTTTAACTTCAAGGCCTGGGCTGTTGAAATCTAAAATAAGTCTGACGAAGAGCTAAAACCTATAAGAATCTAAATTTAAAAAACGTCGCAATTTTCGGAGTCATCAGGCTTTTTTATCTATCAGTTTTTATTTATGCTGTTTTGCAAAAAACGACACTTATCAGATATGTGCAATAAAGCCAATTGTGTTACATTTATAAAATTAGATTCAATAAAAATAATAATAAACTCAAGATTACAATATTCTGAAATTGATGTTTGAAAAATACAAACATATACAACACCTTTAGCTTTAAACCCTACAAAACAGGATCACCTTACCCAATGACTGATTTTCGGTCAACAAAGCCCTTGATTATCATTGCTTTGCCCGTTACCTGGTAAGATTTGCATTGCACTAAGCAAACCTTTGCCGCGAGACCGTCACCGATCTAGCCTTGGCCTATAGGCCCTTGGTGTGGCTGAGCCGGGTGCCGTGAAATTGCCGACCGATCCTGAACCACGTATATAAATATACCCGGCAAAAGGTAATTTAGTGGCGGTTCATTACAATTGGCTACTGCCATTCTAGGTTTTTTGGGTAATTTGGGTCCACTGGCATCCAAACCGTAATGGACGGTAAGCTTTATTATTTAAACGATTTGCCGGCATGACTCCATTGATATTGAAGTTAAACATCAGACCACTGAAGATTTTATTAAACACAGTCGCTATATTGCTGACACCTTTTGTGAAATCAAATCTTGAAGATATCAAAAGCGCTCCGGAATGTTTTGTTATCGAGAAAGGAGTTAATTAAGCGCTGCAATATACCGGTCTTTCACGACGACCCAAGCATGGTACGGCAATAGTCATTGCCGCCGGTAATGTTAAAATGCCTTAGAAATCCAAGGAAAACTCATTCAGTGAATGACCATTGTTTGCATGGTGCAGGAAGCAGCCGCCATTGCCATGTATGCAATTGTTTGATAAAATGTGTGCTAAACGTGAGGCGTATTTATATGCTGGATCGTCAAGGCGTTATTTCACACCCGCCGTACTGATTTAACTGAATACAAGCAGCTGGTTTTGCCAATTAATTACCGACAAAGCGCACATAGAAGATGCCTTAGACAATGCTTGATGATTTGTGGAGTATCAGGTTCCTGATGTATTGCCGCCAAGAGGCGCTTACCCCCTTAATGGAGCAAATCCGGTGATATTTGCGTGTTCCAAACCCTGATCCAGAAATTTAAGCCAGGAGCTCGCTCATGGTGTTCAAGAACGATTTAATTATGGCGACCGGGTATCGCTCTGATTATCCTAACCAAGTAAAACAACGTACTGTGTTTCCCCTTTATTTTCAGGAGGGGCCTTAGACGTGCGGGCTTCCAAAAAATAATGATGAAATTGAAGAAGCCGCCGGTAAATGCCATTTTTCGTTAGTATTCGCTAAAAGAGCCTTGCCAGGCTTCAGTTCTTAAAGCCAGTAATGTGGGACAGTCTGCACTTTGGCAAAGACTATATTATTCCTAAAACCTTATGGATTCCCTCGCTTTTACTAAAACGTGTGGCTAAGAGCGGTTATGCTTTTGGACAAAGCATTGAAATCTGGGGTTGCTACTATCACGACCTTTTAACCACCGGACTTACCCATTGTACTGAAGCGTAATCGTTTTCTCGGTTATAGCTTTAAGACCCTGCTCTAAGCAATTAGAAGGGCAGGGATATTAATAATGAGATATTTCCAAAATTTGCGGGAAGTCCTTACAAAAACTAATCCCACTAATCCCATTGTCACTAATGACAATGGCTTTAGGTTGAAGGCCAGAAAAAAAGGCTGGGTTGATCTGCTTTTAACATTTCCAAAAAAGCAAAAAAAAATAATATTATTCATTAGGCAAGTTGCTGGGGGACGATTAAAACCTGGTTTTAAATTTGGGGAATTTTCCAATGGGGCCTTATTTCTGATTGCTTTTTCAATTGGGGAATTAATACCAATTACGGTAAACGTCAAACTAAATCGGGTTGATGATCTCAATGGACTTGTGGATCTCTCTCTTTT
>Ga0163217_1092826_pt1 | contig 11532 bp, 4 predicted proteins | sample SynspAceP_FD_185933 | JGI IMG/M metagenome (GOLD analysis project Ga0163217, IMG submission 185933) | Saline lake microbial communities from Ace Lake in Antarctica - Synechococcus sp. Ace-P (PacBio error correction) | ecosystem: Environmental > Aquatic > Non-marine Saline and Alkaline > Saline ... | reverse complement strand
AGGAACAACAGTACATCAATGCAGCAGTTGAATATCTGGCCTAGATTCCGGCATTAAATATCCTAAGAAAGTTTTTACTTAAAGCTGGTGTTCTCGTATATAAAATAGTCATGTAACAGGTAAATTGCTGGTTTATTTGTATCGTCTCGGGTATTGGTCCTATTTTTTGTGCAGTTGCAGGCAAATGAGCTTTACGGTGGTATTAACTTTCTGCAAGCATTGGTGGGAATTGATTGTAGTGCTTCTATGGATACGTGGTTATCAGTTTTAATCTTCAAGTAAATGTTTAGTTAGATTTTTAGAATGCGTGTCTAGTTGAGTCCGACCAGCGTCACCTTTATTAGTCCTCTGGGGCTTTAATATATATCCCGCCACATTAGTCTCTTATTTGAAAGCCTTTATAAAACCTCTAAGATCTTTAACGCCTTTATTGCCTCATCGCCCTTCGTCTTTTTGCACTTCGACGGCGGGGGATTCCTTTTTTAATGCATTAATAATTTATTTTGTTTTTTTCGTCTATTGAACAAATAAAAAGCAGAAGTTAGTCACTCCACTCTTTTATTATTATTTTGTATTAGATCTTGTTAGATCTTAATTAATGGGGGGTATTCACTTGCTTGGGGGGAGCTTCTTTCGCTTTAGGGGGGTAATTCCCAATTCGCGTCTGGGGGTATGTCATTGGCTTGTTATATTTGACATTATTAAATTATGTTTTATTGTATTAGAAAAAAAAAATCGCGTCAAATTATGTATACGATTTTTAAGCTTCGTTCACTGGATAATTAAAAATATATTCATCAATATTTAATTTGTCAACAATAATTGGTAAACTTATCATTCAAAAAGAGTTTTTTACTTAAATAGGCAATAATGAGAATTGAACGATTAATATTTTTATCACTAACTAAAGAAATTATGAAACCAAAGATGATTAATAATATCTATTTGATTTTGAAGCAATTGTTAGATTTTAAGATTTTTAGCAATATTTCATATCACACTATCTACAAAATAAGTAGATAATACACTTTTTCATAGTGGTTACTAGGTTAATAGCTTTTACCCCGCTAGGAAAATTAACATTTTACATTGAAGGCTTATATTATTAAATCACCTTTTTTTTGAACTATTTGTAGATAATTGTGGCTTAAGCTTCGTTAAATACTTGGAATGATAAACATGGATTTATAATCGAATTGAAAAAGTTAGTCTTGTAGATATTAAGTCAGTTGGCTTTTATTATAGAAAACACAAAAGGGCTATTTATCTAATTATTTTTAGCGTTCCTAACGTGCCGATAAAAACCAAGAGAGGATAGCAATAAAACGCTTCAAAAGCATAAATTGTAGATTTTTGGTATATATCCAGCCAATCAAAAACGCACGTATTAGAGAGAACACTATTATTTATTATTAAAAATTTATAGTGGCCTTTTATTTGAATTTTTTTTCATTTTTTTAGATATTTTTGATTATTTTTACCTATATATTTTTCATTATTACTTTTGTGATCTATCTTTATTTTAATCTTTGGACTTCTGTTCTATTTATTGATTTATTTTGTATACATTTTCTATTTCAGATCTTAATTTACTTATTATTAGGGTATTTGTTATTCTCGTATAGATTAATTTTAGTTTTGCATTGACATTTTTTGCTCTTAAACAATTTGAATCTAAGGGATTAACTGAATTTTCTAACTGGAGAGATAATATCTTTTGTTTCTTATAGGGGCAACTTTCATAGATTTTAAGTAGTCTTTATTTGTGATTGACCTTGCCGTTTCCTTCGCTATTTTTTAGTCCCATTTTATCGAAGATTTGATTGGCTTATGAGATTGTTTTTTTATGGCTTCGTGATTTTGATTTATGTTTTAGGTTTTTTTTTCATCTTTTTATTGTAAAATTGACATGAACCATCTTATTTTTAATTTGTTATTATATGTTTTATTGTTTACTCCCGATCATTACATATTAATTTTTATCTTTTTAGTGTATTGTTTAGTATTGAATTAAATCGGCATCATTTTTTTTTTTGCCATAAGTCAATTGATAATTTTTCCGCCAGCAGGAAATATCATCATTTACGATGTAATGTTATGCCGCTGCTCCGTTTTTCTTTTATTTACGATAATTTTTATTTTTATCATTTAGATATCATAAATTCTTGTGTCGTTTTGATTCCTGTATTGCATTATTTACCGTATTTTTACTTTGAAAATATTCTATTTAAGTCATTTTTTTCTATATTTTTTTTTTCATTATAATACTTATTTTCATTTCATTTATATTTTTTTTCATTTTTTGATGGTTTATTTTCTTTTTTCAGTCTTTTTATTTCTTGGGTTTGAAACTTATTTTGTATTCTTTATTAAATTTCTTTTTCTGTCTTTGAACTTGATCAGTAAACATTTTGAACTTGGTTAGGGACACTGTATTTGATAGGTTTTTCTATCTAGTATTTTTTTCAATTTAATTCTATTTTTTATTACTATTTTTTTTTTTTGTTGATATTTTTATTTTATTTATTCTGAATTAATTTATTTTTTTTTTTCAGGTATTAATTGCATTCGTCAATTTTGTCTACATCATAATCATGCTTATTTTTTAACGTTTTTTTGTCATCACCTCAATTGGGACTTATTTTTTTTTTTGTTATTACGTCGTTTTCCTCTATTTTTAGGGTATTTTTACCTGTGTTTGTTATTTATTGTTCTTTCTCTATTTTTGTTGATGCTGCTGTTTTTTTAGCCTGATTGCTTTGTCATGGTAGTTGCCGGTTTCGTCGTGTTCCCTGCGTGTGAAAATAAGCTTCCCGTGTCGATCTGCGGGCCTATATTATGGCGGTTTTTCAATTAGGGATCGTATTTTTAGCGTTTTTTTGCTAATGTTAAGCGTTTAGCCATACTATCTTTCTACATCATTTGAAATGTATTCAGATGTCGTATAGGTTTTTGACGTTGAATTTTAGATAGTTGTTGATAGCTGCACAACCTGTAATAAGGTTTCGACGAGCTGGGGTTATATTTCGTTTTTCGTGGTTTATATTTGAACATAACAAATTTAGAGATATGAATTACTGGTTATTGAATTGTTTAATCCTGCTTATATGCTATTTGTATTGACACTTCTGTGGTGTTTTAATTGTCTAATTGTCCGTTGCTTTCATGTTTTTAAGGAAAAATAGTCTTATTTCCCCTGTTCGTTGTTTTAGGTTTTGTGAAATATTTTTAGTTTTTCCCTGACTTAAAATCTTTGTCTTTTTATATTCTCATTATGATTTTTTATTTGCTATTTTGCGAGTTGATTTAAATATTCCATACTTTAATAGGTGATTTTAATCTTTTAAGGAATGCAACCTTCTTTATCTACATACACTTTAAGCTTTTTCCATTATTCATATAATGAATAATTAGCTCCAAGTTTTCAATCCAGGTTTTTTTCTGCTGTTTGTAATTTAAGTTTTTATCATTCTTTATGTGATTACTTTTTCTTCCTTTTTTTTTATTTTTGTTTTCCTTTTCAATTCCTTGTTTTGTTTTTTAATTTATCAGTGCACGGGGAAATTTGCTGTTTTTTTTATCTATCTCTCCAATTTATTTATTAATTTCTATTTCCGGAGATAGTAGTTTGGGGAACCCAGTTTATGCATTATACTTTAGCATTTGTATTTTGATCTGTCTCATATAAAAGGAGGGAAGAAAGGACTGTGCCCTTTCTGAATTGAATTTAGGGTTATTTGTTATGTTTGAAAACTCTTCGCCTTGATTTAAAAATAATATTCAGCTTCTGTAGGATTTGGAGTATAGTATATATCTTATAAGTACATTATTTGATAGCTTTATTTCTAATTTCATTGCGATTAATCTGTCAACTTTTATATGCGCCTGCGTTGCTGTTGTATATACTATCTATGTTTCTCTATCATCTCACGAATACCAACGTATTCGCATTAGATAATATCTAGGCCTTGCATGTCGTTTTGTTATAACGTTATGGCGACAACTGTTAGTATAATGGTATTTATTAAATTATTTTCTTTCAATAGTCTGTAAAATTGTTAAAATGCGTAATTCTGGATTTTATAAAAGATTTTAAAATCAATTTATTACTGTATATTAAAATTATTCAATGTGAATTCTTAGTCTTACTGTGTATTTTAGCAATGTTAACATTGCGTAATTGCTTTTGAACTTAAAGGCATCACGCCTTCGATATTTTTTTGTCTTGCCTTTGCTGATTTTACAAGGTTTTCATGTTCATCAATAATCATCTTTTGTAGAGAAATGTTTTTTATTGGATATCATTAAAACCGTAATTTATTAATTTTCGCAGTCTCAATCCGTTTCTATTTTAGGAAAATATTTCATTAAGTTTTCTGGTTATTCACAGTCTTAATTAGCTTTTTGTCCTTTTTTCGATTTCGTGAAGTTGGTAGGTGCTTCGAAATATCTTTTAAATCTTCATTAAAGCGTTCTTGCTCAACTTTAAAGATTTTTACCTTCGAATTATGGAATTTCATTTTTCTTAATTATTTGTTTCTTCTTCTAATTTTCGTATCTTTTAAACAAGTTTTTATATTTTTTTGTGAAGTATTCTTGACTATCCCAATATCCCCTTATTTTTTTGTTGTAAATTCAAGGATGCGGATTTAGATGGAATGATAAATTTGAAGCTGGTTTTTTTAGTCTTATAGATTTGTGCGTGTTTTTTATATCTGACTGTATTTACATTTTTCATATCTTCATGTAATTTTTTTATTGCTAAAATAGTAATCCTTTGCTTATTTCGGTTTTCGGTTCGGACGGGTTCCGCTCGATTCGCTCGTCTTCGTTGACCTCTAGCTTCGCTTATTTTTACTTCCATTCATTCGTATACGAGCGTTAAATTATTGGTTTTTAACTCTATTAGCTAAACTCTTCCGCTAAACGCTGTATTTTTGCTACATATGGCATCTCTTATGTAATAGTTGTATGTAAGTTGTTATAGTACGTTGTTATTGAATTTTAATAATACATAAGACTATGATTTCAAGGTTTTGTAAGCGTTAGTTCCCCAAATCCGTTGCCTTCGGGTGTGGCGGTTCGAGGTCGCTAACTGGTTACCACATTAAAAGCCGCTATTCGGTAAAGCGCTTTTTGTGCTATTTAGTTGCCATCAAATTAATGGTCATCAAAACTGAGGCATGGTTGGTAATTTCTTCATTCGGATTGGTGTCGAAGCGGCTGGTTTCTTCAATGCAACAATTAATCTTTGGTCACTTTTCGCGCTGACCCATACGGCCCGAACCCGCCTTCAACGTATTATCGAGTACGACACTGATTCTCTGTGTTAGACCTGATACACGACTTTGACGGTCGATAAAATCTACTTCCCCAAGCCATGTTAAACACGGGATTGGTCACCGCTGTCCCGGGCATTACCCGGCATATCATTTGCGAACTACCCAACCACCAATTCACCGGGGATTTGTTATCCCTGGCTCGGCGACCGTCTAGTCGTAGCGACCCTTTGCTTTTTTCCAACCCTGGGATACGCTTTCCTCCCGGTTTTTATCCGTTTTTGGCATGACTTATCGGCTTGTTTTAAAAGACAGAGCAAAAATATTCACGGCACCAAAAAGCTTACGGTATAGGGAAATATCAAGCGCTTAACACATCTGCTCTTATAAATCGCTGTTCCAGCCTTCTGCCGTATGGAAGAAAGCTTTGAACATGGAAGTACAACTTCCACCGCATGCAGCAGCAAGCAAGCTTTACTAACGTCGGAACGGACACTGCGTAACGCATACGATCACATTTGACCGGTCTTAGAGCTGCTCTCGTCTTTAAGTGGCTTTTTCCTTCCTAGCGGTCTGAGAGCATTGTCACTCGATGCTCGCACGCTACCATTTTTCATAGTCGAGAGGGGCGCTTTACACACGACACTTGATTACTTCAATCTCTGGACGCTGCTGCGTCCACATTGAGACCCGGAGCGCAGCCAAACAGAGCAACGGCATGACACATGATAGGTATTTTTATACGTTTCGTCTTTTCACCTTATTGAAGTTCAACCTATGCAGTGTTAATAATAGATAAGCGATAGATAACCTGTGGATTTTGCACAGAAGGGTACAAAACTAAATACCACAGCGAGTAGACTACTTTTTCTATGTCAAGCGAAAGCGCTTCCATAGATTGACTCATAGCACCAGACCACCAGCAATTCATGACCAAAACGATGGGAAGAACGAGGTTAGATGAGCGAATTATTGAAAAAGACATTTCATGCCTTATTGCGGGAGGTTTCGACGTGTCATTAATATTAGAGGGAAAATCGAAGGTCATTGAGACTGCAAGTCTGCTGCCGACCTTGTCTTCTATTGAGTAGCATTGTGGCTACTTCGATCTTGTCATCCGGAAGTGGACGTATTAGATACTGATTTAAAGTCACCCAATAATTGCCGGATAATGTCCCAGTGTTGTTTTCAAAAATAAATATGTACAAAAGAAGAATGAAAAACGCGGAAGATATTATAGGATTGAGCGTTAGAGTTTTAGAGGAAGGCAAAAAGGACCATAAATGGTGGCGGACCGGATCGACGGACGCTTATTCCCAGGCAAGTTTAGTCTTGTGTGTCTAGCAATTTCACCCCGGGCATACTGATTTTGGAGGCCGGGCGTCGGGAATCGAACCGGCGTTAACGAGTTGCAGTCGCTGCATGACCCTCTTTGCATCGGCTCTATTTCAGAAATTCTTTGATGGGAGAGGGAAACGAGTCGACTCCGGACCCCACCTTGGCCAAGGTTGTGCTCTACCAACTGGTATTCCGCGTCTCCAAAGACGGTGCTATTCTATGTATGTGGGAGCTTCACGTCAAGGGAAATCCAAATAAATAACTACTTAAGCACTTTTTTAATTGTTTATTTTTGGTGCGACCTCTTTGACATTTAGCTCAGGCACGCGCCTTTACAGTATTCATATCATTGACCAGCGTTAACACGCGTCTGCGATTAAATACCGCTCCAACATTGCGCATAAGTATCGGCGACTTTCCGGAGGAGAAAGGCCAGCTTTGTCGTGGTTTTTAGGCTTCCATATGACCTGCGACGGTGTCGGCTTGCCCTTCCTTGCCTCATTACGAGTGCAGTATAACGAATTTCTGACAAGATACGGACTTGCATGTCAGCAGGGTTCGCTAATCGCCACCCAGGCATAACAGGAATCGGACACCATAGTTTATCCGCATGGTCAAAAAAGCGCAACGGGTACTTGATCAAGTTTTCTCGCTAATACCATCCAACCATCGTTTTGTTTTTTTTTTTGGGTTTTTTTTTTTTTTTTTTTTTTGGGGTATATGGCAGACGAAGGCTGGGTGTTGGGTGCTCATTTCGACCCTGTAGGGCTTGCCGGCGTGGGCGTAGTTCGTAATGGGTGGCCGGGATATTGGCGGTTGGACGGGGGAGGAATATGGAGCCTTTGTTGGGATATACACGTTTTGCAATCAATTTGTGTGACCTAACGTTCAACTGAGCGCGGCCCCAGAGCAAATAATGCACGGTAAGCTTGTCTCCCGGTCAGCACGTAATAGCGCCTTCCACGGCAGGATTAATAATTAAAGGATGCCAGCCTCGGGGGCTTCCAGACTAAAGTGGGTCGTCCTCTTGAAGATCCCGTGAGTAAAGTTGTGGTTGTGGAAATTAGCTCTTGGACGTCAAAATTTCGCGGGGCTCTGTTTCCATTTTAAGATCGGTGTTCCTAATTTTATTACGACTAAAAAGTGCACCACACTTCAACAACTTACCTCAACTTGTTCTAGAATCTGTTCAGAAGGCGGTAAAGGGTACTCTCACTTATGGTTTTAGCGTAATTACTGGGTTCTCTTCTCACTGCTACTCATGACCAATATTTATCATGTGGTCGGCAAGAGACGCAAGGGCAGGGCTCTTAGAACCGGCCCGCAACGCGTCAACAGTCTTTACGGCGATTCGGGCCTATTCCCGGATATTCCTTCAAAGCCGAATGTCGACGTTTTATCTTCGTCTACGGCGATGGGTTTTACTTGCAAATCGATGGGCCTCGTCTCGTATTGTGCCTGATCAAATTTAAGGAGAGGATCCACTTTTCTAAGCCAGTAAAGAAACTTTCAGGCAGTTTTTGGGCGGTTTCGAGGGCTATTATTCTCCCACTCAGTTCTTTTCTTTTAGGACCTATGTTACGGATGGTTTATCTTCGTGGACCCTGCGCACTCTCTCTACGGTGATCACACTTTAGCATCGGATGCCAATAGAATCAGATATTGACAACCCAAGCTTTTCAAACGTTTGTCCGTTTTGAGCGTTATCAGTCTGCTCGGTTTTACCACCGTATATTGTTAACGTATAATAGAGTCAATACATCCGGCGGCGGAGGGGGAGGTGGGTCAAGCGGCGTGGGGATGCCAGTACAGAGGCTTAGCCATGCAAGCTCTGGACCTGTGTTAACGGGCGCGGTTTTGAGCGCCGCCAGCAGGCAAGGGTGTGAGGAAGCGAGGGCTAGATGTCAGACCCGGGCCATCTCGGGGCTATGATACTTGCACCATTATAACTCCTAAAGCTTAGCTGGAGTTTGCTCCCTGATTCTTCGATGTTAAGAGCGGATAGCGTTTTTTTCGGGCCCATCCAGGCCAAAACCCCACGATGGACGGTGCTTCACGGAATGAGTGGTCTGATATTAGATCGAGCATTCCATGTGCTGGTGGTCTATCGAAGCAAGTCCCCATACCCTTGGTTTGAATAGCGCAAGCGGCTAGTTATATTCTGGCATTTAGTAAGCTGGTCACGTATATGCTCGGGGATCATAACGTTCGCTGCATCAGCCTGCTCAGCGTTTAACTTCGCCGATTCGAGCCTCGCGCACGTGGACCTCGAACATTGTTCAGCCACTCATTTTCTTTGGGTGGTTTAAAATTAACCTTCGACCAACGATCCTATTTTTGTTAAAAAGTTGTCTGGATTACTGTAAGGTCTTATGTTACTCTTGGACATTCTCCAAGGTATTGAGCAATAAAAGAGGGACATAATTCACCTTCCGTTGATCTCAATCGGCATTTTGCGGCGTGGGGTCAAGGCGAGTTATCTTTTAACTGTATTTCAGACTTTTTGCCTGATACCCAGGTCAATCACATGGAAGAGAACCCCAGGCTGCGGCGGGGTGCGGTGGGGGATGTAAATGATGATTGATGGAGAAGGCAGATGGGAGGATTGTTCGCCCGTTTTGGGCTGATACCATGAATAAGAGCTGCTCTTGACTGATGTTTAAGCTGGATATGTGTTCACGCTCGAACTCCGCAGGCCGCTCAATTCCAATGTGGATCTCATCGCGGCTGAAGGGGACCATTTTGAGAGTCGCTGCTCTCGGTGGGTCTGAGCGCGCTCTCTTCGTCTTTTTGACTCCCGGATGAGAAGAGGGAATGGCGTGGTCGCGGGGGGCACGTGGCAAACACGGCTCAGCCTATTGTCATCGCTGAGTTTCAGACTAGGTCAGGCCTCCGCTTAGGCGCTCAACGCATGTTTGCTCTTAATCTGCAGAGCGATTAGAGAAAGCCCCGGTTAAAAAAGTCTTGCGCGGGTAGACTTCTGTTTGCCAGTTGACGTTACGCGTTTTGTGGGGCTATAGCTCAGTTGGAGAGGCGGGCTTGGCATGATTGAAGCTAAAAGGTAAAGCGACTTTTGGCGGCTTCACGGATTCCCGATACTGGACTAGGCTCCCATTTGACCCTCCTTGCGAAATACCTTTATTCCAAGGTTACGTATATCACGACATTCTCTACATCTAATTGGACTATAATCTTGTCTTTTACCTGTCCGCGCAAAGGATTTTAGCGGTCTTTGATTTTGTACAGCACTTGTTTCGAAGTTTAATTGGTTGGAGCGCGTACTAATTCGTGAGCCAGGCAGACCACTTAATGTACGTTTATATCCGCATCCGCCCGAACATACAAGTTGAATTGGAATGAGTTTATTTGTGATGCGTTCGACATGTACATAAAAAGACTCTCTCCGGCCCTTTAGTGCACCATAACTTTTTGCGTTTGATGGCGACCTTTTCCCTACTAGGGGTAATAACCACAATGCTTGCTTAATCTCATTTTCGATCCTTTTTCTCCTCTACTCGTACTTCAAAGGCCGATGCAGCTTAGGGGTCTCGTCATGTGCGGAATGTGTTTCGACCTTTAACATCAGCTCATTTAGGATTGACACGTCGTGCTTGAGGACTTTAATTGTAGATCTCCAAGCATAAGAACGCTTCCGTTCGCTTTTAGCACGCTTTCAATGCTCACGTTGAATACGGATCACCCTGGTATGGTTACTGGCGGCTAACGAATGGTTTTTGGTTTTTGCTTCTTTTCACCGCCAGAAATCCTTTTTTGATTGTATGCAAGCCGTTAATCTCTTGAGTCTACATTCTTTTGCGAATATTTTTGGCTACGTAAACACAGATATTCCATCTTAGACAGTCTGTTGGTTGATTTTACACATGGACTTCCAGGCAATCAGCCATTATTGTTGTTAAAATCGTTACAATGCTTCTTTTTAGTACAACGCATCTCTTCGTTTTGGCCGCGGGGTTTTGGAGGTTTTTCGTTGTGGTGCTGTTTCCGTGGTGTGCGTTTGTTTTATAGGACAGTTGACAATCGATTTGTTTTAACACAGATGCTTTGGGATCAAAATTCGGCTGTGTGGTGGTACGATTGAATGGCCTTCTATACGAACTCGTTTTTCGCGCGCAAAGTTGGACCGGCATTTAGCAAATAGCATGCGTGTTTATTTTTTCCGGCCAATGGGATAGCTCGACGTCACTTTTCAATACTCAGACTTTGTAAAAATATGAGTCGGTTAGTTGTGGTACTTACGGTTTTTTTAGGAACTGAACTTTAGTGCCGGCAATTTAATTGGATTTTTTACAGTCACGATAATCTGGCCAGTTGTACTCTTCGATCTCGACAACTGCCAATGGCAAAACCTTGCAGCCCATCGATGGAGACTTCGGACAGGCGCATTTTTGTTTGCATCAACCGTCTTAGAATATAATGCTCGCTTTCCCGGCCACCAGGATGAATCTTCTATGCGAAGCTTCAGACGTGGGTATGTTGTGTGTTCTTTGGGTTAGGATACCAGACGCGCCCGCTTCGGTTTCTAATAGTTCTTACTGTGGGGTACCGTTATGTCGTTCTGAATTGCCCGGATTAATGTCGCCAATGATCTTGTTTTTGGTTGGTTAAATACGTCTTTTTATTTTTTGCGTTGCCCTTAACCCACCATTCCTGTGGGCGAGTTGTACCTCCTAAGAATTGCTGCGCGAGGGGGCGGCCTTGGATTTGATGGTGGCGGGTTTAGTGGAATAATGCGGCCTATCTGTCTGCGCTTTGGTATGCACTGGGAAGACTGATCTACGCCTGTATTACATTCTTGCAGTTTACGCGTTTATGACTAACTAACGTCCTTGACAACATTCATACTTTCCTTGAAACCTCACAACTATCCTTGTTTCGATGTTCATCGACCGTAGAT
>Ga0163217_1064507_pt1 | contig 11532 bp, 6 predicted proteins | sample SynspAceP_FD_185933 | JGI IMG/M metagenome (GOLD analysis project Ga0163217, IMG submission 185933) | Saline lake microbial communities from Ace Lake in Antarctica - Synechococcus sp. Ace-P (PacBio error correction) | ecosystem: Environmental > Aquatic > Non-marine Saline and Alkaline > Saline ... | reverse complement strand
ACACAGTTTTTTAGTCGCCAGGATTTTAATCCCTGTTTGGTAACCTTGCCTTCACAGTTGCAGTTGAAAACTTATATAAAGAGAGTGAGCATTAGATTACTAAATAATCCATTAAGGTATGTCTTAAGACAAAACAATTAGATTATCACTGAATAAAAATATTCTCGTAACAAACAGTTGTAATTCAATTGCTTTGACTTCCAACGAAAACGATAATAAACGCCATCTACGTTAATATTAAACATTAGCTCCCCTAAGTGCTTTATTTTAGTGCCTTAGCTTTTTTATTACTGCCACCAGTAATTTCAGTTTTAATTGGCCACTTTGCCCAAGAGTATGAATTGATAAAAAATATCCAGCTTTTTAGCCGCGCTTTTACTGATTATTTTGCCTTAAAATATTACTGGTACCAGCATTATTTATCTGTTATTACCACTTAAGTGGTCTGTGTCGGTGATTGATGATATTAAGTGCCAATATGCGGCTATTTTCGGATAAGTTGGCGTGTCATCGATGTTTAGAAGATCCGTAATAGGCTTACAAAACTAATATGTCTGAAGCCTCTTGATTTGTTTGACTTTTAAACTTATTATTGCGACTGACTCTTGCTCGCCATTGTGCGATTGGATTGGATCAGTTTAATCTCAGTTAAAACACGGCATAGGCTTGGCAAAACTTAAGTAAAGGACCTCGCAGTCTCCTTCGTATCGCATTGTTTTACTGTTATTCATCTGTATAGCTATATACGCGCCCAGTTCACAGTTTTATTTCGTCGCATAAAGAGCTGCGTGATTACATAAATTTCTATTCAAGCCATTTTATTCAGGGAGTTAAATATATGGCAGTCAGTTAGAATACAGGACCACAGGATTATTGTGATTCTGACTGACAAGCCTTTGTTACCATCAGACAGTAATAGCAAAAAAATTGGGTTATTATTCTGGTGGTGGCGAAACTGCAAGAGCGGATCATTTAAAGTCTTGAATGCTATGCCACTGAGAGACATAATCACTATTAAAGTTCAGCAAGCAAACGGTTCAATTACTTACAGTCAGATTAGTTTCTTGTGGTACCTCAACCGCCTATTTCAGTGCCGCTGTATGTTCTCTTTGTCAGCAAAGATGATTATTGATATTGACCTTCTGCTTCTTATACCCAAATTACCCTTGATATTATCGCTAAAGCTGGCGTCAAGCGTGTATATGGCGCGATCAATAATCTGATTTCCAAAAAGGTGTGGCTATACGTCAATCTTATCTTTTGAAGATTTAGCAACAGCTGACAAAATCCAGGAATGTGAGGATGAATGCGCGACACAGGCATTGGCTAAGTGATTTACAAGATTATATTGATTTCAACAGGGAAAAAGATATTTTAGCTTCGTCTTCATCATATGGGTAGTCAATGGACCCGCTTTATTTACAACGCTATCCAAAGGAGTTCGGAGGAAATATTACCCCCGCCTTGCCAAAACAGCTAGCTATCTAGCTGCTAGGCGATCAAGAAATTATCAATGCTTACGCATTACCAAATTGTTTCATACCGATTATTTTTTAACAAAAATTATTGGAGCTGCTTACAGCCAATACGGGATGATTTTCAGACCAGGGCATGTTATATGTCAGTGCATCATGGTGAGTCTTTTAGGTGAAAAACGGCATTTATTTTACCACGGTTTACCCTATGCCTTTGCCCCTTCGATAGCCAGACTCATGTTGCCAATCATTATTGGGAGTGATGATGGCTTACGATATGACTTAACACCAAACCGTGAACTAGCAACACAGGCTTAATTCCCCATGATGCCTTTCAGGCAAAGACCTTCCGTAATCAGTTTGTTTGACATTCAAACCGAGTGAAATTTAATTCAGCGCCAAAAACTTAGTCCAATTCAAACAAACGCAGTAGGGCCATAGTTGTTTGTTATTATCTTGTTTATCTGTATTGATAATCCGGCTGACGACAAACCACAAAGGCGGCAGCGGTGCGCTTACCCAAGACACCACTATTGGCCTATCAAGCAATATGTTGCTCAGGATTGTGGGTTAAAATAATCCGCTTTTAATTCTGGTAGTGATACTGCCTTACCTCGCATTCGGTTATCTCGCATTGTTTGCTACAAAGACTCTCCGGCCCCAACAGACCCAAATGCACTACGATGAGCATATCCAGCGGTCTAAGCGGCTTTTTGCCATCAAAACATTGACGAACAAGGGCCTCGTTGATCAGAATATATGTCGCATCTTCAGCCTGCCACTGCCACGCTGCCTTTGAGCTGTTTCGTCGTTATCAGTGTGATATCAAAATAGGTAATAGGGGTAGCGAGAAAACAAAAAATTAATTTGTTCAGAAAAATCACTAAAGCCCAATGCGCAGTATCTGGAATAAGTTTGGGGACATTTGCCAAAACATCGGATTTAGGTGTCTTTACCTGTCCAAGTAAAAGCTATCCCCCAAGTTGCTATAAACTATCCACAAAACGAAATAACAAAGGCCAAAAAGCATAGCACGTTCTTATCTGCGCTTTTTTATCCACCATGTGAATAACAAAAACAGCCAGCCCGCAAGGCCGATGCAGCTAAAAAGGCCCCATAGGGCTCAATTTGGTATTGTTCGACAAGTTTGGACACTTGGCTTGTAACTTCAAGCCAACCGGCTATAGCACGATAGTCATGAGCAAGGAGAGCATTACCCACAAAGTTAACCATAAATACGGACTAGGTTCACTTGTTTTTAGTATCGCCGATAAATAGGGTGCGCTTAATCAGGGCCAACATAGTAAGGGCCAGCAGAAATATAAAAACAACCCCCGTTGGCCTGGGCTTGATACTAAAAAAACACGAATGATGCTAAGACTATCCATGATTAATGGCCAAAATAATGCGATAGTCGCCCGCTTTAACGCACGTTTTCCAATGCACAAACTAACCATGGCAGCAATAGTAGACTGATTGGGTAGCCAAAATTACGGTATCACTGAGCTGACATAATAATAGAAACGGTTTAATATGGTGCCATGGCCGCATATCGTTTGACGGTTTGCTTAATAGTATGTTGTCAACGATAGGTTTCAAAAACAAGGATTTTTGGCTATTGCTCACTAATAATTAACATTCGGCAAAAACCAACAAAAACATATAGCACCTAACGCGCTCACATGGACCTAAAGCCACCACTGCCAACGCGCCCACCTCATTGTTTGGTGCACCGGCTTTTTGACAGTTATTGGAGCTTTAAATATAACGTAATAGCCGCAGAGCCATTAACCTTGTCCAGTAAATTCAGCAAAGGTAAAACCTTACAAGCCTCTTGGGTTAATAACGCCGATGGGTACCCAAACCAGGCCTACTACTATGTACCAGCCGCCACTAGACCATCGTATGACGCTCAAAAAACGACTTAAAGCCGTTACAAACCCAAGGTGAATCCACATACATACCCTCGGCTCAATCTGGCGGTTTTGGCCTGAAGGGTAAATTGCACACTGAATATCAATAATAATGCAGGGCCATAAAAACAATTTGGTATTGGTCCACAACTTGCCGGGGGGGGGAAAAAAACCCCCCCAGGGGGGGGGAACGTAGGAGACTAAATAAACAGTGACCAGGGCCAGAATAAGGCCGAAGGTAAAGAAAAAATGCAATATTGATTGAACCCCGTTTAACCATAACATAACCAGGGGCTATCGACCACATGAAGATAGGGGGTTTATTCTGGATATAATTTCCCACACGCTGTGGGAAAAAACCATTGACCAGAATGTTACCATTTCCATGGCACTTGTGCGCCCAAACGAGGGCTCATCAGGCAGGCCAAGGGTCGCGCCAAAACCCAAACCGATAAAAAATCATCAAGATGGCTAGGGACCAAATAAAAAACAATAACAAGTTGCTGGGCATGGTCATGACAAAGTCTGAATTAAAATGAAAATAATGATTGGTTTGTAGCTCTTGCAAATTTCATTTAGTTAGAGCGGACCTCAGGTTTATTAGACGGGAAGAGTCAGGCAAACACTTTCATTGGATTCATTCATCCAACAAACGCGCAGCCTTATATTTGTTTATTACAACGCAGGGACTCAACACGCTGAAATGACAAAAAAAGCACGGACACTTAGATATTTTCCATGCTGACAACACCCACTATAACCTTGCCCCATTAAAGCAAAACCGCCATTGCGGAAGATAACGATTAAAGAGCCAATGACAAAAGGCGCCATTTCTTACATAGAGTAAAGCCCAGCAATAAGGTTAGCATAAGTTGTACCCACCGGCAATAAACGAATAACGATAGTCTTGATTAAGGGATCGTGATTGTTTAAAAATCGGTCAATACGCTGAATTCTGCGCGTAAAGCGCTGCTGAAATAAAACGACGGGCCCAATTGACGAAGAAAGGCTAAAAGTAAGCAGGCCCAAACTTATGGCTGCCGCCCAAGGTCGCTAATAAACATCCCGCTAAAAACCAAAGGCATAACCGCCTAAGAAAGGCAATTCATCTGCCGCGGTGCACCCTAACAGCGGTAGGCCCCCGCCCCGATTTAATAAAAATACCACCATACGGTAATACCACTATTACGTATATGTACGTCAACCCAGTTTTTATTGAGCCACTTTCGCTGCCTTATGGCCAGCAAGCTAACAAGGAAAGCCCACTAAAGCGCAAACCACTAACTAGAATCAGGTGCTCTTAACCAAGGTGCAGCAAAAGCGTGTGTTATTACTGATCTTCGGTCGACACTGACTACCTCAGCTATTTTCCATCTTCTTGGCGTTGTTAGCCAATCACACCAAGGCGATATCAACGAGGCCAACGCCAAGACGGACTTACATATTTATTTAGATTAACCCCATGTTTGACGATCTAGATCTGGTTGACTTCAACACCGATTAATTTCTTGCCGCCTAACGTCGCCACTAAGGCCGGTAAAAAGCGCATGCATATGATTAAAATCAAGGGGTAATTTCATAAAGGTGGTTTTAGGAAAAACTTCAAGCGCAACCTTGTGTCTGGTTGTTCCATTCATTAATAATGTGCTGCGTACTTTATGGCAATTTTTGACTGAATCGCTCTTCCCACTTTGTGTCTTGCGATTTTTTCGATTAACCAGCGATGCAAAATAGTCAACTACCGAGAGGTTTGTAACATGGCTTGTTTCAAAGCAATTTGGGAATAGTCAATCGGGGTCATTTTTGACCATCGCATCAAGGGTCACATACCAACTGGGACCTTGCGCCAATTCGTTACGCCGTGTGAATGGCGTACTTTGGCCAACTGAGAAACGTGTTTATACTGGCTGAATTTGCTCACATGCCTGCGGCTGATTAACCGCTGTTAGCTCAGCCGTTAGGTTTTATTCATCGCTGCCTTCATCAACATAGACCAATTTTCGAAAGGGGAAACTTTGTTCATTTCAATGCCGCCCACTATCGCTGAATCACTGGAGCGGACATTTTCCTTCTTTCGTTTTTGGCCGGAATAACAACCGAAACCATCCACGGCTTTTTAAGTCATTTTTTTTGCTTCAAATTTTATATTAATTCTACAGAATACTTAAGTAAACATTTAGCCATCCTTAAATCACTACGCTCGTTCTCCAAAGCGATTGAAGCAGCAAGCTTGGCACATTCCATGGACAAACGTTACACACCAAACCACCTGAATTAGACAGCAAAAAGCCTCTATAAGTTAGAGGCTTATAATTCGTGCTGTTATTTTAGGCAGAGCCTAGAACGGAATATCATCGTCAAAATCAAAAATCAGGTATCTTACATGGGGCGGCTATTTTTCTGCCCAGGCGGGTGCTTGATTTAAACCTGGTTGGGCGGCGCTGATTAGTACCACCTTTGATTGGGCATCTTTTGATAACCTGGCTGGCCTGATTAGTTTAAGACCCTTGATACCCTTGATTAGACTGAGACGCTGCGTGGTTGCCCTTGAACCACCTTCAGATGTGACCACCACCTTGTCCTTTACTGCCTAACATTTGCAACTGATCAGCAATTTGATTTCGGTAGTGTAACGATCTTGACCTTTGTTGATCTTGCCACTTGCGATTTAAGTTTTACCGTTCAATTATAAATTTGTGAGCCTTTCAGCAAATATTCACCGGCTTATTTCAGCCCTAATTTTCGATACATTGGTGACTTTGTGCCATTCAAGTTACGCTTCTTGTAATTGATCCCGTTGATCTTTTTCCAACTTTTCACTGGTGGGACCCAAGGCTTAAATTGCACTGCATTACCGGCTTTTGGCATATTAGCGGACTATCGGGATCTTGCCCTAAATTACCGACTAAGATGACCTTTTGTTAATCCCTGTTTCCCCATATACTTTCCTTTCTAGACTTTTATATTCAAATGGATGCAAAGTAATAGATTTTAACACTCTTTTACGTTTTTACCCAAAATAGCAAAAACTTTTAATAGTACGTAATAGATTTTATGAGAAACGTCAGAGCGTTCTATGTCCGAAAATAACCTCTTTTACGGTTTTTTTCGCTTTCAAATATTCTATTCATCATAATCTTCTAATTTTGTTTTCGTAACTCATAAACCTTCTTTCTGATAACATTATAGCGCGGATGAAGAATTGATTAGTACTTTTGACAGAATATAAACATCTTCCTAAATTGTTTAAGAATACTATTATCAATTTTTTGTTCTCTGCGCTATTGCTTTCGATTATACTTTTCTGACTGCATATTGGTCACAACGATTGTGATTTTCTTTTTTCAAATTCTGTTAATGAGGCCCTCAAAAGAATGATTTAGTTTCTAATTTAGATGACTTCCGCTCCAGCTTTGCCCTTAGTGTCTTTTGCGGACATCAATTTCAAAAGCAAAAGGTCCTGATACACGAAATCTTTTAGAATTTTATTTCATTTTTTCCGGTATAGCAGTAGATTTCCCAAACCGGTTTTCGCACGATATGTCGCAGCCGCCTCGATTATTTTTTACGTGTGATTCTATTCATATTTCTTCATTAATACCCGCAATGATTCTCTAATTGCCCGTTTAAAAATCAAATAACATCTATTTCTCACTCTACTAATCCTTTTTTGTACTATATGAATTAATTCTATCAGGCTTCTTTATTACGACCCTCACGCGCAGCCGCCTTCAAAATCTCAACATTTGTGTTTCTCATACACATTTTGATGCATTTCTCCGCCTCTTTTCCCAATAACTTATTTTTTGGTCTGTACTTCCAAAATTTGGACATTTACTACATAATTCTTTCGCATCTATTTGGAGTAATCTTGGCTCTCGCTGTTTCGTAGAACACTGCCACGATGCTCCGTCCTTTTGACAGAAAACAGGTAGCCGTTCGGCATTTGGGATTACGTATACTTCTTGCTGGTTCCAATATCTTTTATATGAAATTGTCGAGTGCGCCGATTGCCAATCACTGCTTTTACAGTCTTTATCAAAAATTTTTATATTTAGTTAATATCTTGCCGAAAGCCTCCATAAACTCGGATTCCCGCAGTAAACGACTGCGAAAAAACATGTGTGGTTATATGTTGTATCTCTTGTGGAAGAAATTCTATTGCATCATTATCGTCACTATAAATTACGCGTTAAACTTTATGATTTTCGTTATGATTCAACACTTTGGAAAGATATGCTTAAGTCACCGTATTTCAAAACCTTCCATGTCCACTTCAATTTGCGAACGCACGCCTGAAACATTTATGAGGTGTCTAAAATTGCAAGGCAATTGGCCTTGCTTTTGGGCATTTAATTTCGGCCGGAGGAAGCGTATTAGATGCCCATTCAGTTGTGAGAATGTCGGTTCTTTGAGCTTTAGTCTTACTATGCTTAAAAGGCATTTTTTAAAAGCGCCTTTCATCATGTTCACAGCTGCTCCTTTTAAACTTGTAATCTTTATTATTACTTCTAATGCGTTCCTTCCTCAGCATTTAGTGGTCGTTCAGTCTCTTTCCCTGTCGACGTCATAGCAGTTTTGAAAACTCTTCCTCTTAAATTTTCATCTCTTCAAGCATTAATAATGCGGTCGTCATAAGTAACTGACGTTGCCTCATGCTTTCTCATCGCCGTTAAGGAAAAATAGATTTATAATCGCTGAAGTATAAATCACTTCGATTCTTCTTAAACATATCCCGGAGCTATTCAGAAAAGCGACGCTTGTATGGGGGCAGCCACGTGCTTAAATTCCTTGCTCTTTGGAGGGCTATATAACCATTCAATTCGCCCGATATCTTTTTTCACAACCGGTTCATATTTTTAAGAGCACCATTGAGCAGCTCGTAGAAACTGTCAGGAGGAGTTAGATTGTCTTTGTCCTCTTGTTCTCGCTCGAGTTCCCGTACTTGCTAATTTTGCAAGTTGATAAGTATTTAAATGGCGAGACACTAGGTCCAACTCCTAAATCACTTGTTTGCATTAAACCATGTATGAAAGAGACAATTTACTAATTACAATAGTTTTAGTTATCAGGACTTTTAAATATACTGTTTATAATTTTTCAATATGTGAATTCGTTAGCTTCACTGATACTTGTAAGCCCACACGAGAAATATTAGCCCACTGAGTAAAGCACGAATCTCTCGCGCAATTGCCGACGATACTTTCCAAGCTGCACGACAGTCTCAGTATCATGGCAGATTCCATACCCATCGATGTGAGGGATCTCGCTCTCATACTCTTACCACTTTTGACCCTCTAGCTTTATCTAGTTTGTTAAGGCTCTGGTTTTTGAGGCGACCATGTTACTTGTATATGCTAGAGTTGCTTGGGACGCATTGCGGTGGCGTGTAAAATACCACTTGTCTTTCACTGCAAGACTCTAGCCACGCATTACTGCTCCAAATCCAATGGTTTCTCATTGCTTCTGAGTTTTTATTGTTGATAAATCGAACAAGTGATTTTGCTTTTTCATTGTGACTAATCCAAATGTGGTACATAACACTTCTTGTCTTTATTTTTTTGGCTTGCAGCTTTTCGCTTCGCTTGCATTTAGAGAGTAATATCTGCATATCAGAATCAGAAAGCTTTCCAACCAATATTTCTGCCATCTCTCTGGATTGCTAAAATATTAGGCGATGTTGTTCTTCTAGTATTTTTTTCTTTTCATAAACAGCCACTCTGGCAATAAGGCTTTACCGATCCTTTAATAACAATCCTTTAGCTACGCATTTGTAGCAGTTATTTACACCTTGCATGAAATATCTTCTTCTTCTTTCCAGACCGCACTTGTTAACCACTCCCGGGTATTAGTCCAGCTTGATTTTAGCAACCAGAGATAAGAAACTTGTTTGAAAATTTCTTCTTGTTTGGATTACTAATCGTGATTGGGTTTGATTGTTAAAATTACCGTAGTCCTTAGTTGTTTAAAAAACTCTATCGTGACCTAGCTTGTTCTTGTATTGCTCCCAGTTGAGTGTCGTGTTTACATCCATTATTGTTATTATAGTAGGACGAAAATGATTTCCCCAGTTAGGAGTCTTTAATGTCACTCAAAATACTGTAAACTTTCCGCTTAAAAAGTATTTAGCTACCTTTTCTTACAAAATCTAGCTGAAAGGGTAAGGGTCAAAGGTAGTAATTCGCATCACACGCTCCATGGTGGAAGTGAAAGAAATATTGGGACAATCTTCCATTTTTTAACCATTTTATTTTGCTAAAGGTTCTTTTCATAAAATTCTCTTCATTTCTGTCTTGAATGAAAAGGTTTAAATCTTCCCAAGTCTTGTCATTGCTGCTAACTTCATTATTTGATGGGCCACCTTCTTTTTTGCCAAAATGAAAATCAGCGGGGCCTTTTTTAGGGGATTGCTCACATGTATTCAAGTATGAATAGAAGAAAGACTGAATCAACATTCGGTGAAAGTTCCGGAATGCGAGAGGGACGCGGCACAAAAGAAATTCTAAACATATCTTGTTTGAAAAAAATCCGGCTTTAACCCGGGGGAGTGGGACCATTCCGTTGATACTTTAAGAAAATTCAGCTAATTCCTTTGCCACATGCGTTGTGGGAAGAAGGAATTAGGTTAAATTATTGCTTTGCATAGAGAATTTGATAAGGCTAATTCACAATAGTGTCCTAGTTTTATAGCCAAACAAGGTAGGGTCGAATATATCCGATTCTAAATCATCAAACACAGCTCAGCAGTCGTATTTTTTCGTCGTTCAAAATTGCTTATAATAACGAGTCTATTAATTTACAATCTTCAATTGTATTTAACTCCAACCGATCAAATGAGAGCCCTCGTGTATTACAATTTGTACTTTTCCTGCGTAGAATATGCGGGCCTTTGGCAGCAGAATGTCAATTCTATATTTTTCAATGTAAAACTGAACTTCAGTTTGGCTGGTCAGCCGGTTACTGGTTCTCAATAAAATTTATGACCAATTTCCATTATTGTGGACTTTGCGTTTTTTTTTTGCGGTTCGTTTTTGAAAACCTTTGGGTATTAGCTGTTTTCATTACCTCCGACTTTCATTTAAATTTATCTACGAAGCCTTTACAAGTAGAAATACTTGAATACTTAGTACTTCGCCTCTGACTCGGTCTTCTTGATCTAACATCTTTTATAAGTCACTCTCAGCGAGGCGAGACTTACGCGCTCCATTTAGTCTTGCCACATTACATTAAGTATTTTCTTGATATTCTCATTAAACAATAGCTCTTGTTTTTACGTTTCGTATTCGCCAAACTTTTTACAAAGTTGTGAAAGGAATTCAGCTTCACCACGGTCTATTCTTATCTAAATAAGAATAGGGTCCATTTTTTTACTCTTCTCGCATGTGAGTTCCCCAAGCTGTTTTTAAATTTACTAAAGGGTAAAAACAAATCAGGCGCTACGGTCAAACATTTTAATCTGAGTACGGTTGAGGTTTTTTCATGAAGAAAAAATTTCTCATTCATATGCTAGCCCCAGTTACGGGTTGCATAGCATTTTCAACTGAGGCCATGCCTTAGACTGTTCTAATAGTTCAAACCTCTTCGCTATTTTTTCTGATTATAGGAAGTTCAGATTTTAAGCTGTGGAACATCTTATAAAGTTATTGTCTTAATCCGTGGGAGCCCAACGTCGTGGCTGTGATATAGTTTCATACTACTCTCATACAATGTCGATGCTGCTTGATAATCCATGTATGTTCCTGAAGAGATATCTGCGTTCACAGTGCGTGTGTGCAAAAATCTGTGGTTAAAATTAGGAAAGAAAGTCGATGCATCGTTTAGTAATATTGCTATACACCAAAGATAGTTAGATATTCCTGTATCAAGAAAAAATATAGATATTATTCTTATAAGAGAATTAGAGGACATCTATATTGTGGAAGAGGTGTTTCTCTTATTGAGAGAAACTTGAGCATTACTTTTCTTTATCAATTGTAATTCACCAAAAACAGTGTGATCTCAGTTCGAATAATATATATACCTCTCTCTCATAAGTGGGCCATGTGTTGGTAAATTCTACTAAAAGAACAACATGTGAATTTAACGGCTCTCTCTTACGGTTATATATTTATCTTTGCCCTTCCTGGTGTTAAAGCCTTGTGAAA
>Ga0163217_1115708_pt1 | contig 11533 bp, 12 predicted proteins | sample SynspAceP_FD_185933 | JGI IMG/M metagenome (GOLD analysis project Ga0163217, IMG submission 185933) | Saline lake microbial communities from Ace Lake in Antarctica - Synechococcus sp. Ace-P (PacBio error correction) | ecosystem: Environmental > Aquatic > Non-marine Saline and Alkaline > Saline ... | reverse complement strand
AGGTATACTGCGGCGTCCGCAGGGGGGGGGCCACCTTTGGGCGCTCTGCGCTTCGGGCCGGGTTGCATAAGAAGAACCACGGAGTCTTCTTTTGAATTTCGTTTTCTCGGCATTTCTTCGGAGCAGAAAATGGGAAGTTCTCGTCTCCGAAACGCAGCGTCGTGGCGCCCATCGGCTTGACGCGACCCGTATCCGCAGGGACCGGTCCTTTACCGTCTCGGCTCCCGTCGAATGTCCGGGCGCGGATGCGTGAGATGATCGGGTCCATGATGTGGCAACTTTATGAGGTCTGTTGTAGTTCACGCGTCCAAGTGACTGGAAGCTCAAGTTAATTTTTGATGGTGGCCTGCAAGCGTATGCCCTGATAGGGACGGACGCGCGAGGAACGCCGGCGAGTTCCGCAATCCGGCCCCGACAGCGCGAAGATGCCCGCCGGCCGATCATCACTTTTGGTGCCCATGCCACCCCGCCGCGAAAGTGTGATGCTGTCTTCTGTAGGCGTCCGCAATCAGGATTTCTTTGGGGTTTGCGTCGGGTCGCTATCCAGATCAGGGGTATAATCGGTGACCAGAACCGAGGCCCGAGCCCACCGCCCATGTCGCCCCGCCCGAGGTCACCGCTTGACCGCCTCCCCACCGAAAATTGGGCAAGCAAGAAGCTCGCCGGGAACCGATGCCTGCCAGTTTGTCGCGACGCGAAGCGCCAGAGGTGGAGGCGGCTGAGGAACCTGCGCGTAACTGATCATGTTCAAAAGACCACGAATGGCATAAGGCGGCTCGCAAAAAACACCGTCATTGTCAAAAGCGGTTTAGCGCGAGCCGATGCAGGACCGGCATCAACCCGATCACCGAACACCCCGCCGCAAGACATCTTGCCCCAGAACGCGCGCGAGGCCGAACGCGATCATTGTGCTCCGAGTTCGGCACAATTACGACCTGCACCGTCCCCCAGAGATGCCGTAGGCAGCGCCCGCGGCCAGTGCGATCGGTGCGCTCGGGATCGGGCCGCCACAAACCGCGGACAAGTCATCAGCTGATAAATCAGCACAGGACCCCACATACCTGCGCGTTCTACCAGCATATTAAGACGCTCGGCGTTTCCATCAACTCGCGTGCCTTTACGAACACCGAAGGCGCGAACTGCCATAAACGAAGCAGAGCGACCCCAAGGATCGCCAGCGCTGCGAGAATTTGGCCGGCGCGCAGCTCACCTCAAATCGGGCCTCGACTGCCTTCGTTTAGAAGTTCACGGACCCTCGCCCGCTATGGCAGTTCAGTTCAGCGTTTCGATTAGCCTGCATCGACGCCAACCGGGTTCGACGGCGCTAACTTCAACAACCGCCCTCTGCTTCGCGAGGATGACGTTGCAGGGCAGCATCGCGCCAACCCGCGGCTCTAGCCCAATGGCAGAGTAGGCCATTTTCGGGTTGCAGGCACCAAGTATGCGATAGGACGCCATCTCGAACATCAAGCTGTCTTCTCATGTCGTCTTTACATCGGAATTTCGGTCAGTATTACCAAAACCATGGTCCGCAAGGGCCGCTTCGGGTTCGGGCGTCGAATATCGTCAAAAGAAGCTGTCATTGAACATGCGATGATTGTGTAACTCAACCGAACGTGCACTCCTTTATTGGCGTGATAAGACGCAGAACCGGGAACCCGGCACATATAAGCACTTGTTTGATCGCTTTATAGATTCTTTCGGAAAATGCGAAATTTGGCATTCGGTAATCCTGCAATGTTCTTACAGCATTTTTGTTGGGCCACTGTAGTGATCAGATTCACAACCCGAGCCCCATCTTCGCTATTATAGCTTGATGCTCAGCAGGATCGTCGATTGCTGTTAATCGAACGAGCTATGAATGGAACTCAAGAACGGGGTATATGTCCCGGGTTATTAGTGGCAAGCATTCAGCAGTGGCAGCCACGCGGCTATGGCCACAAGTCGGAGAAATTCCGAGCCGAAAACGGCTTTTATGAACTAAATGGCCATGAATGATGTGGGGCGGAGCAACCCAGTTGGGGGAGATTTGGAATGATTTGTCGGGCCTACTTTTATGATTTTGATCGTGGTCGGGATCGTTGCGGGGATCATAATACCTCTGGGTTTGTCCGGCGCCGACCGCGACCCGGTTCGAAAAAGTCATGCGGCGCAAGACCGAGCCTTATCGTTCTTAAGGAACGATTATGCCAAACAGTGAGATCGACTCGACCGAGTTACCGAGCGCAAGGAAGCTACTTACTGACTTGATCCACGGACGCGCCCGGTTTGTTCGCGCATAGGCAAAAACCGCGGCTCTGCGGTGAGGCTTGAAAGCTGGGAGCAAGCCTGCGGTTGGGTCTTGGACGCCAACAGCTAATACTTCCGCTGGAAAGGTTCAGTTTGACCACCAAAATTTCAAGGAATGTTCGAGAAGAACAGAATCTAAGACTTGTTTGCATTCGAGTGACGTTACAACCTCCGTTGTCAAGCCATTCACTGGTGGAGGAGCCTTGCCGAAACTGAAACGAGCCGCCATTCCGAGAAAAGTCATTAGCGTCTAGCGCTGCGAACTACATTTTTTGTCCGCACAGCTGACCTTTCACCAATCGATTAAAATTGCTGCACGGATACAATGAATAGCCGGTCTTCGGGAAGCTTGCCGTGCAGGGCATCGGAGCCAAGGTCTGAATGTCGGCTTCGGGCCGTTCTTGCCGGCCGCTTTATGCCTGCAAATGAGAAGGCCTGCGCTTCTCACGTGGTCAGTTTGGCTCACAGCGCCTTCGCCGCACCTGCAGATAGAAGATGAGGCGTAAGGCGTTTTAGATTCGTTGTGCGGACGAAGCTGACTTTCGCTTTGTCACGAATTAGCGTTATAATAGTGGCTAATCCCGCCAAATGTAGACCTCAATACGGCCATTTGTATTTTCCACTTTAATTTCAATTACAGTGCATAGCACTAATGCAGGGCAGGCGAAATTATCTCGCCTGGCCTGCCCGCACACTTTGAAAAAAGCTCGTTCAGTTGTCTGTTCGTGCTGGGACGCCTGTCCGCCAGTTGTCCCAATCCGCCACAATCGATCCACCACCGGCGCACCTACAAGAGTGATGTGGTAACGGTTTCAGCGAAACCACCCGCCGTTTCCCCCGGGGCGGATTTCAAGATGCTGCTGCGTAGGTTCGTTTCGGGTGGCCCTTGTCGAAGTTCACTGCGCGCGAAGGTGAGAATCCGCTTCCGTAACCGTTGAGTGCGGTTAATGACCAAAGCCAAGCGCCGCCGCTTCCATTTCCGTGATCAGATAATTCATCCGCCCATTAAAGGTTCGCGATATTACTGAGCTTACGTTCGACAGGCCTGGTCCATGGAAGAGGTATTCGCCGGTCATGTGAGGTTCAGTTCTCACGAGGGCGCAGCCTGCCGCCGCAGCATCGGGATACCGATCATCCAGGTAAGCCTGCGCCGACTCCGATTCCTGAAGACTCAACGCGTTTGAAAGGTCAACGGCCGCAGATACCAAAGCGGGGTTCAATTATCGAAACAAGCGATAGGCTTCATATCCCTTGCGGATGAAAACCGGCGCTGTCGGCAAATACCTTCCGTCGGGTGCCAGCGATGGCCGAAGGTCATAGTCGAACAGCCAGGGTTTGCCCAGCTTACACGTCCGCGATTGTTGCCGCGCGATGAGGGCGTCACAGCAACACCTTGATAAGCACGTAATAGGCTTCTGAGAAATCGAAGTGTGGGGATGCAGCAGGAATGGCTGCATCGAAGCGGAAGAGTTAACTTTGCCCATCCAGGAACCGAACCGCATACTGCCATCATCATTGCAATGGGACGCCCCGCAGTGCACCGGCAATGCAATGAGTTGGGCACCTTGCCAGTATTTCTCAACCAGTGCTGATAACTCCGCCCGCCCGATCGCCTGTGTTTTCACCAATCTCGAACATGGGTCCCGATGAAAACCTACCTTCACCGGTTCGGCAGCGGACACGCTTGGGCGCGACGGCGCAAGAGCCAAAATGAATGCGATCGTGACGTAGTTCCAGCATGGTCCCTCTTTCCTTTTTTTTGTTTCCAATTTTTCTTGGCATACTCGCACAAACACTTCAAGGGCAACAATCAACTCGCAGCGCTTGTCTGTTCTATGACGTGCTATGGTGATTACGAAAGCGAGCGGCTGGAGATTGTAAGCACTGCACCCCACCAATCAGATCCTCTAACGATCTGCATTGGCTCTTGGATCAAGATGGGCGAGTCGGTGTTTTGATATCCGTGGACCATGGCTTAGGCGGCATGGGTCAAGGCGCTGTCAATCCAGCTACACGCTCTACGGCGGACCTCAGGCCGACGCGTCATCAGGATCTGCACATTAGACCAGATTTGTTGCAGGCGACTACCGGCCTCAAACGTAAGGGTATTCCGCGGTGCTCCCACTCAGAGCGCTCAATAAACCCGTTTTTCTGGAACGGCTTGAGAAGCGTCGTTTTAGGCTTGCCAAAACCCCATTAAAAACTCAAGCAGTATGTTGAAGGTTTTTGGCTTCTCTCGTGTCAGTAGAAAATTTAGCTGCCATTGACAGATGTCAATTAAAGAGGGCTCGAACGGACCTTCTGCACGCCACCAGATTACGATGCAGCGGACAATCTCCGGCGGGTCGAAGCCCCGCCATTCGCACCTCGTAGCCAACGGATGTAGCCGTTCAGGTCTTGCTGGCCGGCCCACAAAACGCAAGATGAACCTCTTGTGTTGGCTGTCACTAAAATTGACCCGATTATTGTTACAGAGATTTATCCGGTCAGTCGTTTATGCTAGTTGGTCATATATAGGTCAAAGCTGGTGTGTCCTTTTCGTTTCTGTTCGCGGTTTCGCAACTGGCTTTGAAAAAACGGTAGCTGCCGTTCCAGTCTCGAGGGATGCGGCCGCGAAGGTAAGTCGGTTCAAGCAAGGCAGTGGTCATTTTGGTGCCCACCGAAGGGCTTGGTTGGCTCCTTCGCTGAAGCCTAATTGGTTGTGGTGATAAAGCGCTGTTCCGCTCGTAAAGCTGCTGATGAAGGTGTGAACAACAAAGCACCGCCTGATAGTTACTGAAAGGCAGTCGCCCAGCTCGTCTATTCACCCGCAGGCGATTTGCGTTAGCATCGGCCGGAGAGGCAAGATCACCAAATCGCCTTTGACATGCCTCCAAACGATCTTCCGGCTTGCCCTGAACTTTTCCTGCTCCAGCGTATTGACCAGTTCGACCGTCGAGAAAAAAAAGCGCACCGCGCTTGCGTGAATTGTTCTATGGCCTGAACGCAAGGCTCACGGGGCCGAAGGCGTGCGGGATCGCACGGACCGCGGGACGTTTGCGAATTGCCCGTGCTAGGACCGCACCCTCATCGGCATGCTAGCGCAAGACCCTTGCCGAAGCAAAGTGGATCAAGACGACATTCTCAGCCGCGTCCGTTGAACTCGCAAACGATGCGTTGGCGCCACGAGGGCCTCGTTGATCTCACTGGCGCCGGAAGGTAAAGCCAGAGGAGATCCTTGTAGGCTGGGTGAAGCGGGCGGCCTTTCATTTATGATAAGCGATTGAGCGCACTTCGCGCTCAGGCCATCTCACCTTTGAGGCCGTTGCGAGAGTATTCGGGGACCGCTGCATCAAACGCAGATGCCCCTTGTCAAGCCAGATCCCAACAGAGGTGGTTTAGGGCCCTTTTACGAAACCCGCCATTAGCAGGTTCGGCAAAATGCTCCTTTACCACCTTTGCCATGAGCGCTAATTTATAGAGTGCTTGGGCCGAGACCGCCTGACGGTGGGAACGTACGGAAATCATATCAATCGTTTCAAAGTTGTTGAAACAACCTTTCCACAGACCAACGTGATTGGAGCGAAAAAATAATCTTACGTTTAGCCCCACGGAGATTGAGATTGACTGGGGCGGCCGCAAACCGATCCTTGATCGATTATTGATGGATTCCAAAAGCCAGCTTCCGAGGACGCGGGTGGGTACGGCGCTTCTTGAAAGCGTCGAAGCAAAAAAGAAGGTGATTATGTTGCTGATTACGGAGAACTGCCACTTACAAGGTTTTTCACTGCGCTTGGAGCGCCGGAGAGGTTGATCAGTGCAATAGAGAAAACCGTACGGAGCCAGCCCGTTTATTGAAACAGCCGTGTAAACGTGGGTCACACCCATAACACCAATTGGGCCAGATGACTTCCTCCAACGGCTTGATGAAAAAACTTTCTTGGGTTACTGCATAAAATCAGTTAAATCGATTGTGGCACACAGTGGATCCGTCAGGACTCACGCCGAGAATATCAATTAATTTCAGTTCGTTAAGATTGAAGCTATGAAGGCCCTACGTCCGTAAACCGTAGGAAAAGCCCTCAAGTATCTTAAAACTTGAGGGCTTTTTTTGATAGTTTGAGTGTGTTTTTCCCCAATTTGTTCTTGGCCCTAGGTTCAGCACTCCTGTCGCGACTGATGTGCCGCCCAAAGCGTCCCCGTTCAGGGCCAGATTTACGCAGTTGATCATACAGTCCGGCTGGATATTCCTTTGAAGCAGCATCGGTGCTACGGGGAGCTTTTAGCCACCATTGCGACTGCGGCAGCCCTTTTACCGTTGTCGATCTTCTAATATGGCCCGGGCGGCCGCTGAGTGACCCTATCAACGCGTCCCGTTTCGAACTGGCCCTAAGCTTTCGTTCGAGCACATCCCGAAGCGTTTCTTTATCGATACCAAACCGCGGCGATTTTCTGCGTCTGGTTATTTTCATCGGTCCAGCTTCAGGACCACCGTTTTCATGCCATCCGGCGCAATCGCTCAGCATTTCCCCTTCCGCTTAAATTTAAACGCATACAGTTTCGGGGATTCACATCGGCCTTGAGAGCCCATTAGAGAGAAATTTGAGCACGATTCACGCTTGAGCCACCCCAGCCCCCGCGGCGCTGACCGTCTGCTTTCCCTTTTGCAGCAGAAGACGTTACACGGTCGGCGTTGGGGAGGGATACGCAAATCTAGCATAAAAATAAATAGCTGTCGAGACACGTAAACATAAGCAAGATCTTCGGCCTTGGGAAAAGCTCACCTTTTTCAGATGGACGATTGGCGACGCCCCAAGCGCAATAAAAAACGAAAGGTAATGGGGCCAAATTTTTTTTTATTTTTTTTTTTTTATTTTCAACGCCAGAAAGATTGTCGCTTACGCGTCTTAAACCCTCCAGCAGTTTACACATGTCGATGCCAAACCCGCCATCGATCGTATAACGCCTTCCATGCACATCACGGCGCGGAAGGCTTCATACCGCCCGATCCGCCGACCGGCATCTGGTGAAAATCGTCCACTTTCCAGTTTTTGAAAAAGCTGATAGACCGTTTCCTGCACCAGCGCCTTCGGCGCCCCAAGCGGTAATTTTGGCAATCGCGTCATCCAATGCCAGTAGACCAGACGTCGCATCCATTGCCGTTCATGAAAATCGATATTACAAGGATCGCAACCCGCTGCGTACCCGATGTACAAAACATTTTTTGCCGCAACAGCCGCGTTATTGATCAAGCAGTCGCCCGCCGTACTGATCTGCCGTGGCATGGTGGCCTGGCGGGCGACATAGGCGAAGCGCAGTCCGTTTCCTTGCCGCGATTATGACCGCTGCCGCGGCTTACGCGCAAAGCGACTGAGCCAAGCGCAGCAGCCCATGTAGCCCTCGTCACCGCAGGTCTCAGATGCATTGACCAGTAATAGCCGGACCTTTGCCATCAATATCTGTTGCGGTGTTTTGCCCATGTGCATGCCGCGCACGGGTACATTAGCGGCAATGATTTCCCCAACACGGACAATTCGGCCTGCGGAAAAATGTAGCCTATTTGATCTTCATTGTGATAAATAAGGCATTTTCTTTATTACGCCTTTTTGCGAGCTGCCGGAGGCTCGGGCTTCGAACCGAAGTTACAGATAAGAAGCAGGTTGGCTTAGACGCAGGTGCAGAATTTCATTTCCCACGGGGCAGGGTCCCACCTGCTGAGTAGTTCTTGGCACATATGTTTGCCATCAAAGTGTCAGCCCGAGCCCAAGACTGACCGGACCTGCCAGCACGGTACATTTTAGTATAACCTCGAATATGACACGGACGTGTCTTGGTGAAATGTGCGTCTAACCCGTACGAATAATCGATTCATTTTTAAAAAGGGTTTTCACCCGCAATGAAGATAAGAAACACGCGAGGATTTCGCGCCGGTGGGCGCAGGTTGATCGGGTCGACGGAAAAGTTTAGGATTGGAGCAGATCCGAGGAATTGCACGGGGTGTTGGGTTTCAATTTCAAACTTGGCGGCACACTATACGCTCGGGGCACGTATGCAACATTGGCAAGCTTTGGAACGATTACTCGCTCCGCGGGCGGTTTTCTATCGAATTGGGCGAACGGACTGTAGCTGAACCCCATACTCTTATACTCTTTATGCCAAGGTGGACTGAAAATCGGCAACGGGGTCCGGATCCTGCTCATAACGTTATGTCCCTTCAACCACGGGCTTTGACGATCTGACCAACCGATTTTCAAACAGAAATCTACCGGCAAAGTGTTGTATTGGATGATGTCTTGAATCTGCCAACTGCACGATATTGATGGTGTTCGATATCGCTAAAGGATGCGTCATTGCGCGGGGCTCCGTCGTAGCAAAAGTCGAACCGAACCCTCGGGATCTAAGCGAGTACCCGCGCGGCTTTATCAAAAGCGCGGAACGACAGCTTTAGTCTGCAAAGCGCAGGGGGAAAACCTTTGGGGGGGGGCCCTCTCGGCTGTAATGTCGATCCGAATGTAGGGCACGCCGTGCAGGACGGTAGATTGCTTATTCAGCCACCGCGGCTGTGAACGTTCCGGTGACTGGAATATTCTGACGGTGTTCGCGTCGAACCAATACCGGCGCGGGACGGTCGCCTGTTCTCGACGTTGGACAACAGCTTGACGAAGGGCTTCGCCCTCGGCGGGACATGCGCGTTTCCCATTTCGATCAAAGTCACAAGCATTGGATTAAGCGCTTTGCCCGCTCTGTCAGTCGATATTCATATCGCTGCGGACGCTGTTGATAGAAGCTCCCGGCGCAGCACCCGCCAGCCGCCTCGAGTTTGCTGCAAGCGGTCGCTTGAGAACATGGCGGCGTCGATGCCAAGCCTCTCTTGATCTGGCTCGAACCTGCGGACCCTAGAGAAGCAGTCGCCGCACCAGGCAATGGTCCAAACGGTGCCGACGGACCAGACAGACGCGGTGCGACGGGGCAGGCTTTCTTTGTGAAGATTGCGTTCCATTTCATCTCTATACCATAGCAGGGATTGACAGGTTCCGAAAGAGAATTACCATAGTTAGTTCCATAAAAGAACTCAGTTCGTGGCCGTGTGATAAGGCACCTGAGTGGTCAATAGTGTGGCCTTGACCGTAATAGCCCTGGACCATTTCGCAACTTCAATGTGTGCTTCCGGATGTGCCAGAAAGACAGAAGACTATGATTCCCCGCGCGACAACCTACTGCGGCCGGCAACTCTCGCTGATGCAGGGGCTGCTGCAACGTGCCTCGCGCACGCGCCTTACATGCTCGGAAGCAACGATTGCACCCAACTTTGGGAAGACTTGCGGCACCAACGTGCTCGCAATGTTCGTTGCAGGCCGCGGCAGAGGGCATCGCTGAGGCTTATTTCGCCAGCCTCCTTGGCCGTCCACTTGCGTTTGGCAGGGCTGCATTGGTGTTCCCCGCTGGTTTGGATGCTTCACACAGATTGCTTTCGGCGCGGGGCGATTGGCTGGGCCATTATCCGCTTGCCACCGCGCGCGCCCTCGGAGCGTCGGACGTGCGACCGGCCGCAACGCTGACCCTCGCCGCCTGGATCATCGCCATAAAGTTTCGCTGCCCTTCATGGCGGTGCTGGTCGCAATTATTTGGCACCACGATTTTTATGATGGCTGGCAGGTGGGAGATGACACAGTCGCCGCAGCGACGAGCTATGCGCTGGTCTTTTTCCCGGCTGCGGCGGCCGATATGGGCTTTGCAATGCTTCGCTCAGCGTGATCCGCGGCACCGGCAAAACATGCAATATTGCCTGCGCGCTTGCTGTTGCGATGGTTATCGGTTGCATCTCACATCCCCCTTTCGGCGGGCTTTGCCCTTGGGGATGGGGCCGTTGCCTGCCTTGCATTGGCCGGACTGCCGCCTTGGCGTGATAGTGGGCGTTTCGGCAGGCGCGTTGTTTCCATCGGCTATATTGTCTTGGGTCGGACGGGTCGTCTTTCGCGGCGCAGTATAACGGCTCAATCTCGGCATCTTCAGCACATACTTAAGTGTCGGTTGCGCTGGCGGCGATTAATTACGGTGCTGCACAACCGTTACCATCATTCATGATGACGGGGCTGGTCGGCCGCTATGGCGAGGGTGCGCTGGCAGGTTACGGCCTTGGCGCGGCGGCTTGAGTTCCTTGATGATCCCCGTAATTTTCGGCAATTGGATTGCCGCCATGACCGCCGATGGTCGGAGCCAACATCGGGCCGGCCGCACCGACCGCGCCCTGCGCGTGGCCTGGACCGGCTCTCTGGCCGCGGCGGGTATTGTGTGCAGTAATCGGCCTTGCTGCTGGACGGTCTTTCCGGACCTCTGAGCTGTGGATGTTCCTTGACCCCTCTAAACCGTGGCACTTAAGCCGGGCGGCAAGCTACTTCCGCCTCGGTCGCACCGTTCTATGCGTTCTTCGGGTTGGTCTGGCGCTGTATTTCGCCTCGCAGGGGCGGGGCCGCATGGTGTGGCCGGTGATCAGCAGCTGGAGCCGCTATGGCCATTGCTCTGTCGGGAGGCCCTGATACTCACGAAAAATAACGCAGGCATGGGAGTTGAAGGATATTCGTTGCCATAGGGCTGCGCCATTGCTGGCCCTACGGGCTGATCATCGCGCTAAGCCCATACGCACAATGCTGGCGAAAGGGGAAGCCCTGGACAGCGACTGTAACGGGACGATACACCCAAGGGCCGGGGAAAGCCTGCGCGCGGTGCTGGACCCATCGGTCAGCGACGATCTGCTGGTGCCTTTATAATCTTGTTTTCCCACGAAGACCCGACGGGGTGACGGTTTTGTCAGGTTTTCCTCGTCAGGCTTACGCCCATTCGGTCAAGGACGTGCTGGGTCGATTGTCCCGTGGCCGACCGGCACTTTGACGAGCGCAACCGGGTTCATGAGCGTGGGTGCAATCGCGGAACGACACTGGGTCGCGGAGCTCGACAATCTCTGCAACAGCGTATTAGCCCGTTTCCGCGGACATCGCTGGACATGCGCGTTCGCATCCCGGCGTATTCGATCCACCCAGCCGGCCACCCGCAATTCGCATGGAGAGAGGCGATGTGGCGTTGTGTGACGCCCCTTTTAGCGGTCGTCCGCGCCGCGAATATCGCTGTGGCTGGGCGTCCTCGGAAGACTTTTATTCAGACAGCGTATTCAGCAGGCAAGGTCGACTTTCCAACCCCAGGACGATCCGACAAGAGCGACGTCTGACCCGGCCGCACCAACGCGCCAAAATCAATGCCGATCCGGTTA